>Ga0247817_10001244_pt1 | contig 13513 bp, 29 predicted proteins | sample UWRJL212509R1_FD_178010 | JGI IMG/M metagenome (GOLD analysis project Ga0247817, IMG submission 178010) | Plant litter microbial communities from Arlington Agricultural Research Station in Wisconsin, United States - UWRJ-L212-509R-1 | ecosystem: Environmental > Terrestrial > Plant litter >... | reverse complement strand
GCGTTAATCCTGGGCTTAAATAAAACGTGTTTGTTTCCGGGTTTGGGTTGAGCACATTTAAGGGCGTTGCAAAATTCGCCCTAACCGTGCCGGTTTCTGTCAAAAGCTGAACGGCACCGCTCGAACTTATTTTTTTAATTTTCATAATAAAAGGATTAAATTTTTATGTAAAAGTAATTATAAAAACATATTGTTTCTAAACTCCGCCAACAATGCGGCCGGGCACCAATTTACCATCTTTGAAATTGTCCTGGATCCAATACGGCAAAGTTTTGTTTTTCTCCATTTTCTCGATCCTGTCGGCGTTTTCCTTTAGCCACTTGTTAAACCCTGGGTTTGGCTTTTTAACTCGGTTTTCCGACGATTTTAACGGTTCTTTGCCCTGTAATATGCGGATATTGTCGCGCTCCATTTCCGTTTCCGTTTTTATTATAGAGGTTTTGTAACACCTGCATTGCGGGTGCCAACCCCTAAAAAGGAAATTAGCGGGATAAACGCCGGCAACCGAAACGCAAAACGGGCAATGGTTGGGGTTGGTTGATAGATTTATCCTAATACCTACAACAAAATCGAATGTTTGCGTACGCTCATGCTCTGCAGTACGGTAAGCCATATTTATTTCCGTCCTGGTCAAACGCTCATAATTTTTTTGAGGGTTGAGATAGACTCCCGTCCCTGGCGGATTCTCCTTTGCGTATTTTTTGGCCGCTTTGCTCCATTTTAGAGTGCCCTTTTCGTTCCTTACCCTCCTAAATGAAAACTCCGGTTCCTTTACCGCCTTTTTGATCTCGGTTGCCAAATTACGAGCTGATTTTCCCGACGCTATGCCGGTATCGATTCCAACCTCCGCAATTCTTTGAAACTGTTTAGTTATCTTATAGACACGTTTTGAAAGTTTTGATTTTACCGAACGTGTGGCCGCAGCACTCAAATTGTGGTTTGCGTATTCCGCCAATTTTTCCTTTGGGATCTTTGTCGCCTTGAATACCTTATTCAACAAAGTGTCGCTTTTGATGTTGGCCCGCAGCACGGAGTCGTCAATTCCCAGGGCTAAAACATTAACCGCTTTGGCCGTTGTGGCCCGGATAAGATCGTTTAGCTTTTTTTGCGCACCTGGGTAATCATCGAAAGTGAAAACATTTTTTGTGTTAATGGTTGTTATGCCACTAGCTAAACGCGCTAAATCGTCTAAATAAGCCTCAAAGACGGCATTTCCAAATGAAACGTAATATTCTATTCTTAACAGGTGCAAACGCTCAACCTCGGCCGGCGTTAACGGTTTAATCTTTGCCATTATCTATAAATTAAAAAGCCGAAACAAATAATTGATCCGGCTTTATTTTTTTAGTTTACCAACTTTTCGCCATTGTCGGGCAATTTCTTAATTATCGGCTTTTTGCTGCCTTTTTTCTTTGCGGCATCGTTCTGCTTAATCTCGTTCCTCAATTGCTCTAATTCCAACTCTTTTTGCGCTAATTGCATCTTTTTAAAATGCGCCATTAACTCGGCCTTATTCATTGTGCTCATGCTCTGCGGCTTGTTTATATCCACGCTAATTGCATGAAAAGCGTTACCGTACGTACATTGTGTAATATACAAACGTCCCTCGTTCGCTTTTATCATTTCCAATTGTTCCGGGGTAAGCACAAACATTGCAGTAAATGGCACCTCCGGCAATTCCGGGTTAATGTTTACCGGTAACGGGTTAAAATCCTGTTGATTTTCTGCTAATACCGCGTTTGCCTCTTCAAAGATAATTTCTTTGCTTTTTTTGTTGTTAGTCTTTTGATCCATTGTTATAAAAATTTTATGCGGATTTTTTCGGTCCGCCTTTGGGTGTAAAATTACTATTTTCTTTGTTCAATACGATACGCTCCGCCTCTTTACTTTTAAATTGGAGATCCAATATAACGTTTATATCCTTTGGAACTTCTTTAATCGCCTCGCTTTTGATCCAGGGTTGGGCCAAAATTTCAATTAGCTTTAATTGCTCGCGTTTCGTTTTTTTATTGAACGCTGCTAAAAATTGTGATCTATTCATTGGAATGTTGTTTTTTAGATATATCCATTAAATCGGTTTTATTTGCTCCGCCTGTTAATATTTCAGAGATTAAAGCTAGTGTAAATATTTCTACAGTTTCAAAGTTCTGCTTTCCGCTCGTTTTTTCAAACTCCCGGCGCATAGCGTGGATATAATTTGATTTTAGGTTTCGCACCTGCTTATCGTTATAGCCGGGGCCGGTCAACGCCATGCCTATTTTTTCGGCGGTTTCCAGGATATATTTTAGCGTGTATTGCGTTTGTGTTGTCGATCCGTTCATAATTATAAAAATAAATTTACTTTTTTAACATCTTTATTTAAAGCTATTTCGATAAGCATTTTCAAATTTGGCGATAATTGGTAATGATTGAGTAAAGGTAATCCGTAAACATTAACCTTTTCATCTGTTGTGGTTTCAATATCCCTAATTGTAGGTAAAAAAGCCCGTAGGCAATGAACAACCGCGCGACCTCCCAATATATCGTTTTCAAAAGTCATTGTTGCGAAATAATCCCAATCATTTGGTTTTGTTCTTTTGCCGGTTTCCTCGGTAAACTCTCGGACCATTGCGATTTGAGGCGTTGTAAATGGCCCCGTTGCTGCTTTAAAAAAATCGGCATCCTCTATTTTTCCGCCGATACCGTTTATTTTTCCTTTTTGGAACTCCGGCCGGTTTTTTTCGATTAAAGCAACAAAGTTTCGGTTTAGCTCAAAGGCAAAACCCAAAACATAATTAATTTCCTTTTTCATAATTATAGTATTACATCTGATTCAATTTCATTTCCGAACGCGTCCCAACCGTCAACGCGCTCCCTGGCAAATAACTCTATACGCGGCAAATCGCCGCAAAGTTCCAATATTTTATCCCTGGTTTCCGGCGGTTTGGCCGAATGCCTCCCGATACGCGACTCAATAACCTGGTGCACCGATTTACTAACCCTTTGCGGCTTTCCTTTTGTGGCTATCAAACAAAGCTCAACATTTGATCTCGTCCAATAACCCAGGCCCCAAAAGTTGCTCCACGTTTTTTTATTTTTCTTTACCCAGGTAAACCCGCACGTTTTGTAAGTAAAACCCCAGGTTTTAATCAGCTCCAAACCCTCGATTAAGCACGGGAACGTTACCCAAATAAAAAGAATGCAATCTTTATCAGCTATCGAATTAACGTTTAACTCCTGGATCGCTTTTTTATTCATTGTTGGGTAATGGTTTTCGGCGCTCTTTTTTTCTTTGCCCTTATCCGAATAGGTTTTAAAATTCCACGGCGGTAATTACGGATCCGCGTAAATGATGCTGTATTTTTTTTTAGCATCATCAACGCGGATCGCTTTTTGATTTTCGTTGTTCATAAATTTATTTTTTTAATTGTCTTAAAGCGTCGTCAATCCTTTTTAAATCGTATTCAAAACGACTTTTAAAGTCTTTATACTGAATCATGGATAAATCACCGCCGATAAAAACAAGCTGATACCATTCTATAATAAAGCCCATTTGAAAAGCAAACGGCCAAAGTTCAAATTTTGGCTCTTTAATACATTCTTTACGAATAAACCCATTTAGAAAAATATCAAAATGATTCATTGCATCGGGGTAAACAATTCTAAAATCTATTAGATCCAATTCGTTAATATTTGGAGTTTCTACCATTTATTACCCCCTTTTCTAAACGGGTTTTTCTTATGCTTGCGGCCGCCAACCTTTGCGCCTGGGTTTTTATCCTGGAACTGCTCAATTTTTGCATCGGGGTAAAAACCTGGGCGGTAATTGTCTAATTTTTCGGCGGCTAATCCAATATTTTTAAAATCCTCAATATTGTGGGTTTTTATCTCAATTGGCGGAGCTGATATTTGTTTTAATCTTTGCAAAACCTCCGAAAGTGATAAACCAACGTTTGCGCCTAAATTTTCTAATTCCTGTTTTAATTGAGGCGAAATATTTGTTTCATCAATAAATTGTAAATCATCAGATAGACTGATTATTTTTACACGTTCATAAATTTCGCTTTCTGCAATTCTTTTAGATACCTGCGTACTAATTCCGTTAATTCCGCATGCAATTATTGCAATTTTTTTTCTATCCATTTTTAAAGTGCATTTAAGTTATTTATAATAGGTGTAATTGATAGTATAGGAAAAAACGGGCCTTTAGCAAAGCCAAAATCCCTTATTCTGTCATAATAAATTATTTTTTCCTGGATGCTCGATTTAGAAATTAACAAATAACTAAATATTGATCCCGTAAAACAAATATCATCAGCTTTTAAGATGTTTTTAGCTTCGTTTGATGCTTTGCTAAGGTTTTCGATTTGCCTTGCAACCTGGGCGATTTGGTGCGGTTTAACTTCCATATCTCAAATGGTTATCATTAATAATCTTTTTATTTTCCTCCGGCGTTACCTTTTCGCAAAATTGGCGCTTTAAATCCTCGTTAATGTTAATCAGCTCGTTTAAGGCAATCAAATGGTTTGCCGTTTCGCTTTCTGCTTTCATTGAGGGAATACCGAAAATTTGCAGAAAAGAAAAGAGGTGAGCAACCTGGCTCGCCTCTAATTCAATATTAATTTTGCTCATAATTTATGGTTGTAAATATCCTTTGCCGTTTTTAAAATAGCCTCCATTAAATGCGGATAACCGATTTTAAATTTTTCAAAAGTCGTTTTTCTGTACCTAACCCCTGGCATTATTTCGTTAAAGTTTTTTTCAAAAGTCTTTTCGAAAGTCTTAACAAAACTTTGCTCTGCAGGATCTATTTTTTTGTTCTCAATCATTTTTTTAGATTTATCATTGTGCCGCTCAACTCGAAAATTAAGTTTTGCACCTGGTGAACAAATAAAACCTCTTTTAACGGAATCCAATGGTTTAAAAAATCATTTTTAATAAAAAAGGATAAGTAAAACAAATTTCTATCCCTATTATGTAAAATTCTAAATCCAGGTAAATCATAAGTTACAAAAGTTCCGTTTCTGTCGCTTTCCAATTTATAATACGCAAACCCCAATTTTTTGATCGTCTGATCATCTAAAGGGATGCCACGGTAAGGCGGAGTCCTCCCGTAATTTGTAACTCCCCAATAATAAAACAGATCAATATCGTGTGGGTGCATATAAACAACCCTTTTTCGGCGGTTAAACATGTTGTTACCGGTGCGCATTTCCTGCGACCTGGCAGAGTATTTTAAAGATTTTGGCATTACGCAAGTGTTAAAATGTCCCTATCAATATAATGATCTCTATTTTTAGATCTCCCCCCGTCTTTTTTGCAAACCCTTAAAATGTATTTAATATTTTGCCTAAAATCAACCTCAAAACCATCAACAAAAGCAAATCTCTTAGCCTCCGGTCGTATCCCGTCGGGTTCGCTTTGGTTGTAATTTCTAAAAGGCGAATGACTCCAATACGGATGCGCCGGCGTTGTAATCTCGATCTTATCGCCAATATTAAAGCGTTTGTTTGCTTCAATATACTTTTGGGTATCGGCGGCAATCTGATCTTTAAATTTTTGGATTTGAGAATTTGCAAAACTCAAATTTTCCTGGTAGTGTAATTTTGTCATAATTCAAATTGTTGTTTACCTAAAAAGCCCGCCATTTTCGGGGCGGGCTAATATTTTAAATTGCTTTTTTATACCAAAGGTTAGAATGAATATCAACCGTGTAAACTCCATTTTCTAAATGGATGCTTTTAATACGATCCGGAAAATTACAGTTTTCAACCGGTTGAGGTACGAAATTATAATATAAATCGTACATGTTCCAACCTGTCAATTGTAACGCCTCTTTGTATTCCTTTGAGTTTTTTCTAAGTTTTGCCATTTTCTGAATGTTTAAATTGTTGTTGATACAAACATAGCAATTACATTTCAATAAAATGAAATTTATTTTAAATTATTTTTTACTATAACCAAACCTCCACAATATTCGCGTCGTCGTAAATATTCCGATCAACGCAAATTAAACCATTTCTTTTGAACGGATCGCGTGCGGCGTTCAATGTTTCGTAAATCCCTGGGTTGGAAAGTGGCTTGCCGTTCGGGGTTATGCCGTCGATCTCGTAAGCCCTTACAACGTATTTACCTGGGTAATCCGAGGGATTAAAATAAATTGTGTAGATGATCAAATTTTTGCTCATAATTTTTAATTTTCTGAATCGTGTATGGTCCAACGTTCGTTTTCCGGTAAATCCATTTGTGTATGATGATACCAAAAACCTTTAATTTTGTGCATTTCACCGCCGCAATGAATGCAGTTAGAAATATTATAGTTTGTTTTTGCAGCGGTACAAACCCCGCCAAAATTACAACACGGCTCGTCGTCGTCTTTGCTGCATTCCTTACACCCCATTTTCTAAATGTATTTGATAGCCCTTATCTATTAAATAAGGTTTAATTATTTCGTTTACGGCGCTTTTAAATGTGGCCTCCGCTTCTTTGCCGTGCGGCGTTTTAAATTCCAGGGCGGCCAACTTATCAAAGGCATCATAAAACGCCCGGAGTTGCTGCAGATCGTTTTCGGCGTCGGTCATTATTCGCCCCCGATCTGTTTTAAAATGTTAGCCAAAAACTTATCCCGGTACCCTGGCCCAAATTTAAGATCCAACATTTGCGAAACTAATTTGCAATCGAGATTAAACAAAAGCCAATCCAGGCGCGAATCCATTTCTAAAACATCAACCGTTATTTTATTAGTCAAATTAACATGAGCAATAAAAAAATCATCAAACGGATCTATTGGGCTAATTTTCATTTTTATAAATTAAAGTTATTAATTGGCGTTCCAATGCGCGTTCAAAATTGTAAACCCTGCAATTGAGTTTAATTTTTGCATCCTTTATTTTTTCCTCAATTAGCTTATTAATTCGATATTTTGCGCAATCAAAGGAGTTAGGCGGGTTAAAATTCATGTTAAAATTTAATTTCTTTTACATTATTTAATTTATCCGCATTTTCGCTTATATCGCCCAGGCGGTTACAACACACAACCAATGATAAAAGTATTAGTAATAAAATAAATGTGTTTTCGCTTTTATCGCTATTTCCTGCCATAACTAATGATTAATTTTTTCTAAAATGTGTTTATTTGGATCTTTGTTTATTTGTATGCACTTTCCATGTTTCGTGCATGCCGGTTAATGTATTGTAACCCGAATAAATGCCGTCTAACTTCATGCCTCCGCTTTGGATTCTGATTTCGCGGCAACACTTCCACAAATGGAGTTTTAAACGCCCGTTTTTTGCCATTATATTACCCTTTTCTTATCAAAAAACCCAACTCTGTTAATTTTTCCCGCCAAACCTTTTTCCCGTTTTCGCCTGGCTTGCAATACATTTTTTTATAATATGCTCTAACTTTCCAGGTTGGGACGCTTTTAAATATCGTGTTACCAATTGGATCTATAACAGTTACGTTTGTGGGCGCCCGCTTATTATCGAATTGAGATAAATAATCGTCCCGGTCGTCCGTTTGAAAATAATTCGCCATTACAACAAAACTTTTAACTTTTTAAACAACTTAAACCCTGCCAAAAAACCGTATTTGTAAGCGGTTGGGTTTACGCCTCCGCTTTCGGCCAACTCTTTGTTTATCTTTTCCCAGGGTTCGGCCGCTAAAGCTGCCAAATGATCCGGTTTTAGATTTTCTAAAATAATTTCGTTTTCGGGCTTGTATTCCAGGGAAATAAAAAACTTTTGCCCGGCCTCCCTGGCCAAAATAGCGGTTTCGTAAACCTGCCATTTTATTTGCGGGTACCTATCGCTAACAACCTCAACAAATCCGCTTTCATCTTTTGGAGCCCTGGAAACGTGCGGCCTATATCCCAAAACTTCGCCTTTTTGGTTTTCAACCGGCATCCCCATAAGTGAATGCCTATTTTTGCCGCCGTCGTAATTAAAAAACATACCCATAACTAACTATTTACATGTTTTAAAACCGGTTTCTTTTCCTCTTTTCCGACAATTAACAAAGTTGGTTGATAACCTGGCCAACTATCGGTATTATAACCAATGTAGCGATCGCCCGAAACTTTAATCCATGTATTTGGCGGCACTAGCTCAATTAGCTGTTTATGTAATTGCTTTTCGGTTTTTACCTTTGATTGTAAACTATTGAAAGTTACATTCTTTTGATCCTGCCATTTATTTAAAGCCTTAACGTAATCATCCCATTGCTGCGCTGTTTCCACGATTTCCGGCGGTTGTGGCTCACTTAATTTAACCTTTGATTGTACGGCGTCTAATTCCGTTTTTAACTTCGTGTAGCTATCTAAAACGCTTTCAATCTTTTCTAGATCTAACTTTTTAATCATTTCTAAGCCTCCAATTTTTTAATGATCCAATCCGCCAATTCCTGGGTTTCCTTTTCGGTTTCCTGGGGCTGAACTCTGCAAATAAATTTATTAACGCTAAAAACGTTTCCGGGCTTTTTTGTGCCCTCGATAATGTCGGTTCCTTTTCGGTCCGTTTCCTTGATGTAATCGAATTTCATTTTAATTGTTGTTAGTGATTTCCAAAGTAACAACATATTAAATTCAAATCAAAATTTTTATTTGAAATTTATTTTAAAATAATTGCATATTTATTTCATTATATTGAAATAATATTTTATCTTTGTTTTAACAAAAGGGAATTAAAAAATAAAGATCATGCAAACAATAGCTCAAACACTAAACGAAAAAAGCACTAAATATAGCTATGAACTTAACGAGGTTATAAAATACGTTAAGGGTTCTAAATCAATTGTTCTTAACATCGTTAAGGCACACAAAAAAGGAACTAAAAGAGTGTTTTTTGCTGCCGCTACTGATAACGGATTAATTACCTCTACTTTGTATGGTAGAAAAAACGAGGCTGTTAGCCTTGCCAAAAAATATTCTCAAATCGTTTTAAATAAATAAGATCATGCAAAATTCAACTTACACAACAAAAGAAATTACAGTAAAAGGCAACATTTTTTCGGTTCTTATCGTTTCGGGATCTATCAATTATATAATGATCCGCAAAGAAACAAACAACCCTTACAAAACTGCCGGTAAACAATTTGAAAACTTTGATAAGGCGCAAGAAAACTATAAATGTCCGGTAATGAAAACAGAACTTTTAAAAATCGAATTAGGTTTAAATTAATAACTAAAAAATCATGGCAAAGGAAACAACATTAAAAAAAGTAAGTGTAAACGGTTTATTCATTTTTGGCGGCGTAATGTTTACGAAAACAGATACTCCCCCGAACGATCCGGCAAAAGAACTGATTTTGTGCAAAATATACGGCCGGGATCAAGTCGTATTTATTGCGGATCATTCGATAGTTGAGGAGTTGCATAGAGGCGGCGGATTTGTTCAACTATAAATAAATCTTATGTGATTATGCAAAACAAAAAACCCGCTGTTGATTAACAAAGCGGGTTTTTTTATGTGATTATGTAATTTTACATAACTTATTCGGCGGTTGGTCTATACTGCTCATGCTCCGGGGCTGTTACCTCGGTCCAATCATAAGTAACCGGTACGCGCTCGTTTAATTGCTGCTCATTTAAAAAATCGCCGTGGTATAGCTTTTTATCTGATCCAGGTTTTGGCGGATCCTGCGGCGGCGGCGTTTGGTTGGTTTCCTTGCTGTCCGGCCCTGGCGTTTTAGTTACATCTAAATCATTTTGTTTATCTGCATTTTGGTAAACCTCCAATTTTTCAACGGCTGCTTTCCTGGTGTCTGCAGTAGTTACGCCGGCTTTTTCAAGCTCGTGGTAAGTTTCCAAATCTCTCGCAGTTACCAACTTTAGTTCCTCAACCTTTGTGCCCTCTTCAACATTCAATTTTCCATCAACCAACAAACCCAGGTTTAAAAGGTTGTCCAATTCCTCCTTAAAGAAATGAACGCCCAAAAGCGCAAATCTGCCATCGCCCAAATCAACAACATCATTTTTGTTTTCCGGGTTTACTTCATCGGCCAAAGCCTCGGTTTTTTCCTCGGTTAATGTTGTGCCGGGAATTACCTCTTTTGCTTTTTCATCGTTCGGATTTTCCAAAGATCCGGGATCCCCAGGGCCGCCGTTGGTGCCGGTTGCTCCTTCTCCATCGGTCGGGATCCCTGCTTTAGCTCCTGGGCTATTTTCCGCCGCCTCTTGCTTATCCAATTCGCCGCCCGGGCTATTTGTTTGAGGTTGGCCGGCGTTGCTGTCAATACCCTGTTTATCCATGTTTGGCGTTGGCGTCGTTTTCGGTGCCGCCGCCCCTTTTGCTTTTGTCATTATCTAAGTTTTTTTAGTTGAAAATTAAACGGTTTCGGTTTCCTGCTCGGTTGCCGGTGCCGCTTTTGCCTCTTTTTTAAATCTATCCAAATGGTCCGGCGCCGTTACCTGGTTGCGGTGCATTGTGTAGGTAATTGGATCTTTTGGGTTGTTCAACTGATCATCAGTTAAAAAATCTCTGAAAAAAACCAATGGTTTTTCATTTTCTGTTGTTTTGCTCTTAGCCATTTTATTATAAATTAAATTAAAAAAATTAAAATGTAGGTTCGGTAATGTCAACTATTTTTCGCGTTTTTTCCTCCGCCAAAATTTGTTCGTATTCCTCGGAATCTCCGCCCGCTTGCATAACCGTTGTTTTTTGTGATTTAGTCGCTAAACCTCCGTTTTCGATCTGTGCAATTTCTGCATTTTCCTTATCGTCGGCAATCATAAATGGATCTAAATAGCTGTTTATCTCAACTCTATCAACAATTGGCGCAAATTTTGGTTCTATCTTTTTTAGATAGGCCAAATTTATTGAGTTCCTGCGTTGAAAAAAGTCTAATAAAACGCCCTCTTTGTCCTTAACGGCTAAATGTGCATCCAAAAATAAAAGTTTGATAGAAACGCCCGAAACGGCGCCCATCCCTTTTAGGTTATCGAAATTAATGTTTGGCGTTTGGGTTAATGTGTAGATCATTTCTAACAAACGATCAATTTCGGCCTTTACGCTGTCGGTTGAATGCTCCCAGGTAACATATTTCATTTCCGCCTCGCCTTTGGCCTGTATAACCATTGAAGAGCTCCCTTTTTCCCCGAATCCGGTTATATTTTCGGCGTGTGTTAAAAGGATCTTTGGCGCTGCGTGGTAATCGTTTACCTCGGCATGGTTTGACAAAATAACCTCCAAACGGGCAATTGCCGTGGATGCGCTGCGGTATTCCGGGAAACGCTGCCAACCAAAAACAATAGGTATTTTTCCCAGGGTATGCGGTACGTTTGATATCTGCGTCCAATTATACGCGCCCGTCTGTTTGTAAATTGCTATTTCCTCATCGGTAAAAGCCTGTAGATAGGTAATTTGGCGCCCCTTTTCCATCTGTTTATACTCGCGGGCAAAACAGATCATATCGCCCAAATCGTTCTTAATAGGGTAAAACTTTTCTCCGTTTTCCCTGGTGAACAAAGAATATTTTATTTTGTATTTAGAGGGGAATCCGTAATGGTCCGTCGCCGTTTCCGATTCCTTCAAATATGCGTATTCGGCTACCTCGGTATAGGTAAAAATATTTCGGGCGACTTCTCGGTCATGCGTTGCAATCTTGTTGTCAAACATGATCCTTTCGTTTGCGTATTCCAAATCATCAAACAACGGATTTACCTCTTTTTTCTTCAACCCCTTATATTCTCGTTTTGCGGGATTTGCCAAACAAAAAGAAACTCTTTTGTTACAAATTAATTCCTGGAATGATAAACAGATACGGTTTGTTTTTTCGATCCTTACCAATTCGCCCTCATCGTCGGTTGTTTCGCTTTTGATGTTGCCGGCATACGGTTTGCCCTTTGTGGCTTTCCTGGGCTTATATATTTTTTTATCGGGGCGTAACGCCGGATTCATAATATCGTGTAGATCAATATTGATCTCTTTTAGAATATCCTTTAGCGGGGTTTCGGTAAAGCTGCGTTTTTTAAGCGCCTTAATGATTTGGTAAACTTCCGGCTCTTTGCCCTCCTCTACCGTTAATTTTGCAACATCAACAATTTTCATATAATTATCTAAATAAAAGCGGATAAATCCCTGTAAGGGCTAAAATACACATCATCAAACGTATTTGCTAAACTATCGAATAAATCCGTACTTCTGCCCAATCTTTTTTTAATTTCTTCTTTTGGCTCGATCATTATTTTACCGTTTGATTTCCAAAAATACTTAATTTCTATTGCTTCATCTGAAAAATCATTTCCAGGGGGCAACATTGCGCCGCTTTCGTTCTTTGGGTTGAGCCAATCGCGGACCGCCCAAAAAAGATATGCCCTTTTGTTTTCGAAATGGTATTCGCCTGTTATATCGGTCAAAGGGTTTTCATTGTTGTCTACGGGCTTTGAACTGTATTTACAGCTAAATGCCCGCCCCTCCAAATGCTCGTTTTCCGTTTCCTGGCCTAGCTCAACCAAACGGGAATAAACCCCGGCACCCTCTCCGATAGTATCAATAATCGCAATTGCTGAATGATGCACGTTAAATTCGTTAACAATACGGCCCACGATCTGCATGTGATCCGCTCGGCCTCCGGAGTTTGTCTTGTAAAAATCCCTTACGATATTTCCAAACCTATAACAGAAAACGGAACTATCGCGGCCCATCCCGGCAACGTCAACCCCTAATCTCAAATCCTCGTTTGCATAATCCAGGTTTTGCCCGTTTTCGCCGTGAAAATCCAACCAACGTTTTTGTGCTAATTCGATCCATTGCAACGGAATTAATGAGTCCTCCGATATTTTCGGGAACTTACCCAAAACCTTAATTCTAAAAATGTCCTCCGGTCTATACCATTGGCCGGATCCCTCGGGGTACTGAAAATCATCCTCCTCAACCGTTGCCTCATCGGGGCGTATAGGCGTGCACCACTCCGAAATTTTATCTTCTATCCAAACATGATCTACCTGGCCCGGAATGATCTGTTTTTTAAACTTAACGTTTGGAGCTGTCAAAGAATTAAGCCTAAATTTTTTCCATCTTTCGCCGCGTTGGCTTTTTGCGGCATAACCAACCGTAACGTTTGGATTGAATACCAATAAAATACGGCTATTACCCTGTAAATTACCCTCAATAGCCCCAAAAGTATCATCAGAGATTCCGGATGCCTCGGTAATTACAAACATCGTGTTTACGGCGTGGAATCCGCTCCAAGCCTCGTGTTGGTGCTCGTCGGCCTTAAATCCGGTTAAAAACCATTCTTCAAACTGCGTACGGATATCGTAAACATTTAAACGGCCTGGCAACGCAATACCCTTTTTTTTAGCCTTATTGAACAAACGCGAAATTTCGGGCATCATAATATTTTTTACCTGTCGATCCGTTGGCGCCGTTAATGCAACCTTTGTGTTTGCGGTCAATTCGCCCTTTGCGTTAAATTCCGGGGTTAGATACATAAAGCAAATTGCAGCAACCGCGGCCAAAAAATCTTTTCCCCTGGCCGTTCCGCTTGCAACTGTTGTTCTCGGGTTTTTTTGAACGCTCCGCAAAATTTCTTCCA
>Ga0247817_10001243_pt1 | contig 13515 bp, 12 predicted proteins | sample UWRJL212509R1_FD_178010 | JGI IMG/M metagenome (GOLD analysis project Ga0247817, IMG submission 178010) | Plant litter microbial communities from Arlington Agricultural Research Station in Wisconsin, United States - UWRJ-L212-509R-1 | ecosystem: Environmental > Terrestrial > Plant litter >... | reverse complement strand
TTCCGGGATGATTCTTAAGCGCAGTAGTCATTATGCAATCCTCTTTCCTAGTTCGATAATTTCGTCGGGTAGATTGAACATTGACGATTGTTCCGGTTCTTCTCTTGCAATTAGCGTGACCTTAACTCCCCTAGTTCGCTTTACGTCCCATGCAAGAATGGTTGAATTCTCCTTGGTAATGAGATATCTAGTTGTGCCAACATCTAGCCGCTTAGCAACTACGCCGAGAAGTGTTGTAGTGATGCCGTGATCCTCCTTAAGCTGAACAGAAATCTCGTCACCAATTTCAACAAGTGAAGGATCAATAAAACGCGGCTGCCCGATTTTGCGTCGCATGTTACTAATTCTTCTTAAAGTAGCCAGCAAGGAATGCAAGGCCAGCAGTCAGCACTACACCGATAGCCAACTCAACATTATCAGGAATATCAATGCGTGCAGATGCCTCAACAACCCATGTGATAATCTCTCCAATGGCTGAACCCACACCAGCACCAATAGTTGCCGCAACAACCTTAGGCTGAGGAGTTTTGCTGACACTTTCACGATACTCTTCCCGAGTCATATCGTCAGGTACATCAACAGAATTCATTATCTTCTTCCTCCAAGAGTGTCTTCTATATCTTCAATACGTTCGCGATTTTCCCACCAGCCGGTAAGAAGTGCGGCATTCATATCTTCAATGCGAATTAGTGTTTGGTTAACAGTGCTGAACAACTGTAGTGTTTCAGCATGTCTACCATCGTTTTCTTCACGAAAGTTTTTGTTCCCGTGATCATTAACGATGTGGTGGCTTGTGGCTTTTGTGTCTTTACGAATTTTGCCGAGTCTGCTAAACACGAATCCCAATAGGCTCGCAGTTACGCCACTCAATATAAGTGACCCTCCACCAATTACCGCGACCCACAGAGTTTCGCTCATATTAAGTTATCTTTCTATTTACCGTTTAAATACTTCTACAAAAGCATTTCTGGTGGCTGGCCGGTCAAATCTCATTCTATCATGACTATATGCCGAGCGCAACATTCCCATTGTTTTGTCTGTAAATCTTGCCAAACGTTTTCCTTCACTCATCCATTCATCTACCAAGGTGACAAAATCTTCATCACCAGCTGGACGTTTTTCTTGACAATAGAACTTGTCTTGCTTGGCATCATACCAAACACTAAATATGCCACTACGCGATTCCAGAGTGTAAATGTAGGTTGCAGTAGTGGTCTTATGCCCAATCATGCTGTCGTGATTATCGCTAAATATGTTGCTAACAGCATAGTCGGCATATGTGGGGTCGGTCTGACGAATGAAGAATCCAAATTCAGTGGCGTCTACCTCAGCCTCAAACTCTTTAGATTCAGGGAAATGCCAAAGCATGTAGTAAACACCATTTGACTTCTTAACCATAAATATAAAGTTGTTGTCGTCAGACTCATTTGGGCGAACTTTATAATGGATAAAGTATGGGTTTGTAATTTCAACCGCATTGGCAAGCATCAGCACTCTAACCGAAGGGCGGTATCGTGAAACAGTGTTGTAGAAGTTCACCAGTTTTGTAGGTTCAGCGGGGAGGTATTGACCACCCTTTTCAATAATGAACTCGTCAAAAATGATTGTCCCAACATTAGGGAACTGTACAGACTTAAAGTTTCTTGCTACCGAAAGAGAAACAAAGTAGCCAATGGTTACCCATGGGCGATTCTTAATTCCCTCATACTTCATGGGTGACGCCTGAGCCTCCCACTTAGTAACTCTAAACTCCCACTTAGGCCAAAGATATTCAATGTCAGAAAAGAATGTTGCTTTAGCTAGTTCTAGTTCTTCTTTGTATCGACGCAAATAAATGAACTGTTCAGGTGTCGACTTAACAGTGGGAACTTGGATAATCTTAGTTTTATTACGACCTTGCGCATTAACTTCTGTTGGGACATCTTTAATTACAATGCCTCGCAGTGCTGAGTTAATAGCCTTCTTTTTGCTGCCAAAAGTTTTACCCATTCCGCGACCACCACATACAGCGTTAAAGGTTGCGTTGTATGAGAAAAGCTTATCGAAATTGTAGTACTTTGTAATCATTGCTGTGCTCATGGGTACACCGTTGCACCCTCAGCATTGTACTCAGCCATAAAAGCAATAATGTCAATAGCTGTACGGTTAGAAGGCGGCGCGGGATTAGGGTTAAGGTAGTCGTTAGTCATTGATCCGCCAGGCGGAATGAGATGAGTCTCTAGGTGAAGGTGTGACCCAAAAGAGCTGCCCGTATTGTTCACAGCACCAATAGTGGTGCCCAAAGCAACAACGGTGCCAACACCAAGCGGGCCAGTAGTCACCATGTGTGCCGACAATGTTTTCATTGTGTAACCGTCATAAGATCCGCCCGACACAACACCGTGATTGATGATTACGGCATTGCCAAACGCACCGTAATACTCATTCAACTCAATAGTGCCAGGTGCGATTGCCGGAATAGCGTTTCCATAGCTGGCAGGGCCACCAGAAAAGTCTGTTCCCTCATGCCAGCGACCAACATCAGGACGCAAACCAAAGTTGTCTGAAATCCAGCGAGTGCCATAAGGGAATGCGTAATCCCCGTCAACAGGGTCGGGAGGGCCGTCACCACTAACAGGTCCAGCAAGCCAAATGCTGCCTTGAGTAGGGTACGCAACAGCAGTTCGGGTATCATCATAGTAAAGCTTGAATTGGTTACCAATCAATTCAAGGTGTGTGACTCTTGCCATTTGAATGCTCCGATTTTGAAAGTGAGGGTGCTAGGTAATCCTAGCACCCTCACAGTGTTTATGCGCTAATTGGCCGCCAGGTTGTGCCGTCCCAGACCAAAGTAATTGACTGCCCCGGAGTTAGGACAATGTCTGCCCCGGTACCAGTTGTCACATTACTAACAACATCATCATTATCAATGGTGAGCGTCGCCACACCAAAGGTGTTGGTGTATGTGACAACAAGCAGTTGACCCTTAAACGCGCCATTAGGAAGTAGCCCCAAAATTCGAGACGTTGCAGTAGTGATGCTGCAATTAAGTAGCAGTACTGGCAGTGGAGTATTGTCAATAAACGGCGCCGGTGCTGATGCAATGCTTGAATCTGAACGATCATACGATGCAGAGCTAAATGCCTTATCAAACGTTCGCCATGCAACCATGGAAAGCGGGTCATTACCCTGAGCGATCCAATAATTAATTGGTGCAACATCGAACACAACATCAGGAAGAGTCCACATAGAATTTCCGGAACCGCCAGAACCGTAATCAAGCGGATCAGTCATTCGCGTAGCAAGTGTCGCATTACGCACCGTAATACGGTTAGCTCGGAACGCGCGAGGGAGAACACCTTGCTGAATGGCAATATGCAGATCCTCGCCAGCAGTATTCTTCCGATAATCCAGCTCAATATCGTCGGCAATCTCCATAATGCCACCATTGTTGACAAGCGGTGCAGACTCATTTGGCAGTGTGGCCGGAGCAACCCAACGAGGAACACCACTAATTCGAGTGTGGCCACCACTAACAAGACTCATCAGAGAACCGCCCTCAAACAGTCCTCCAACAACTTCAACATTGTAAACGTTCTCAGGATTTAGCCCAATGTCTAGCGAGTTGGTGTTGGATACGTGTGCGAATAGCGGATTAATGGATCGACCGTTAATAACACGGCATCCATAAGTCTTCCCGCCACCCTCAATAAACAGTGAGAATGACACATTGCAATCTTCTGCAGTGCAGTCAATAACCTCATGGTTGATTCCGCGAAGTCCGAACCCGTTAGAGGCAGACTGGCGAACAGTGCAACTAATGAACTTGTGTCCCGAACCACCATGATGCGGAGAGAACCCGATGGAAGAAGATCCAAACACCTGAACGTTAATGCATCGCGCGTTGTATGAGCGCCCATAGTTTGTAGCTTCACCAAAGTCTGCCGCAATACGGTTATTGTCATCAGTGAACGCGTGACGAACATTCCTGATAACACTGTTAGTCCATGTCAGACCCTCACATGCAATATCAAGAACCCCGTAACCAAGCTGGAGACTATCGCCAGTATCGTTAGCCAGGTAATCGATAATGTAGTTATCAATTAGTGGGGAGAGGCAGGAGCGGAAATCAAGCCCCAGTGACGAAGAACGCTCAATGCGGAAGTTCCTAACTACCGGCTTAAGCAAGTTTGAGAATCGCATTACGGGGAGAACCCAGTGAGCACTAAAAGACTCATCAGAACCGTAATACGTCCCACCCTCCCACTCAACAGTGATGGGCTGTAGACGCTGAACTCGGGGGTTGAGCGTGTAGGACTCTCGCAGGAGTCCAGTCAGCGTGACAGTGGTTCCCGATACTGAGTAGACCGTTGCGAATTCTCCTTGCCGTGCGCCCACATCAGCAATAGGTGTTCTGGCATCAGGAATGTAATCGTTTGCAAAGACCTTAACAACATCGCCACGCTTCCACGTGACGGTGTCAGTAAGATTAAGCTGACTCATTACTCGGGTATTGCCAGCATCGTTAACAATATCAGCCGTAGTGATTGCATAAATTGCAATCATGGCATCCCATGCACCAGTGAACAGTGCAAAGGTGTGGTTAGACCCCTGCAAAATGCGTGCACCAGTGGCAACAATATGAATGCTCTTACCCGCGTTTACAATGTTGCCTGTATTGGTGTATGTCCCAGGCGGAATGATGATGGTTGACCCTGCCGGGACGGCAACAATTGCAGCATTAAGCGTTGCAGTGAATGCCCCTGCCACGTCACCAAAAGACCGCAGATTGTATACTCCCGCAGTGTTTCCAATGAAGTTATCATTAAGCCACTGGTTAGAGTCCGTCGCATCATCATCAATAACCCCAAGAATTACGGGGTCCGAAACAGCAATGCCGCTAGTAATAATGATTTGAACTTGCTCATTAACATACGTTTCAAGATCGTCAATCTTCTGATCAACGTCTTCAGTCTGCTCAGCAAGTGCAGCATTAACCTGAGTGATCAGGAAATTTACCTGAGTCTCAACAGCACCTGCAAGATCAGCGAAGTTCTCATTAATCCATGGGATGAGAATTCGTGAAACATACTTATTAATGTAGTCAAGCTTCTTAAGCATTGTAATACCGTCACGAATAGTGAACGGAGTTACATTAGGCACCGGCTTAAACGGTGCGACATAATCGGGAAGAACGGGAGTGGGCATTATATTCTCCTAATAGCCGCGTGCAAAATACTCATCACCATTGTTGAAAACTTGCATGAAGTTGTCGCTAAGTTCAGCGATAACCGCAGTGTCAATGTTAATCAACGAGTTGCGAAACTTGGTGATAAGATCAGAAGCCGCGCCCTGATAACCTGTAACAAGATTGTTGTTGGTAGAATCTGTGTTACTATTGGACTCGCTGGACTGTTCAGTTGTAGAATCAATTTCAGTAGCACTATTAACATCGCTACCATTAGTTGCATAGTCCGCATTAGCGGCTAGCATCATCTGAGGAAAATCAGAGCCGATAACTCGTGACCCCGACTTGTTTTCAGTGTCAGTTACAGTTTCTGCATTTACGTTTTCTGCACCTTCCTGGTGTTGTGCGCCGACACTCTGAATACGCATGCTATCAAGAGCATCATACTCACTGAGTGTAGATTTATAAAGCTGATTGTAGTATGGCATGATCTGATTCATTTTAACGCGAAGTCGCCAAATGAATAGTTCTTCCGTTTCCTGGCCAATTTCTTGATGATAATACTCTTCGATAATCTTACCATTTATTACCGAACGATAGTCTTCATCAAAGATCGGGTAGTCACCCAAACCAATAGGCTTGGCATCAGATAGAACAGGAAGACGCCCATACTCAATATCATTAAAGATGACTTCGTCGAATTCGATTTCGTAGTCATCTTCATCCATCGTTTCGCCATAAACGGACTCAAGAACTTCCTCAAGAGTCTTAGTGAAAGTAGTCATTTCACTTCCTTATTGGTTTCTTTGCCCTCGTCTGCCTTTGCGATTCCTGCCATTGCGCGAGCAGCATCTGCCTGAGCTTCAACCTCAACATTATATTCAACTGTAATGTTAGTTCCCCAAATATCGTTAATGTATTCGAGTGCCTGGCGTCGCGCATTAAGTGCAACAAATCGCATGGAGTCAGTTTGTGCATCATTAGCGCCAACTTCTGCAGCAACAAGACGTTCTTTCTTGTCCTGATTAGCATTGTCGATGCCAAGTAGCCCCATCGCCTCATTCCACCAGCGAGCCCTAAGAATGCTGAGCTTGTCATAAGACTCGGGAAGAATCCCAAGATCAAGCGTATTAATAACTTCCTCAGCGCGGAACCCATCTTTAACTTGAATTACTTCGACACCTTCATCTTGCTGGCGTGACACGTTGGCAATAGAAAGCTGACTGTTGAAGTTAGACGTAAGAACCTTATTGCGCCGCGCGTTCTTAGTATTGATTTCGAGCGTGCGATCAATAGTGCCTAGACGCGTTGAGTAGATCATAATAATGTCAATGTCAGGCACGCGCAAAGCATTAGGATACATTCCAACAGCCTTACGCTTACGCTTTTCCTCATTAATTTCAGCGTCAGCGGCCGGAATATAAGCGCTTATAATCTTTGGCTTATAAGTAGCGCCACTAATGTTTCCTGCAATGATCTGATTACCGGGACCAATAGTGTTGAATGAAATGGGATTGTCATAGAAGTTAATAGCCCCTACACCCGAACCACGAACAGCCAAAAGCTTATCGTAATCCTCATCCCAGTACCATACAATCAGCCCGTTAAACAAAAGGCATATTTCAAGAAAACGTGCATCGACCGAGTCGGGCAGATTTTCATACTTGAATCGGTTAATGGCAAGCTCGGCAAGATTACGCTCAAGCATGCTCTGAATCATACGTTCACGCTGTGCGCCAGGGTTGCGGTTAAAACCGTTTCCGCCACCGTAAAGCGGAGAATCGATAAAGTAGTCTAGGCCGCTTCCGCGCTTAGTTGCACTCATTAGTAAGAGACCCCCGCTAGCGGCACATTATCCGCAATATCAATTTGTCCGATTTCATCAGGATTGGCCCAAACGGTTACTCCCTTTTCCATTGTACCACGTAGCACCTGCTTATGACCTTCTGGAATGTTCGCGCCAGACAAATAAGTTTCAGTAACCTTCCAGTAAGTGAACTTACTCATCACCATAAGACTAGGCGGCATCATGACGAAAGCTCGCACAGCATAACCGTAACGAAGCCAAATCTCGCCAATAACACGAATACTAGCGCTATCAATCATCTTCCAACGGAAAGAAACTTCTAGCTTATTAGTCCCAATGTTGTGCGACTCTCCACCAAACTGTCCACTAGTGGACGGCTGGATCATTCTTGCATCCTGAATCTTCGCATTAATTCCAGCAATTTGATTGCCGTAATCACCCTTAGCGGCCCAATCAGCAAGACCCTTATTAGTGTCGCGAACCAGCCCCTGCTGAAGGTTATCATTAATAGCGCTCTGTGCGGCTTGAGTGTTGCGAATTCCCAATGACTCATCATTAGCCTGAGTCTGGATGCCAGCACTAATGCCGCCAGCCGCCGCATTAGAAAGGCCGGTAATCGCCGCGCCACCAGCACCCGCAGGGGTAAGAGCGGTGCCAACACCGCCAACCGCGGAATTAGCCGCTTGCACTGCCGCCTGAGCGGCAAGAGTGCGGTTCTGATTAGCAGTCTGTGCAATGTCAGCATTAACACCAATGCCCGACTGATTCATTGCTGTGTGCATTGCACCGCTAGCAACATCGTAGGAGCCTTGCGCCATACCAAGTGCGCGTTGCTGAGTCCAATCAGCTGACCCGAACTGATATGCCAGCTGATTTGCATTAGCTGCCAGATAACCAATCGCCATATTGTTCACAACTGGCAATGCCGGGAAATTGCTAATGGAAAGTGCAATATCCAAATAGTCGCCAGTGTCGTCGCCAACATCGCGAATGAGTGGTTGCCAGCCCGCAGGAAGACCGTTTACCTGAGAATCAGTCAAATCCCAAAGATTGTCGTGATCGGCATTTGCATCAGCATTATAGGCTCTAGGGTGCACAGAAATTCGCTGGTTAGGCGGCATGTAAGATGCGCGTTCTTGGATGACCGCATCAGGATTATTCCACGATTCAGGCTTAAGAACAATCGGGTTTCCAGACCATGCCGTCATCTCAATCACCATGTAAGGGTATGTGAAAAGCTTATCCTTAACATGCTGATATCTCGAACTAATCTTGTCGTTGATTTCAGAGCTAGCTCGCCAGTTAGTAAACATCGACTGATGACGCGGAACGGTTACTAGCTGAATAACCTTTTCACCGTTAACAGGTGCGCCACTCGGGAGAGAATATCTACTAACGCTAGGCATGTACGTTACTGAAATAATGCCTTGACTTATCCACGGCTTATCAGCCAAAGAGCCCATGAACGATGCGAAAGATGCCTGAGATGTGAATACATAGAAATCTGCGCCACTAGGCATGCCGTTAACTTGTGAGCCACTTGCAGTAATTATAACTGGTGCTGATGCTGTGCCGCCAGATGCTTCAATGTCAATGGTGCTAACAACAATAATGTCACCATCAATAGCGTCACCAGACGATACAATGTTGTTGTTGATTAGAACATTGCTACGGCGTGCAATGTTCCTGTATTCGCCGCCAATGTCAAGACCTTCAGGAACCGTGAGGTAGTCGCGGCCATAGTTGTTAAACTTGTTAGAGTTGGCTACAGCAATATGTCCACGCTCAACATAGCAGTTGCCAAACGTTGCATCATAAACATATGTCTGCCACACATCAAGCTGAACACGAATTCGAGTAGTGGTGGGGTTAATAAACTCACACTCAAGAATAAAGTAGTAGAAATCCTTCTGAATATCGCCTTCAATAGGCATCAGGGGATTTGAAGCTCGGAGATAGTTATAGCGGTTAACACGGTTATACGGAATGCCAAGGTAGATATCTTCACCTGGCTTAGCGTATGTCATGTTAGTTACAGTGATGCCAGCGCTAACCTTGCTATCAATGTATGCGTTAAGTGCGGCCTTATTAGCAAACTTTACGGTGTCACGATAGTTGTTATCCCAGTTCACGTTAACCAAATCAACGTGAGTGCCGGGAGTCCACACACTATAATCAAAATCTAGGCCAGCCGGATAAACATTCGGACCGCCTCTAATACCTGTACCCATTAAATCTATCCTTAGACTAGATATGAAACTGTGGGGACCGCCCTATTCGGCACGGTCCCCACAGTTACTATTGAATTGTTATGCTACGTAAACGAAGGGCCAGGATGCCGGGGCACCAGCCTTAAGTTCCTTGCCAGCGCGAGCTGCGGCAGTAATGGTCTTATCAGCAGTGATAACAAGCTGAGCACCATTCACAAGGTTGGTTGCACCATCCTTGTACTGAACACCAGCGACATTAGGAATCGTAATGGTGTTGGATGCAAACGTGGGCGCCTCAGGAATAACTTCCTCAAGACCATCATTGTCAACATCTTCCTGAATGGTGAGAGCCCCACCAATCGGGATGATCTGCGGACCCTTAACTCCACGAGTCGTAGACTCAGTGTAGCCATTAGGTGCAGTAGCAATAATCGTAATAAGCTCAGATGCCTCATCCGGGCCAATGTAGATATCACCGTTGTTCGTAATGTACGTGAACGGAGAAGTCTTACCCTCAATATCAAGATCAAGAGCAGAAACTCCACCAACAGGCGTAGTCACTCCCTCAACCAGAACGTCGTAAAGCGTGCCACGCTTAAGCGCCGTAGCCTCAACCGTGCCAGCCGCATCAGTGAACGTAAACGCTCCAATGTCAGTAGTCGGCGTAAGAGTCTCACTAATAACCGTAGACTCACGCAGCGAGTTGAACATGATGACTGGCGCAAACGGGGATGCGCTAATCGTCTGCCAGTGGTGCAGCCAGTAGTTCGTAGTAAGCTTGGCAGGGTTAAACTGCGAAGTGGTGGTAATCAGGTTGTCCGCAACAACGAAGAACTTATTCGTAGTAAGAACGGCCTGAACACCATCAATACCAAAGTGCTCAGCAGGAAGAACAATCTTCTTCGAGTTGACCTGAGCCTTCTCAATATTGAATGCCGCAGCAAGTGCCTCAACATCCATTGCAGCATCTGCCTTAGCAGTGGTGAGGAGCACAAGCTCATCAGGAGTTGCCGCAACAGGCATTCCAGCAAGGTTGTACGTGCGCGAAATGAACGGGAGAGTGTTGCGGAATTCCCGCAGACGACGGAGAAGGAAACGAGAATCCGCAGAATCGGAGCCCTGTTCAGAAACGTCAGGAACGTTTACAGTGAAGAATCCCTGATCGCTGGCAATGTCCATTTCTGCAATGACTCGCATCATAAGCAGGTACTCGTCCCACTGGTCAGACGTCTGCGGAGCAGTCATAACTCCGTTAACGAAAGATCCAAGCTGGTTGCCAATAAGTGCGGTACGAAGTCCCGGAATATTCAGCGTGAACTTGTAGCGATCCTTACGGTTACGCTTGTGGAACCGAGACTGGACCTCAAGAGGTGCATCACCAAAGATTTCCTTTTCGAGCTCATCACGATCATTGTCGTAATCGATAGCTTCAATAAGGCCGACCATCACCTCTTCAATGGTCTCACCCTCTTCAAGGGTTCCCATCTTAAACTCGGTAAGAGGGTTACTCCAAAGGGTGTTACGATACACAACCATTGCAAGCTGCTCAACCAAAGCATCCTGAACCTGATTACGTCCAGCAGTCCAATTCCAAAGACCTTCAACAGTCTCACGAAGATTGGCCTGAGTAGCCTCAGGGATACGGTTCTGGTAATCAGAGCCCTGCTGATTGCGAATAGCATTCAGCCATGCGGCCGAATCCAATTTGGCCTTAAGTGGCCGAATGTTCTTTACCATGTTAGGTTATTCCTCTTTCTCAAAGAAATCGTCGAATGTAATTTCACTAGCATCTTTTTCCTGGTCATCAGACTTAGGCTTTCGATCGTTAGTGTTGTCTGCGGGGATGCGGTTAACAAGATCCCAATTCTTGGCTTTCAATTCAGTAATCTTCTGATCCTTTTCGGCATCAGTCGAAGTAAAGCTCTGAATATCTGTTTCCATCTTGGCAATCTTGCCTTCCGCAATACCCATTTCTTCGTTATGCAATTCAAGCAAAGTGCTTGCAATCACAATAGGGTCAATGTCTGTTTTGTTTTCCAAGCTACTAATGTAGTCGCTTACCTTGCCCATTGTTTCTTTCCTTTTATTGTTTAGAAAATAAGCGAGGGGAGGGAACCTAAGTTCCCTCCCCTCTAATCGGGCATCCGGTGAGCAGACTCAGCAGGTTGCAAGGCCCATTCTAGCACGATCACGACTCAACGTGTGCATTATCGTGTAGCCTGTCCTACTCATTCCGGTAGCCACAGTATTGTTGAGTTACTTGTCCTTAGGAGCCTTAGCAGACTCTTCAGGAGCCGACTCAACAATATCATTGCCCTCAGCATCCTTACCACGACGCTGTGCGTGCTGAGGCGAAAGAGTGAACGTCAGAGAAGTGGTACCACCGTACACAGCGTTTCCAGACTTCTCGCGCTGACCAATGACACTACGCTTGCTATCATCACGCGAACGAAGACGGGCAGTCTTACCAATGCGGTTAGCGGCCTCAGCAATCAGGTTGCGCTCAGTCGTCTCCTTGCCCGCATCGAGCTCAACAGTCCACGATGCGTTAGGGTTTGCATCAGAAGCCTTAGCAAATGCCTCAAGAGTCTCATTGTAAGGGTTAACCTTAACGGGAGCCTCGAACGTTCCAAAATCTCCAACGATTGCAGCAGTCATTTCATTTCCTTTGTTTGATAGCCCGATTATTGAGCGTTTATGGGAGAGGCGTTCCATTCCTAGGGATTCGTTTAAGACCGAGCTATCGTTGCTGGCCCCTCTGTATAGATACAGCTTAGCAGGTGTCTAGTGGAGTTTCAACTCAAATGACACATCTCTTAGGACAATTCCCCCGGCGACTGTCTTTGGAGCTAGCTTGCCCGGAATATTCTTTCCCTCAACAAGATCTGAAAAGGTTAGCGATCCAGACGACTCAATTGGTAGTCCGGCAATTCGGTTTTCGTAGTTATGTTGCAGTGTGCAAGTTACTGTGTTGGAATCGTCGCGCTTGCAATCTTCTTTATGCTCATTGTCGTGCGACTTCTTTTCAAGATACGCCTTTGCGCGAATATAAAACGCATTAACAAAATTATATTCAAGCTTCCATGCACCTAGCTTTGTCGGGTGAACTTCAATCGACTCGGGTACGGTATCTCTAAGTAGATGTAGACTGTCGGTATCAGCGTACGCAAATACGTTATAGTTACTTTGCGCCGCTCTGATCGTAATATCCCGCGCATATGCCGTGATGAAAACCCCTGCGGCCGTATATACAGGTGGCCTAGTCTCGGCCTCGCCACGGACGAGTCTAACTTTTCCATCTTCAAGAATAGGGATCTTGGATGTGACGTTGGGGTTACTGGCAAATTTACCATACAATGAATTGAGATGTAGCTTCGCGATTTCACGTTTTCCACCACTTTCCTTTTCTTTAACCGCAGACCATTTATCAATGTATGAATCGAACAACCCTGTTTCAGATTTGAAAAGCCAGCCACCATCGTAAGACAAAATTTCTACATCATAAAAATCTGTGTATAGATCCCAGTCAACATTGGTAACACTCAATGTCGTTGGCTCATCAATTACGCGCAAATACTCGGTGCCAATAAACATGTTTGTTCCCTTGATCTGAATGCAGGGGATGTGATCTTTCTTTAGCTTGGCAATGAATGTGACACTGAATATTGCTAGCGGGTATTCCTCAGTAAGTTCAGGCTTGCCTTTAAACGGCTTAGGTAGATCGTAGGGAATGGGGAACGCTTTCATCACATACGGATAAAGTGAGTTAACGTCGAGAACCAAACCGCTATCAACAATGCGACCAGAAAAGCGCGGATCAGCATAAGTAAATCCGCCACGGTAAGCGCGACGTATATCAGCGTCAATATCGTGATGGAGAGTAGGAAAAAGAAGATCAAAATATTTTGCCCCATTCAATCTCTTATACTCACTAAGAGCGTCACTTGCAACTGTTAGTTTGGTCATGCCGTTAGCAATAACTTCCTTCATGGCCTGACCAATGATTGACACATCTCGTTTAAGGTAGTCTAGTTCCTCTTCCGTAAGTTCGTGTCCCGGCTCTCGATACGTCTCATAGTCAAGCTCGCCTTTGGACATTGGCAGCTTGAAAGCTTTTGCAATTCGCCTAACTCCCATTGGAAGTTTCTTAAGCGAATCCCGAAACTCCACACTGAGACCGTTTTCGAACCGTACTGTAATTGAATAAAATTTGCCCATATCGGAAATGAGTGACTTGAAAGTTTTGTTGCGATATAGTGTGCGCTCAGTAATGTGTTCAAAGCCGTCCTTAAGCAAATAGTCAATAAGGAATGCCCCATCAAACCTCAGGT
>Ga0247817_10001242_pt1 | contig 13526 bp, 15 predicted proteins | sample UWRJL212509R1_FD_178010 | JGI IMG/M metagenome (GOLD analysis project Ga0247817, IMG submission 178010) | Plant litter microbial communities from Arlington Agricultural Research Station in Wisconsin, United States - UWRJ-L212-509R-1 | ecosystem: Environmental > Terrestrial > Plant litter >... | reverse complement strand
TCGAGCAATTTCTTAATATCAACCTGTACGGTCATATGATTTACTCCTTGTTATCTTTACCCTCAGCCCTGGTTCTCGGTTCGTGTTCCACGAAACAATATTCAGGAGTATTGCGGAGGGTTGTGTCGTTTATAAAATGTTACCTAGCTATTATAGCGTATTTAACAGGGGTTGTCTAGCGTGGTAAGCTTCCGGCTATGTATTCATCCAGGCTCGCAACGAGTTTTGCAATTGATTGGTGCATTGTTTCAAGCGCTCGGGCGCTGGCGCCATCTTCTCGGATGTCCTGCACACTGTCCCACGCTGATTCAACAATTGAGTCGCGAACATTCTGCATCCATTCAAATATCATGTCTGGTGGGGTTAAAAGAGCAACATTCAATGCACCAAGCTGACGAGCAAGCGCTACCGAGCTTTTGGTTGATTCAGAAAGTACTAAACGAAAATGCGCATCACCGCTTAATTTGCCGGCATCGCTATGTTCTTCGGTTACAAAACTATCAACAAAATCGTTATCTAAGACGCCAATATATGATTGCACATCGGCAATGATTGCATGTGGGTTCGAGGCATCACTACTCACCTCTTCGTCTAAAAGTGAGATGCCTTGTTTTTGCTTCAATAGAAAGTTGCGAACAATTAATCGGTTACTGATTGCTTCCGTAACGGGGTTCGCCTCTTGTAGTTCAACAGCTGCTTTAATTTCAGAAGTGTCACCAGATGTAATTGCTGCGCGCAAATCTTCACTAAAATACGATTCAGTTTTTTGAGGTTCTTGGTTCATATTTTCGAATTCAATCATGACTATTCTCCTCCTTCAATATCAGAAGCTTCTCGACGACGCGCAGATAATTGTTTTAATTGTTCAGTCTTAACCAGGCTTGAATGAGTCACGCCATCATAACGATATGGGCGCACGATATTGGTTGGTGCAACCATCGCGACGTCCTGGCCTCTCCCGTATTTTAATTCAGACACCATCATTCCAATATTTAGTTCGAAGTCATAATCAACGGACGAGTGTGACCCTGTAATATGGGCTCCACTTTTCTCGCCCATCTCCGAGCTATGCGCCTTGTAATAGGCTCTTAATGGCATAGTGTATTTTGCACCGTTAGTTCGATAGAGGTTCATACCATGTTTAATTTTTGTTTCGTTTGCCGCTATAAGTTGAACTTCAACGGACTCTTCAAATTCTGTATGTGCATTAACAAACTGCGTCGCAGTATTGTTTAACTGATTACCGCTAATCGTCCAGTCATCTATCAAAACAACTTTTAAATCTTGCGGGCGTGTCGCAGTAATATCCTCTACATCAATGATAAGTCGGCCGCCGTACTGTTCAAGTTCATCATCCGAAAAATTGCTGAGAATATTTTCAAGCATATAATCGTCGCTCTTTATTAAAACCTCTTTCGTAGACCGAGTAGCGGCTTCTGTCTTGCCGATTTCACCAGCTATCGCAAAAATCTGCAAGTCTGGGTTTTTATCTAGCTCAGCCTTCCAATAGGTTGCAATGCCTAAGGTTGCTTCTTTGTATTCTTTTTCGCCAATATAGGTAAGACTTTCTCGAAGTGCTTCAGCTTCGGCATATGCCATAGAGCTATAACCGGCGGGTGTTGTATCAACAACGAGTTTTAGAAAATTGTCCAGATCTCGGAGTGCATCTTGCTCGCTGATTTCTTTTCGAGATGACCTTTCTGATTCTTCTGAAGTGCCCGTTAGGCCGGCTACTTCTTTGCCATGCAGATATATTATCTTGTTAGACCTATCAGTATCCTTAAGTTGGTCAGCCAAGCGTGGAGCATTTTTTACAGAGTGCTCCGTTTCAAGCAGACGCGCAGCTTCCGTCGGCTCAATAGGTTCGTTCGCGTCTAGTAAATCAATATTTATATTGTAAAAGTAACTGTCAAGAGCGTAACCTTGTTCCTTTTTACTCATAAGACGACGGTACAGGGCTTGCTTTAACGCCGTCTCTTCGTCGACCTGCTGAGTGAGTTCAACTACTAACGGCTCACCCGCCATAACTGGATGGTTGCTCAGTTCATCAATCGCCTTCATTACCAGCGGCCCAGCTTCGTGTCCGCTTGGCAAGGTGGCGTGCGACTCATTTAGCTTATCCACTACTTCTGAAATATCGCCTGGATGTTTTGTCACAGTAAACATAGCAAGCGCCGTTTTGTCGGGTGTTGCGCCGTGGGCCATTTCAATTGCCGATTCAATAACAATATCTTCCACTGCATCGCGGCGCTCTGCGGGTGTAAAATCGTCCGAGCTTAGCTCGTGATTTGCAATATCAACCAGCGCTTCATCGGTCATTCTTACCGCTTCGGCTGTGCCTGAAGAGATTCCCAGCTCGGTCGTTACTCTGCTTTCAACGGCTGCAATATCATCAATAGATTGCGAGATGATTTGCTCACCACTGCGCACTTCAACAGAGGCTTCGTGTTCGCTTGTATTGATGCTTTCTAGTTCAGTATTATTTGTCATATTTATTTGCAGTTTTATGTGTTTTCAGCATACCACAACAGTTTCTCACCGTCGTAAACTATTAGAGGTTTCCGTGCGCATAATCTCATGCGCGTTCGAAATAACCACGAACGCTTTTTTATCCACGGAATGAATTGCGGCTTTAATTTTCTGTTCTTCGAAGCGCGTAATGACGGCCAGCAAAATGCCGTGTGGTTCAGGGTCTTTTTTGTTTGCTTCTTTTAAGTACGTCACCGGTTCTTCAATGACCCGATTAATAATTTTACCAATTTCACGCACGTGCATACTCACCACCCACACACTGCGCGATTCGTTCAAACCCTCTACTGTCACGTCGATGGCTTTATGAGCGACAAAATATGCAATGAGTGAATACAGCGCATTCTCCCAGCCAAACACAAACCCGGCGGCGGCAATGATAATTCCGTTAATTACCATAATTGCCTCACCTACCGTAAATACCGTCACGCGGTCAATTAAAATCGCAATCGTGTCTGAACCATCAATAATACCCCCGTAGCGAATGACGAGCCCTGAACCAATTCCTACAAAAATACCACCGAAAATAGCAGCGAGAATTGGCTGGTCGGTAAAGCCGTGGGGCATATGAATGAATGTTAAGCTCGCTAACGCAACAATACCTATGGTCGAATACGTCGCAAATTCTTTACCAAATTTTCGATACCCGATAATGACAAATGGAATATTAAGAATGAGAAGAAACAGTCCGAATGGAATGCCTGATAAATACGCGCTCAAGATGGCGATACCAGTCACCCCGCCGTCAAGCAAATGGTTTGGTAACAAGAAAAGTTGCAGACCCACGGCGGCAATAGTACTCCCCAAAAGGACTAATAGTACTCGCTTCACCTTGTTAAGACTGATATACACCTCCGTCTTTAATGCTGCTTGTACTTATATTGTACATTACCCTCCCCTCCCCGGGGCAAATTAGTGTAAAATGGTAAACATATGTTTTTTAAAATTTTCCGCTGGTCATTAATTGTTACCGTTTTATCACTCATAACCGCTTATTTCTATGGCGGATGGACTGCACTGTTCCTCTGTTTCATGCTTGCCATTCTTGAAGTTTCGTTATCATTTGATAACGCCGTCCTCAACGCGACTATCTTGAAGCGAATGAGCGAATTTTGGCAGAAAATCTTCCTTACTATCGGTATCTTCATCGCCGTATTCGGTATGCGCCTTTTGTTCCCTCTTCTTATTGTTGGAATCACTGCGCACCTTAACCCGGTTGAAGCAATTAACCTTGCGCTCCAAAAAGGTTCAATTGAAGACCCTGGCACCTACGCCTACATTCTTAACGAGGCAAAACCACGCATCGCTGCCTTCGGTGGTATGTTCCTTCTGATGCTTTTCTTAACGTTTGTGTTCGAAGACCGCAAACTCAAATGGTTGCGCTGGATTGAAATTCCCCTCGCGAAAATTGGTAAGCTCAGCCAAATGGCAATCGTTGTCGCATTGGTCGCCCTCGTATTTGTAGCTGAATTCCTCGCTAAAGAATCTGAAGTGGTACTCCTTGCAGGTATCCTCGGTATTGTTACCTATGTTGTTATTAACGGGCTCGGTAAACTGTTCGAAAGTGGCATGGAACACAAACTTGAAGAAGATGACAAGGCGGCCAAAAAATCTGGTGGCGCAAGTGGTTTAGTGCTTGCAACCGGTAAAGCTGGGTTCTTCTTGTTCCTTTACCTTGAAGTGCTCGACGCATCATTTAGTTTTGACGGCGTCATTGGTGCATTCGCAATTACCTCAGACCCTATCATCATCGCCCTAGGCCTTGGATTGATTGGTGCGATGTTTGTGCGTTCTATCACCGTTTACCTCGTACGCAAGGGCTCACTAGGCAAATACGTATACCTTGAGCACGGTGCACACTGGGCAATTGGTGCACTCGCGATTATCTTATTAATCAGCATCGGTTTCCACGTTAACGAAATTATTACTGGCCTCATTGGCGTTATATTTATCGCAGCTGCATTTATTAGCAGTATCTATCGCAACCGCGGTAAAAAACCTGAAACTATTAAGGTCTAGTCTTATTTTTCAACAGGAGTAAGGCCCCAGGGTGAGCCCGGGGCCTATACTAGTTCATTTCTTGTTGCGATCGTTGAGACGCTTGTAGGAAATGGTCTTCGCAGGTGACTTAAGCGCCACTTCTGAAGGTGAATGCACCGAGATAAGACGGTGCTGGCCACGCCAGACCCCTAAAGGGGCCAGCAGAGAAAGCAGCGCAGAGGGTGCAAGCAAAAGCGCTTTTCGATTCAGCTTTGGCGTGTAGGTTATGTAGCGTTTGCCACCCATCCGCTTCAGCAAGAAATCGACGACCGCTTTCTCACTGCCAGGTATCTCAAGCTCCTTTGCTCGTTCGACCACCTTCACCTCACCCAACTCGCGCTTGATGGTTTTCTTGTACCGGCGCGTCAGGTTGTGGTGACTTTTTTGTAAGAACGCAGCCATGTTAGCTTCGATAACCCGCAGCCTGAAGGGCGCTGAACCGACTTCGTCTTGCCACTGCTGCTCGATTTCCTTCGTTGCTTCTTTTAGCCGTTCAGCCCTTAAGGCATCGGCGGCATTAATCGTAGCAAGATATTCTTCTCGTTTACCGAGCAGATAATCGAGCCGGTCAATAAGTGTTTTATGCCTTCCGAGTAACGAAGACTTTTTAGATGACGCAACCATTGCGCCTCACCAATCCTCTCGTATGTGTAAGTACGCCAGAAATGTCTAGCTATATCTATTTTAGCAATTATTTACGAGAACGTGCTAATGCAACAAGGCCGCTAAAACATGTCAGCATGAGCTGGCGGTTGTAGAGGTTGTGGCCAAATAATTCAGCTTTAGGCTCCGCCGCTTCGAAGGTCATCCCACTCGTACTTACGCAGCAACAACCTATATCAAGGGCTTGCAACAATACGCCATTTTCATCAACTCCCGCATATACCGAGTCGATAATTGATTTGTCTACATAGCCAAACATAAGGGCCATTTTGCGCATCCCGTAAATTGCTAGTTCTTGGGCCATATCATTATTATTTAGTGGCCATACTAACTCAGCGTGAAAACCAAGCCGGCCCTGCCCTGAGCCGTCGCCAGTTGATTTCTGCATCATTTGAACGTTGAGGTCAGGGTCAAGCAACTCATCAGGGGTAAAACGCCGAGTAGAAGTAAGTGCATACAACCATCGCGAAGCGGCAGCTTCCGTGCTTTCGGTGTCATCTACAGTGCGCTTATTCTCTTTAAACCACTGGTCGCTTAACGTTAAGCGAACGCCACCTTTTTCCGGGCTCGCAAGTACTAATTCAGTCTCATCATCTAGAAGCTCCGGAAGTCGCGATCCCTTCATTGCGCGGTCATACGCAACCATTGGAACTTCGACCATAAGCCGGGTTGGAGTCTCGAATGAATACCTCAAGTGATTAATCATGCCCTAAATATACCACCACCCCTAGACAAATCCATCAAAAACAGATACAATAGTTCAGATTATGAAGACTAACCTACACCCAACCGATTACCGACCTGTCGTATTTAGCGATGACGTCGCCGGTTTCGCGTTTTTGACACAGTCAACTGCGCAAACCACTGATACCATTAAATGGGAAGACGGCAACGAGTACCCGCTTGTAAAAATGCACATCTCAAGCGCCTCTCACCCATTCTTTACTGGTGAAGAAAAAATCATCGACACCGAAGGCCGTGTTGACCGATTCAAAAACCGTTTTGCTGCTGCTGAAGCACGTAAGACAGAGCTTGCAAACAAAGCTAAAAAGCTTGCAGCTAACAAAGCAAAGAAAAGCGACAGCTAATCTACGCATTATAAAAAACCGCTCGTCATTGAGCGGTTTTTTATTTGTCGTCATTATTTATCAGTGTCTAGAGGTGGTGTCACATACACCGGCCGATGTTTCCGGTGCCACGACATCACTTGTTCGAATACCAGTGAGGTAAACGGTGGGACTCCAAGCAAGATTGCCGACCCGAAACGCCATATACCCCATTCCATACTGCGAGCAGTCGCAATAACAGAGGCGAAGTAGGCCACAAAGAAAATACCGTGCAGACGGCCAGCGACAGATATAAACGATTCGTATTCGGGCAAACCGAAGCTCCGATAAATGATTGCCGATATTAGCAGCGTCCAGCCGGTTGCTTCCATAAATGCCCCGATGCGGAATATTACCCAAGCTTCTTTGTCAGTAAACCAATGGGTATGATTGTAGCCCCACACAATGTACCCACCAATTTTAGCCAAGAATTCTTTCATTCGTTCTATTATACCGTGAGTAATAAAAACCTGCACTCACACACCTCCCCTACTACTGTTAATTCTACCTATTTTCTGCTATACTACTGCTTGATATGCCAAAGATTTCACTCAATATTGAAGAACTGACTGCCGAGCTCGCTGAACTCGACAGCTTTTTAGCGCGCCCAGACGCGTATAGCGACCCTGACTTTACTAAAAAGAACAAACGTTTGATTGAGTTGAACACTATTCTTGAAAAGGCGAACCTTCGTAAAACCCTCGAAGCGCAACTTATTGAAGCAAAAGAATTATTTGGCGGTGGCGACGAACTCGCTGAACTTGCTAAGATGGAAGCTGCAGATGCCGAAGCGCAGCTCGCTAAGCTTGAAGACGAACTGTTTACCATGCTCGCCCCTAAAGACCCTAACGACGAAAAGAACGTTATCGTTGAAATTCGTGCCGGCGCCGGTGGTGACGAAGCCAGCCTATTCGCTGCTGAACTCTACCGTATGTACCTTCGCTACTGCGAAAACCACAACTTAAAGACTGAACTTATCAACGAAAGTGCCAACGATACCGGTGGCTACAAAGAAGTTGTATTTAGTGTTCGTGGCGACTCTGTGTACTCAAAGCTGAAGTTTGAATCTGGCGTGCACCGCGTTCAGCGCGTTCCTGCAACTGAAAGCCAGGGCCGTATTCACACCAGCACCGTAACTGTTGCAGTACTTCCTGAAGCTGAAGAAACCGACCTCGAAATTAACCAAAGCGACCTTCGTTTTGACATCTACCGCTCTGGTGGACACGGTGGTCAATCAGTAAACACCACTGACTCTGCGGTGCGTATTACTCACATTCCAAGTGGCTTGGTTGTTATTAACCAAGACGAAAAATCTCAGTTGAAGAACAAAGAAAAAGCCATGAGCGTGCTACGTAGCCGCCTTCTTCAAATTAAAACCGATACTGAAAACGCCAAACTTGATGCCGAGCGCCGTAGCCTTATTGGTTCTGGTGACCGTAGCGAAAAAATCCGTACGTACAACTTCCCGCAAGACCGTATTACCGACCACCGTATTGGTTATAGCCGATCCGGTATTCCTGGCGCAATGAATGGCCAGATAGACGATTTAGTAGAGAACTTACAAGCCTACGAGCGTGAGCTCGCTGTTAGTACCGACCGTTAATCAACATATAATTTATTAACTTCGTTTTCCGTTGCTTTTGGCTTCGAGCCAAATAGTGGCTTAAGGTATTTTGCCATCTTTATTCTTGTTTGTTTGTGGCGATGCTGTTTCTCTATGAAATTGTACGTATTAGGTGCTAGTTCTTTAACTGCAGCCTCGAGTGGTTTAATGTAGGTATCCATCTCTTCTTGATAATTGTTAGGCGATAAAATAAATTGATTGAAAAATTCTGACGGGGTATCTAAAGTTGACAATGGCACAACAAGAGGAAGTTCATTCGATGTACGGACTGTATGCGAACGTTCAACAAAATAGTCAACCGCCGTATCTGGATATCCAAGGAGTTCCCCTGTTTTGCGTGAACCTTCATCAGTAACCCTACCGTTTTTGTCGCGATATGAGAGAAATACATCACGCAATTCAAGGTTTAAATTTTCATCTCGCGAAGCCGCAAATAATCCATTAAGTATAGGTTCGCAACTCATTCCAGTAGCACTTACCAGTTCGAGGCTTATTTCTGCATCGTGCAAGAAAGCAACTGGTTTAATGCCTGCAATGACACCAATTAAGTCAGAAGTCGCTACAGCCTGAACGTATGTTTTTGATTCCATATCAATAAGTCCGAGCGCCTCTTTTTGCTCGGCATTCATCAACGGCACTTCTGACGTTGATTTTTCAATGCGTTCTGGAATTGTTAATGTGTTCATAGGATTCATATTTGTTTTTATGTGTGCAATTGTGATAAACTATAGCATATCATGCTAAATAAGTCAAGTTATACCGTTAGTGATTGGTTAGCTGAAGCGACCCACGACCTCGTGTTCAACAACCTCCCCAGTGCTCGCCTCGATGCAGAGTTGTTACTCGCCCACACCCTTCGTCAGCCCCGTACATGGCTTCACGGCCACGGTGACGAAGAATTAGAGCCTCGGATGGTAGAAATTGCCAATGCCCGCTTAGACCTTCGCCTCGACCGCGTGCCGGTTGCCTATATTATTGGACACAAAGAGTTTTACGGACGTCGCTTTAAAGTAACGACATCAACCCTTATCCCCCGTCCGGAATCTGAAGCACTTATTGAATTACTCAAAGATGCTGTACCGAAAAACGAAACACTTCTTAACGACCGTCCACTTCGCTTGGTTGATGTCGGCACAGGCAGTGGCATCCTTGGCGTCACTGCTAAGCTCGAACACCCTGAATTGGATGTCACGATTGCTGATGTGAGTCGACACGCACTCAAAGTAGCTACAGCCAACGCCACAACGCTGCATGCGGACGTTAATTCACTCCTTAGCAACTTACTTGCAGAATATCCTTTCGTTGCGGATATTATCGTCGCTAACCTCCCCTATGTAAACCCAGAATGGGAACGCTCACCGGAAACTGATCACGAACCGGCACTTGCCTTGTTTGCCGAGAAAAATGGTCTCGCACTTATTTTCGAATTGTTACTCCAAACCAAAACAAAGTTAGCACTTGGCGGGAAACTTATTCTTGAAGCTGACCCCGAGCAACACGCCGACATCACAAAAGAAGCAATTAAAAATGGCCTCGTACTTACCGAGACCAATGATTATGGAATTCTTTTCGAAAAGCTTAAATAGCCTAGATAGCCGTACCAACGCGGTTGAAAATGGTGAGCAGCACTAACGCAACGCTGAGCGTAAATAGAAGTGGCAAGATGATATCGTTAATACGAATTTTCGCGTGTTTATGGAATGAATCGTACGACTTGAATGCAAGGAAGCTCATAAGCGTTGCAAGGATTGCCACTTGTGGAATATGGAGCGTTGTCACGAATGGCAAGTTATACGCGATTGTCCAGTGGTACGCTACCCAACCGAGTTGAGCAAGGATAACACCCCAGGCGAGACTTAAGAAGAGCCCGTGGGTTTCATCATCATAGGCACTTAAAATGTGACGCGCAGCTGTGTAACCGATAAGCCACATCGCAAGCACGACAAGCGACGCTGGCCAGCTGTATGAAAGCGCAAATAACGCCGATGTACCAAGAAGCACTGCAGCACCAGCCTGTACAGCAATATAGGCACGCTTTGAGCGCGGTTTAATGAAGAGCAGCCAACCAATGTAAAGGATGGTAAGAATTGCAAGAAGTAACAGCTTACGTGGATCAGCAATTGTTGCATCGTTCACGATGTACATGTGAAGTACGAAGCTGATGCTGACAATAAAGTCTACGAGGTTAGAACGTAAGTTTGCCCACCAGAAACGAGGACGTACGGCAAACACGCGCCACTTACTCAATACAACAAGTCCAATAGCAAAGCCGATTGAACCGGTGTAACGAATAACTATCACGACAGCTACAGCCAGGGCGATATTTAGTACGGTGTAAACTGCTTCACTCAGAAATGAGCGCTTACGTACTAGTTTTAAAAACTCCATAATTACTCTAATTATACCACGAGTAAGCGAGTGAATTGCTTACTTGTAAGTAATTCCGAGTGTCGAAGTGGTAAGCGTTACGCAGTAACGGTATAACACACGAGTAAGCGAGGGATTAACTTAACTTTAGCGATTCGCGTTCGGGTCTGCCCCAACAATAATCACAAAGTCAGTCTCCCCTGTTACGCTGACCGGTGGCGCAGTAGTTTTCACAGTCACCTTGTAAAGTTCAGCAAGCTTCGCGGCAGTTGCAGTGTTGCCAGTACCGATATGGTAAACCTCGTATGCAGCGTAGGTACCCTCAGGAGCGTTACTGACTTCATCAACAATGTAGTTTTTAGCAGTAAGCTTGTCGGCAACAGTTTGGCCAACACCAGCGACGCCACTCCCGTTAAGAACAGTGATGTTTGCACCTTCACGAACGACTGGGTCTGAGGTAAGTTGCTTCGCAAGGTAGGCACGGAGTTCGTCATACTTGCCCACGCCAGCTTTTGGATAGACAGAACTACCAACGCCAGGAAGCGTACCTGTAGTAAACATTGGGTTGTCTTGGTTGTAGAGGTCGATAGAAAGAATGTTTTCCGACTTAATATCTTGGCCTAGGCTCATTAACGTACGAATTTCCTTCGTTTGAACGTTTGTGCGAAGGTTACCGCCAAGGGCATCAATCAAACCAGTCACTGCGCCAAGGTTTGTTAATGTTCCAGCACTCACCGCTTTATCGCGAATAGCGACAAGGATTTTTTGCTGGTTACGTTCACGGTCAAAGTTAGACTGCGCAAGTCCAACGGTTGGGGCTTGGTGGCCACGAGCCTGTGCAAGGTAGAGAGCGTGTTCAGCATCAAGGGTTTGAATACCCGGTTCGAAGTCGATGAAGTGGCCAGATGGCGGACAGTTAATTTTTCGTTGAGAGACTTTGCCACACTTCCAGTCGAAGTTTGAATCCATAATACCGATTTCTGATGATGGACCGTTACCAGCGTTCCCTTCGATATTCACTTGGATTGAACCGCCAATGGCATTCACTACATCGCGAAGCACAGTGTAGTTAACGTGAGCCGCATATTGGATATCCATACCGACAATGTTACCAAAGAAGGCTTGTGATTTTACAAGACGATCCTGTTCATCTGCATCGCTGTCGCCAGTGTTAGAACACATGAAGTATTCGTTAATCTTGCCACGGTAGCCTGAGTTACACGCTTCGCCGTATTCAACATAAAGGTCACGAGGAATACTAAAGGTGTAAGCGTTCTTGTTCTTTTGGTCGATACTTAAAATCATAATGGAGTCAGTGAGTGATGCACCTTGGTGACCCTTGTCGTCTTCTGATGTTCCTACGAGAAGGAAGTTGCTGCGACCGTTTGCATCTTCTTTCAGCGGTTCGTTTTGAACGAGGTTAAAGATGTTTCCTTGTAGCACGTTTCCACTTGCGCCAAGACCCTTCACAACCAAGAAGCCCACAATACCAAGCACAATTACAAGAAGAGCAATTAATACCCATTTAATAATTCGACGAGCTTTGCTTTTCGGCTTTTTGCCCTCTTTTTTATCTTTGCGTTTTTGACGGCGAGATTTTTTGCCGTTATCTTGTGGAGTTTCGTCATCAATACTACGAAGTGATTCGTGAATATCATTCACACCAAGTTCACGACCAGCACGAGGAGTGCCTACCATTTGAGTGGCTGACGTTCGAGTGGTGTGCAGGCTACGATCGATTGGCTTAACAGCAGCATCAGGGTTCTTTACCTGATTCAGTTCACCCAATCGGTTGCCGGGTCGACGTGGAATAAACCCGTCTATGGATGTCTGGTTCTTGTTCATAAATACTCACTGTATTATAAACGATTATGCTCATATTTTGAAGCTTAAGTACGATTGCACAACACTCTGCATGGTATACTTATATAAGTTCATGGAAGCTTCCTTTTTTACCCGTCACCCATTTATGAAAGACCTGCTCAGCCTGGTCATTTTTGTTATATGTGTGATTATTGGAACAATTTTAATCAATACTTATATTTTCCGTAGTTTCAACGTTGTTGGGCCAAGCATGGAAACCACCCTTTACACTGGCGATCGCCTTATCGTTAACCGCGTACCTGTCACTTGGTCTCAAATTAAAAATAAAGAATATATCCCTGAACGCGGCCAAGTTATCGTGTTTAAAAACCCTCACTACAGCCTTGGTATCGAAGATGAATACATCGTAAAACGCGTTATCGCCTATCCTGGCGAACGAGTACTGTTGAAAGATGGCAAATACACCGTATTTAACGCCGAATTCCCTGCTGGCTTTAACCCAGATGACAAGAACAACGGCGAACCGGGCTCGCCTACTACCGGCGAAGTTGATACTATCGTGCCTCAAAAAGAGCTATTTGTCAGTGGTGACCACCGTACTGGAAATTATTCTTACGACTCACGTAATGGGCTTGGAACAATTCCGTATTACGACGTCGTTGGCCCAGTGAGTATGCGGATATTCCCGTTCAATAAGATACGAACTTTCTAATTTCTTCGATAATTCAATTTATGCTTGCGGCACTTTAGATGTGAGTGTATCATTGGTAAATCTCTGTACCTACCAACTTTAGGATGTGAAAACATGATTGTTCAAATGAGCGGTAACCATACCATCGAATTGGCTGACGAACACACCCCTTCGTTGGGGCACCTCGTCACGGACATCGGAAGATTCCTCGGCATTGTCCCTCCGGAACCTGTCAGGATTTACATGGAAACGCCTGAACCAGGAACAAACCCCGTAGTGACCATCGTTCCGCTAAAGAACGGCAGGTCCGACCCCGAACGTACCGTCCGCAAGCGCTTTGAGAAAGCCGAGGTCCTAAAAGTAAGTGCATAACGAGATACGCCCGTACCCAATTGTGAGCAAAATGAACGCTCCTACTGGTGCGGGCATTTTGCTTTTAGGTTAATTACCCAAGTAGTTCTTGTATTCGCTCAAGCTCTTCGACACTCTTGAACTTAATCACAATATTGCCAGCGCCTTTGCTGTTCACGCGAATCGCAACGTCAGTTTTGAGGCGAGTCTTCAGTGTTTCAACACGGCCATCGTGCTGCGCAGAAATGTTTTCAGCTTCCGGTTCACCGGTTTTTTGTTGCTTCTTTACATTCGTCATGTACTGTTCAACTTTACGGGCACTCCACTCTTC
>Ga0247817_10001240_pt1 | contig 13545 bp, 8 predicted proteins | sample UWRJL212509R1_FD_178010 | JGI IMG/M metagenome (GOLD analysis project Ga0247817, IMG submission 178010) | Plant litter microbial communities from Arlington Agricultural Research Station in Wisconsin, United States - UWRJ-L212-509R-1 | ecosystem: Environmental > Terrestrial > Plant litter >... | reverse complement strand
GCAAATGGAAGCAATTTTTCAAACAGGTCGGGCAAAAGCGATTGGTGTATCTAACTTTGTCGTTTCTGACCTTGAGGCGTTATTCGAGACAGCAAAGGTTATTCCTGCTGTGAACCAAATTCGTTATTTTATCGGAAATACTCAAGATGCTACCGTTGCCCTGTCGACAGAAAAAGGGATACTTGTTGAAGCATATTCTCCTTTGGCAACTGGTGCCTTACTTGAAAATGTCGAGATTGCTGCGATTGCTGCGAAATACAACAAATCAATTGCGCAAATATCACTTAGATTCGTACTCCAAAACGGCTTATTACCATTGCCAAAATCAACTAACGAAGACCGCATAAAACAAAACGCCGACCTCGATTTTGAAATCTCGGCCGACGATATGAATTACTTAAATAGTTTAGAAATTAACTTATAGCAATGAGTTCGATATCGAACACTAGGTCGCTATTTGGTGCAATTTGCGCTGAAGCACGGCGTTGACCGTAGGCCATTTCAGAAGGAATAACCAGTCGGCGAGTGCCGCCAACTTTCATGCCAGGAACGCCAACTGTCCAACCGTCGATAACCTGGTGTAAACCGAAGGTGGCTGGGCGGCCTGAATCACGGCTGCTTTCAAATACGGTGCCATCAGTTGCCAATGCACCAGTGTAGTGGGCGGTAATAGTCGCGCCTTCTGGGGTTTCTTCACCGGTACCAACGACTAAGTCGATGGTTTGTAGTTCAGCCACTTTGGTTTTCTTACCAAGTGGGATAAAGTCTTCTAATAATGTGCCTTTGAGTTTGTCGGATTTAGTCATGTATCTATTATAGCAAGGTCTAAAGCATAGTGAGCTATAGTCGACTCGAGACGGTTTAGGTAGCACAGACTCCTGAATACGTTAAACATTTTATTGCAGGTGAGGTGTTGAAATATCTTGACGATAAATTGAATATATAAATAAATTATTAATTAGTATCTACATCAACTTTCCTGTGACGAGCCTGTGGCATCTCTGTTGTAATATTGATTGAAAGCCGACCTCTATACCGCTTTTGCTATATACTAGAGAGAGTGATTGGGAAAATTGTTAACACGATGCGTGATATATTCACGCGTCATAAATTGCTTGTGTCTGCGAGTTTTTCGTTATTGGTAGCTATTGCCATTTTTATTGCCCTTTTCTTTGTTATTCCTCGAGAGGTAGAACTATCTTCAAACCCCACGGTTGCTGAGTATCAACGAGAGCTTGTAAACTTGAAGGCCAAAGCAGACAAAGATTCTAGTGATCTTGATGCTCACAAAAACTACGCAGTCGCACTATATGCAAGTGGCGACCTACAAGCAGCCAAATCGCAATATGAAAAAGTAATACAACTTAACTCTTCAGACGCCTCTGCATATAACTACCTTGCCAATACACATCGCGACCTAGGAGAGACCGAAGCCGCGGTGCGCTCTTACAAAAAAGCGATCAGCCTCGACCCGAGACAAGTAAATTATTATGCAAACTTGGCAAATATGCAGCTTTATACACTCAATAAACCAGCTGACGCCATCGCTACTTACAAAAGCGGCTTAGTGGCCACGCCAGCAAACAGCCAGCTCGAATTTTTATTAGCAACGGCCTATGAACAAACAGGGGATGTACAGGCTGCTAGGCAGACCTACCAGAATATTCTTAGCTACGAAGCTGATAATCAACTCGCAAAATCCGCTTTAGCGAGATTGGGTAGTTAATGCGACGAATTATTACTAACACGACCTGGTTTTTGCTGTTTGTCGGCATTATCTTTGGAGTTAATACTCTTTTGGGATCGTCACTGTACGCCGCCGGGACACCAACGATCATCGGTATTAGCCCAACATCGGGCTCTGTGGCTGGTGGCGATAGCATTACTATAACCGGTACGAACTTCGACCAAACCGCCACGGTCAAGTTTGGGGGCAACATATCTGCTTCAGTTCAATGGATTAACGACACGACGATTGTTGCGCTATCACCAGCTGGATACTCGGGTGTAGCAGATGTCTCAGTGACGAACTTAGATAGTCAAACGGCAACATCTGTAAACGGCTTTTTATATACCGAAGCAAGTCCTTCGGTATCGAATATTTCACCAAACGCCGGGCCTGCAAATGGCGGTCAGGCAGTTACTATTAATGGTTCCAACTTTACCAACGGAACGATGGCGGCCACCTCAATAAGCACCGATACACTAGGTAGCGGCGGTAGCACTTGTGGTATTTATAATGCCAACAGGGTGTACTGCTGGGGATATAACGGCTTCGGTCAGCTTGGCACAGGTACGACAAACTCAACGTTAACTCCTGTTGCACTCAATAATGCAGGAGAGCTAACAGACAAAACAGTCCGAAGTCTTGCAAGTGGCGCAGGACATCGCTGTGCTGTAGCCTCTGACAACAAGGCATACTGTTGGGGTAGGTACCCGGGCAACGGAGGTTCCGCATACAGATATAACCCAACTGCAATAGACACCAGTGGCGTATTGGCAGGAAAATCAATCACCCAAGTCGTAGTAGGCGACCAAAATTCCTGTGCGCTATCGACTGGTGGTCAGGTATTTTGCTGGGGAGTCGGCACGGGTGGGCAACTAGGGAATAATGCGGCCATAACTTCATCAATACCTGTCGCCGTCGATACAACCGGTGCACTTCTAGGCAAAACAGTCAGACAGATATCCGCCGGTGCAAACCACGTCTGTGCGTTGACGACCGAGAATCTCGCGTATTGCTGGGGAATGAATAGCGAGGGACGACTTGGAAATAATGCCGTTGCTTCAACCGTTACAACACCTGTTGCCGTGACAATGAGTGGGGTACTGAGCGGAAAAACTATTAATTCTATCCATGCCGGCGGAGCATTTACTTGCGCCATCGCCTCTGACAATCAGGCGTACTGTTGGGGCGCAAACTCAAGTGGACAGTTAGGAAATTCCGGCATAACGGCCTCGAGAGTGCCAACAGCTGTAACGGCAACCGGCGCTCTGTCCGGAAAAACAGTAACATCTATGGCGACTGGTTTCGACCATACATGTACTATTGCCTCCGACGGCCACTCCTATTGCTGGGGGGCGAATGCATCTGGCCAGCTGGGCAACAACAGCACAACTCGCGCGATCGTACCCATTGCAGTTGATATGACTGGCGTATTAGCCGGCAAAACTATTCGTAGCCTAAATCTAGGTCTTGAGAGGTCATGTTCTATTGCCTCAGATAGCCAAATATATTGCTGGGGAAGTGGCTTGAGTGGCTCACTCGGTAACGGATCAAGTTCGAGCAGGGCGTCGCCTGTCGCTTCAAATCAAGTTAAAGCAGCGGCCCCAACGGTCACTTTTGGCGGAACGAATGCCACGAATATCACGCTCGTTTCTTCGGCTCAGCTAAATGTCACTACGCCGGCCCATACATTAGGTGCAGTCAACGTTGTTGTGCGTAATTACGATACACAGTCGGCAACAGCAACGAACGGTTATCAATTTGTAGCCGGCCCGACGCTTAGTACTGTTACTCCAAACTCAGGCATATTAACGAATAATACAGCGGTTACTATTAAAGGTACGAACTTCTACGCCGGGATGACGGTTACTGTCGGCGGTATTCCACTTACTAACATCAGCGTTGTAGACGGCGAGACGATTACCGGGACAATACCGAGTTCAACCACTCCTGGGGCTCAAAATATCGTAATTTCTGACCCTTATGGTCAAACTGCCACAGCAACAAACGGCTACACGTACAAGCTGCCTGACCAAACGATTAATAGCATCACTCCGGACTCCGGTAAATATACAGGTAACTATACGGTAACCATAAAGGGTACTGGCTTTATCGACCGCGGAGGAGGCCTTATGTGGTACCGTGTATTATTCGGAACAACACCCGCAACACAAGTCACCTACGTTGACAGCACAACGCTGACCGCCTTAGTGCCGTCACGATCCTTAGGCCGAACCAATGTCACCGTTGCAAGTGATTATAGCAGCGACGCTATCTTGACGAATGGCTTTACCTTTTTAGCAAACAGCTACCGATTTAATAATACTGCCTTAAGCGTCTCGGCAACCCAGCCAGGTAAACTGACCGTCCAAGCGCTCAACAACACAGGAAGTAGCGTATCCTCTCCCGTTGCCACGGTTGTTCAACTTTCGTCGACGTCAGCTTCAGGCTCGTTCGCCGTGAATTTAAGCGAAGATGACGCAACGCGATGGTCGCACACGTCCGTAACCATACCGGCCAACGCCTCGAGTGTTGACGTCTGGTATAAAGACGACGCCAGCGGCAGACCTACTGTCACTGGGCTTGTCGAAGGAGTACCCTCGTTCCAGCAACAACAAACAATTACTTCGAAATATAAATTTGCCGTCAGCGGAGTAAGTGACCCTGTTACCTCGGGAGTCCCAAGTTCGGTAACCGTTAGGGTTGTTGATTATAGTGGCAATCCGTTAACCGGGTATACTGGCACATTCACTTTCTCGTCAACAGACGGTGCGGCACAGCTGCCAACTTCATATACGATGTCTTTAGCCGATAATGGCATAAAGACGTTCATAAACGGCATTACAATGAAGACTCCGGGTGAATTTTGTGTCACGACCATTGATACAGTCGATAGTACTACTACTGGTTCACAATGTAATATTAGCGTTCGAACTGCCAATAGTGGAGCTGTAGACCATTTGTCCGTTATTACTGCGCCGCAATTTATTCCAGCCGACACTTCGAGTGCGTCCATAACAGTACAGGCTCAAGACGTCTCAGGCGTCCCAATTTCCGCCAGTGTAGATACACCGCTTTATATATATTCAACATCGGCTACCGCAACCTTTAGTGCTGATGGCATAACTTGGTCGGGTGACAAACCATTCGTATTAACACTTACGGCAGGCTCAACATCAGCAAATATATACATAAAGGACACCGCGACTAGAACATCGACAATTAGCATACGTGACCTAAGCACCGATACCGCTAATAATGGTGAAACAGGCGACTTAGCGTGGAAAAATGCTAGCCAACAGATAACCACCGGGGTCGCCTCGGCACACCATGTTGCTTTAACGGGTACTGATTCTCTTTTAATAGGCCAAAAATCTACGTACACACTGACACTGAAGGATAGTAACGGAAATACAGTCACCGCGCTACGCGACAGTGAATTCACGCTCTCTTCAAGCACCGCCTCGACACTTTTCTACTTAGACGGTAATAGCTCGGGGGTCAGTGGCCCCATTACGGTATCACTCTTGAGAGGCAGCTCTAGCTTGACGTTCCAATTGAGCGATACGACGGTCAGTAACGGCCCTATCATGACACACATAGCGGCGACCGACACTCGAGCCACTAATGACCTGGCGTACCTGAACGAAGGAAGCGCTGACATTCAAATTCTTTCGGCGGCAACGGCAACCGTGAAAGTTACGCCACAGCAGAATAATGTCGAGGCGGGTGCAATTACGCAAGTCAGCTTACAACTTCTGGACACAAATGGCGCTCCAACCTATGCGTCTGCAACAAAAGGGTTTGCTCTCGTCACGTCATCTGGTACAGGAAAGTATTCACTGACAAGCTCTCCGTTTACTCCAATTACGTCTGTGAATCTTTTAAGGGGTGAGGGTACAAAACAGCTGTACTACCGTGACACATTAGTCGGCACTTCCTCGATTAGAGCTACGAGTAGCGGGCTAGCGTCAACTCCATCGGCAATATCCGTAACATCTTCAAGTACGTTCCGTTTTGGGATGACTCCAAGCTCCTCATCGACTCCGCTTGGAGCAGTGTCGTCACCCTATACAGTCACCACATACGATGTGTACGGAAATATTGTCATTCAATCATCCAACCTGCCAACTTACCTTTACAGCAATGATCCTGCTGTCTCGTTTGCGACACAATCCAACGGGCCATGGACGGCGACGTCTTTGACTATTCCTGCCGGGCAATCATCGGGACAATTCTATGCATCATCGGCGACCTTTTTAGGCCAAGCAGCTACGCTAACGGTCAGCGATGCCACCCCACTTGATTCGGCTGATACGGGTATCGTAAATGCCACTGCTCAATTTACGGTTGTAAGTCAGCCAGCCACGAGCGCATCATTTACTTCTACTCAGCCTTCAATTATTGCAGGGCAGGCGAGCGGAGTCGTAACCGTTCAGCTCAAGAAAGCAGATGGATCAGCGGCAGTTCAAGATGGAACAACGACGGTGAATATTTCCGTGCCAGAAGGTAAATTCACACTCACGGCCAACCCGTCAGCATCGTCCGTGTCATCAATACCTATCGCTAAAGGAAGTTCTTCAGTTTCATTTTACTATTCAGGCCAAAAAAGCGGCGCCTACACTATGCGAGCGCAATTAGGTTCGGTGACTACTACGCAGCAAGCTATCGTTTCTGCCGACCAGCCAGCTGAACTTATGTTCGTTTCGCCGCCGCAGACACTTGCGACCGCACAGGCATCATCCCAAATTAAAGTAGCTATTATTGACCAGTACGGTAACCCGGCGTCGTTTAGCAGCAACACAACAATCTCACTGTCATCATCGTGCGCCGATGGGACTTTTTCGGAAAGTGGCACTTCATGGCAGTCAACGAACAGTATTAATGTACTAGGTGGCTCAACTGATTTTATATTTTATTATATGGGCACGGTAAGCGGTACCTGTAACCTGACAACATCGACTTCAGGCGTGACGTCAGATAGCCAGGCGGTGACCTTAACAAAAAGCGGCCCAACGAAACTGACAATTCATGGCCCTGCATCGCTAGAGAAAGGCCAAGCAGGAAGCTTTACTATCGATGCAACTAATTCCGCCGGCGATATTACGCCAGCCGACAGTGCGTTTAGTGTAGCTATCTTGAGTGACTCCGCGACAGGTTCTGCGGCGCCAACAATCATTAACTTTACGGCCGGCCAAACGACACGATCATTCACATATACAGATAGTGCTAGTAAAGTTGTAAACCTGACTGCACGCGACAATACTAGTAACCTTGTTGATGGGTCGGCATCAGTAGCTATTACCGAAGGCTTGCCGGCGAAATTACATATGACACCCGCAACCTCAACGCAATACGCCGGTGAAAAAGCACAATTTACAGTAGCGTTACGCAACCAGTACGACCAGCCGGTCACCGCTAACGGGGCAGTTCAAGTTGCACTTACATCGTCTGAGATAACGGGCAAATTTTATGAGTCGGCCGATAGCACCCAATTAGCTACAACATTAACGATAGCTGACGGCGAACAAAGTGCGCAGGTGCTGTACGCTCAGGCAAAATCCACGCAGGCCACCGTTTCAGCAAGCGCTGCAGGAATGATGCAGAGTAATGCATACGTCACCATTCTCTCATCCTCGATTGCCTCAATTGAATTTACTAACAGTGCACATACGGGCGTAGCGGCACTTGAAGCTGGCCAACAGGGAAGCTATAGGGTTGGATTGCTTGACCAGTACGGCAATCAGACAACTGCGCCCAGCGCTATAACCCTCTACGCTTCATCGACAGCCAACGGCACTCTTTCTAACGCAGGAACGTTTACTATACCGGCTAATACGCCAACTGCTATGTTTACATATACCCAGACGCAACCCGGTAGCTTTACGATGACCGTAAGCGACGCTACAGATGGCGGCACAGCAACGCTTGGCCCAATCACCCAGGCCGGGGAAGTTGTTCCTGGTGTACCTGCTATGATTCAATTTACCCAAGCAGGCCTGACACTTGAACGTGGGGGTGTGAGTAATAAAATTTCAGTTCGATTAACAAACGAAAACGGCTACGTTGTTTCAGCTCCCGCCGGTGGAAAGGTTGTCAACTTGTCGATGGTTGATGGTAGCGGATTGTTCTCGAGTACGCCAAATGGGGCATTTACGAACACTCTACAGGTAACGATTCCATCAGGGGAGACCGAAGTTGGTGCATATTACAGGAATGATGATGCTCAAATTGAAGATAGGAGCTGCACAACGTCAACAAATGGCACGCGAACCTGCAGTACATCTCGGACATACCAGCACCTTATTAGTGCCCAAACATCGCTTCAGGGTTCTTCGAAGGCAACCAGCATGCTCGCCACGATGCAATACGGTGAACCGGTTCGGCTTGCTATCGTTTCTCCGCAACGACAACAGCAAACTGATCGTCCGACAGCGCTTATTACAGTCGAGCGCCAAAACCAATATGGTAAGCCAGTGCCGCTTCACAAGAATAGCCTTATTAACGTAACGACTTCAAACGCCGATTCTGGTGCTGTCGGAAGCTCGAAAGTGCAATGGGGTGTTTCGGAATTAACGATTCTGGACAGTAGCGCTTCGACAAGTTTTTATTACAAAGATAGCCAAGCGGGCGCACCAACGCTGTTGATCTCTTCGGTCTCCGACAACTTAATTGGCGACTCTCAACAAGTAACTATCACCCAGGGCTCTGGCCCTGCGCCACCAGTAGTATCATTTATCGTAACGAATATATCAGACCCGCAGAATCAGGGTGTGCCAAGTTCTGTGATTGTCATTGCAGTTGATGCTGATGGCTTTATTGTTGATTCGTATGCTGGCACGATTCACTTTAGTAGTGACGATCCAACCGCTACTTTGCCCGCTGACTACACGTTTAACCCCGCTACGGACAAGGGAGCAGCGACACTTACAAACGAAGTTGCGTTCTCGTCACCGGGCGAAAAAGCAGTTACGGCTACGGATAGCCAAGGAATAACCGGCAGTCAAATTGGAATCACAGTTCTTGGTGGCAATACTAACGCCGTCATGTCAGTTGCTTTCGTGACTACGCATTCTCCTTTGCAGCTTCAGACGAATCAAGCATCACCTTTGATTACTGTTCAGCTACGGGACATAAACGGAGACCCAGCGGTTGCGCCGAGTGCCGGTTTTCAAATTAGGCTCACAAGCCAGCACACTACTGGGCAATTTAGTGACACCTCCCAGGCTAACTGGAGCGCACCATATACCGTCACCATCCCTCAGGGGCTCACATTTGCGACATTTTATTACAAGGATAGCTCGCAGGGAGAGCACGATCTTACGGCCACTGATTGGCTTAGCAATGTCGACCAACCGACAATTTCCAACGGAACGCTAAGGGTTAATGTCGACAACGACCAACCAACTCAGCCAGTTGATCCCGTAGCTCCACTAGACCCTGCCTCTCCGACAGAACCGACCGGTTCGGCTTCACCGGATAAGGAAGGTAGTGCCGTCACGCCAGGTCAAAGCAGCACTCCGCAAAGCCCATCTCCTTCTGCACCAAACACGACGCAAACAGATGGCTCAACCTCCCCGAAGCCTTCCACGCCAGCTAAGCCGTCCGACGTGGTGATATCTTCGTATGTAGTCACCGGAAGCGCAATAGCGATGATTGCTATCTTGGTACTGTTAGGTGAAGCTGTACGCCATGTTGTTGCCATGTATCATTTCAGGAAGATAGTAGACGTCCATCATATTGCCCGCGAGCAAGTGGCTAAATCAAGTATTTTACAAAAAGCTACCCGGAGCCCATTCGCTTCAGCATTCTTCTGGGTTCCAGTTATTGTTTCGACTGTATTAATCTATGGCGCAGTTCAAGTACTCTCTTTGTCGGCGGAAGGTAAGGCACCAAGTATGCCACTCATCGTGGCCGGTATCAGCGCTATCGTACTATTCGTAATTGGGTTCAATCTTGTCCATTCATTTTATCTATCACAGGAATCTTCAGGCATACGCAACTTCTTCAAAACAATCAATGTCTATGCAGCTAAAGGTCAAACTCGTTCATAAAACCGACCCAGTAAAATCATATTAAAGTAAATAAAAAGCCTCCAACTTGGAGGCTTTTTATTATTAACGAGTCTTTTTAGTGAGCAAGAACAACAGGCTCAGTGCTGCCCTTAACGCCCTTCTTTTGCTTAATAACAAACAAGGCAATCATTGACGCACCAATAGCGAAGAACCCACCGACAAACAATGCCATCTGGTATCCGCCGACGGTAGCTTCAGCGACTGAAGTTAGAGGGTCTTTAGCGAAGATATTTACAGACGTCGTTGCAGCAATTCCTGAAAGGATAGCTAGGCCAAGCGCTCCACCAATTTGCTGCGCAGTGTTAAGCAACCCAGAGGCGAGACCAGATTCGTGCTGTGGCACACCTGACGTTGCTGCTACGGAAATTGATACAAAACACATAGCTGCACCGAAGGCGAGAAAGGCTATTCCCGGAAGCACTTGCGTAAGGTAGTTGCCATCCACTTGGATATTGCTCAGGAAGAATAGAGCAACCGCGATAAATAGCGGGCCAGCAACCATGAATGGCTTGTAACCAACTTTTCCAAAGAAGCGTGCAACGTTTGTTGATACGATTGCGATTACGACGGTGAATGGTAAGAATGCCAAACCGGTTTGAAGGGGGCTGAACTTTAGCACTTCTTGAAGATACAGTGAGACGAAGAAGAACATCGAGAACATAGCCGCCGTAACAGGAAGTTGGGCAAGGTTTGCGCCACTTAAGTTACGAATTTTAAATATTGAAAGTGGCATAAGTGGGTGCTTTGAACGTGATTCGTTGAAGACAAACGCTACAAGCAAAGCGACAGCTAGAAGTAGCGAAAGAATTGTTGCCACGGATGTCCATCCCCATTCAGGTGCTTTGGTGATTGCAAATACTAGTGTTACAAGCCCACCGGTAACTAATACTGCACCAGGCAGGTCGAGGTCGTTATGTTTACTTTCAGATTTGTGCACCGGTACGTACTTAATTGCGAGGTATGCGAGGATGATTCCAACTGGAACGTTGATGAAGAAATCCCAACGCCAGCCAAGGTACTGAGTAAGAACACCACCAAGAAGGAGTCCCGCAGCAGCTCCGCCGGCAGCAACAGCCGACCAAACACCCAAGGCTTTATTACGAGCCGGGCCTTCTTTGAACTCAGTTAATACAATAGAGAGGGCAGCTGGGGACATGAAGGCTGCAGCCAAACCTTGAACGGCACGGGCGGCAATCATCATTAACTCATTTTGAGCAGCACCAACAAACATAGACGCGATGGTGAAGACAATCAATCCCGCTAAGAACATCTTACGACGACCAAATAGGTCAGCAGCACGGCCTCCGAACAGCAAGAAACCGCCAAATGCTAAGGTGTACGCCGTTACAATCCATTGCACATTTTCGACACTAAAGTTTAATGATTGCATGATCGCAGGCAAGGCCACGTTTACGATTGATGCATCCAGCACCACCATAAACTGGGCGAGCGCCAGGATACCTAGTAATAGGTTTTTATGAACTTTCATTATATGTTTCCCCTAAGAAATTTACTTATATTTGTAAATGATTGTAGTGCAAGATAGTTTGTATTGTCAACTATTTACAAAAAGACTATACTAGTAACATGAATCAAAGCAGAGACGATCAATCGATTTCTTGGCAACTTATGGAACTAATGTTTCAAAGTAAGCATCGTATCAACCATATTGCCGAAAAATATGAAATTACAACGATGCAATCAGCTGCTCTAAGGCTGCTTTCTCAAGACGACCCTAAAGCGATGCGGGCGCTTTCTGACTACTTTATGTGTGACGCATCAACCATTACAGGGCTCGTCGATCGCCTAGAAGTTCACGACCTAATTGCACGCTCGAATCATCCGACCGACCGTCGGGTAAAACTGCTGTCGCTTACAGATAAAGGCGCCCAGCTTAAGGAAAGTATTTTAGATGAAACTCTCAAGGCAGAATCGGAACGACTGAACAAGATACTTTCAAAGGAAGAACGCATTATTTTGCAGGATCTTCTCAGTAAACTCTTGAACGAATAGAAGTATAAATACCAGCTTTTACCGCTGCCAAACTCACGTTAATTATCGTTCAGCCGCAAGATATCTTACACTCTCAAATAGATTTAAGTATATAATAGAGATAGAGTTTACAGCTCGCAAACTAATTCAATAAAGGAATAATATGGAAGTATCTACAGCAATCACGTTGCTTACAATCAACCTAATTGTTCTTTCGGTTGTTATCATTACGATAATAGTTGTTGGGATTATTCTCGTTGTAAAGCTAAATAAAATAGCTGAAAACGTTAAGCAAGCCACAGCGAACGCAGCACATATTACCGACTGGTTTTCGCCAGTAAAGGTATTTAGCGAATTTGCAAAAGCAGTCGCGAAATTTAAAAATCGATAATCAAGGAGTATTTATATGAAGAAATTTGAAAGTATAGTGTTATTAGCAATCGGTAGTTTTATTGCCGGACTTCTCGTAGCTCCCAAGAGCGGTAAAGAAACTCGTAAAGATATTGCCGACAAGGCTGAAGAGCTGAGAATTAAAGCGAAAGCCGGTATTCGTGAAGCTAAAAAGGGCGTTCATTCAATCAAAGACGAAGTCATTGATGGGGTTGAATCTGTTAAAGATATCGCAAAAGATGCTGGCAACGATGCAAAGCGTACCGCTAACCGTCTTAAAGACGAAGCTGCCGAACGCTCTGAGGCTGTTAAAGCAACAGCTCAACAAACTGCTGACGACGTCAAACGCGGCCGAAGCTAATTACATTCGGTAACTTAAAACAATAAGGCACGAGAGTGCCTTATTGTTTTATTTGATATGATGGACAGATGAGTACAATCTATACCGCATTCAAAGACAAGGTCATTATCGTAGCCGGAGGTGGCTCTGGTATTGGCGAGCAGCTTGTTCGCCAGCTTTCTTCTTTTGGCAAGACGGTTATTATTCTTGATCGCGATAAAAAGAACAGTACGATGCTTGCAAAGAAACTTACCAGCAGAGTTTCGGCAGAAGTCGTTTTCGAATCTATTGAGTTGACTCAGGCAAAAACCCTCGACAAGTTACTGAATCGCCTTAACGATAAATATGGCCCAATAGATTACTTCTTCAATGCAGCAGGTATCTTTATGGCTGGCGAGATGCGCGATACGGCTACTGACAATTGGCATAAGGTAATGGAGAGCAACTTACAGCCAATCATCAACGGTACGGCCTCTATGTATGCAATTATGCAGAAAAACGGCCATGGTCACATTATCAATTTCGCTTCAGCAGCTGGGCTATTCCCTGTACCGATTATGAGCATTTATGGCGCAACCAAACATGCCATTGTCGGGCTGACACTAGGCCTGCGTATTGAAGCAAAATCATTAAATATAAAAGCCAGCGTCGTCTGCCCGACAATTGTAAATACGCCACTGTACGACACAGCGATCTACAACAAGGTTAAAACCAAGAAAGCACTTCGCTTCTTTAAAAAATCGAATGTCCAGAAACCTAAATTGGCCGCTCATCGAATTATTGCGGCAACCGCCCGAAACAAAGCGGTAATACATACTGCAACAAGTACCCGCGTAGCCTGGATAGTGTATCGAATATCGCCAAGTCTCTACATAACAGGGGCGCGGAGGTTCATAACATTGTACCGAAAACATGGCCGCGATGTATAAAGTAGAATTATTATGAAAAAACTTAGCTTAGAAACATTTAACGAGCTCCTCGCTCAAAGCAGTATTAAGCCTCGTTTAAAAAGCGACTTGAGG
>Ga0247817_10001239_pt1 | contig 13553 bp, 13 predicted proteins | sample UWRJL212509R1_FD_178010 | JGI IMG/M metagenome (GOLD analysis project Ga0247817, IMG submission 178010) | Plant litter microbial communities from Arlington Agricultural Research Station in Wisconsin, United States - UWRJ-L212-509R-1 | ecosystem: Environmental > Terrestrial > Plant litter >... | reverse complement strand
TGTGAGTCTGATAGAACCTAATGGGTTTTCGACAGATTGGTCGGGTGCATCAGCTTTTCAAACTGAAGCTCAGGAAATTTACGCGCCTGTTAAACAGGCTTTCGCGGATGGCGCAACACCTGATAGCTGGGGCAAACCCGAGGCTACTACTAACGCTGTGCTGAAGTTGATTGATAGCGAAAATCCGCCGTTACACTTCCTGTTGGGTAAAGTGGCCTACCCAATGGTACAACAGGCTTATGCTCAACGCGTGGCCGACTTTGAGGCTTGGAAAGATGTTGCTGTAGAAGCGCACGGTCATTAAATTATCATTTAAAATACTGAACCACAAGCTATGCCGAAATATTGCATAGCTTGTGGTTTATTAGTTAGTTGTTAGTTATGAAACACTATAAAAGTCTGATCGAGTTACATAAAGACAATGGTTTTCCGCCGCCGGAGCATCCTTTATTTAGTATTTACCAATGTAATAACCGGGGGGTATGTTCATTTGGCAACAGGGAATTTACCAGCGATTTTTACATGGTAACGTTTAAAAAAATGAAAGCCGGCGTTATTATGTATGGCCGTACCAAATACGATCATGAAAGCGGATCGATGGCGTTTTTTAAACCACGACAAATTATCGAATTAAGAAATGTAGAACTGGAGGAAGACGGCTTTTTGATGTTTATCCACGAAGATTTTTTAAATGGTCATACATTGCATGATGAGATCAAAAAATACCACTACTTTGATTATGAAACCCATGAAGCGTTGCATTTATCGCCCAGCGAAGAAAAAACGATTTGGGAAATTTACCATAAAATAGAAACGGAGTACACGAATAACCAGGATGAATACAGCCGCGAATTGATTTTGGCGCACGTAGATGCATTGCTTAAGTATAGTCAGCGGTTTTATAAAAGGCAGTTTATAAACCGGGCCGAACTATCGGGCAAAACCGTTACCCGGTTTAACCAGGAAATTGAGCGTTATGTGAGCAGCGGGTTATTAGGCATAAAAGGCTTACCATCAGTACACGAAATGGCCGGAAGGTTAAATATTTCCGCGGGTTATTTATCAGACGTTTTAAAACAGGAAAGCGGCAAAACAGCGCTGGAGCATATCCATATTTATTTAATTTCTGAAGCCAAAAACAGGCTGCGCGGCGAGGATAAGTCGGTATCAGAAATAGCCTATGCCTTAGGATTTGAAAATCTGTCTTACTTCTCCAGGTTGTTTAAAAAGGAAGTAGGAGTTAGTCCGAATTATTTTAAAAAGCAGATGTTGAATTAATCTGCTTGGACAGACGTTGGGGTTTTCCGGCTAAAATAGGATTTTTTCTATCAAATTGAGATCAAGTACCTTGTCCTTATCAATCGCTAAAAAATATTCTGTTTGCCATGCTTGCGTTTTCTCTGCCTGATTATTTGTCGCGTTAACCCAGGGCGGATACACCCTAATTCCTCGTTTACCTTTTTTTCCATCGCGGCTTACAATACCACGGTCAGCAAGTACGGATAGCGGAAATATGAACTGCCCGAAGTTATCACTGCTTCTTGCCGAAATTATCACAAGATCTACACCGTCTGTAATATCCAGCGGCGCCGTTATGCTCTCTTGGTTTCTTTTCCAAATAGTTACAAACTGTCCGGCTTTTTTTGGTGTAATTTTAGACTGCCGGTATTCTACTATCTTTCCATTCAATTCAAAAGCACACGCTGCGTAGTCTGCACTTTCAGTGTGTAATTTAAAATTCGTCAGCTCAAGACCATGCTTTTCATAGATCAAACTTTTTGCAATTTGCAGATCGTTAAAGCTTACCTCCACACCACCTTCTCACTCAAAGCCCCCTTACGCACACCTTTTGGATATTCATCCGCATAGCCTAAATAAATAGCGCCCATTATTTGGTCTTCGTCGTTCAGATTTAGCCAGCTGTGCATGGCTGGTTTGAGTATCATACCACTAGTACTCCAAAAGGAAGCGATATTCAAAGCTGTAGCGCCTAAAAGTATATTCTGAATAGCCGCCGATGCTGCTGCTACCTCTTCCCAAGCGGGGATCTTAGGTAAATTACCCCGCTGCATTACAGCAATTATAACGTGCGATGCTTTATCGCCCTGCCCATAAAGATTATCTAAAATACCTTGAATAAATTCTGTAGCGGGTGTGTATTGTTTATAAAGTTCTGCATGCTGATGGCAAAAGTCTGATGGTGTTGAGTATACCACAAAGTGCCATGGCTCGGTTAGGCCATGCGTTGGCGCCCAAACGGCCAGTTCAAGCAGGCTCTGTACCTGCGCATCTGCAATTTTGCCGCCATTCATCATAAATGGTTTTACACTGCGGCGACTTTTAATTATTTGATCTATTATTTGAAACTGTTCTGTCATTTTTATTTTACCAATGCTTCTTTTATTGCTTTTCTAAGCGCAGGCATTACAAAGGGTGATCCTCCCCGCAAGGCAAATGTAACGTTATGATCTTTATCGGCTAATACATAAACCGGATAACCGTCCATGCCATAAGCGCCGCTTATTCTTGAAGCGTCATTTAACAGATAAGTGGCATTTAACGGAGTTTTCTTTAGTTGCTCGTTTGCATCTGATTTGTAATCATTGCTTATGCCGATAGTAACCAGTTCCGGATCATTTACTTCTTTAAACAGATCGTTAAAATTACCAAATACAGAGGTGCAAGGCGGGCAATTTACCCCCCAGAATATTAACAACACTGCCTTTCTATCCAGCGTTTCGTTTTTTAACATCTTCAATAACGGCTTTACATCCATCACGTTACCTTCACGTAATGCTCCGGCTTTGATGGTTATCATAGGTTTCACCATCTTGTACATTTCTTCCATCTGCTCGGGCGGCATTTTTACCACCATCAGTTTAGTACCGGGAGCGCCGGGCAAGCCGCCTCTACCCCGCAATGTGTATTCGCCGGACCCAACAAGTTTCTCATATTGATAATAGCGCAGTTCTTTACCCTGCTCATCATAAGCTAATACATTGGTATCCAGCTTAATAGCTTCCATTTTGCCTTGCATAAAAGGGCCCTGCGTAGGTACCGCGCCCGGCATGGGTATCGCACCCGGGATAGGTGTCGGAGCCTGTGCCATTACTTCCATTCCCGTAAAGGCAATTAAAATTGCAGTAATTAGTTTTCTCATGTTTGGTTTAGATTGTATCGTCCTGAAAAAAGTTTACACTTTTAATGATTAATCCTGTGATTGGTTTACACTTTAATTTAGTCCTGCAATAGGTTTACACTTTTCTAAAGATAAAGAATAAAGTATTGTTGTTTGTTGTCACGATCTGAATGTGGGAAACTCCTTCAGTTTTCCATATTCAGATCGTGTTTTTGTTTTTTTGTTTCTTTTTTTCTTTTTGCTGCCTCCTTTCTTTTTGTTAAAAACTACGCCATCGTATTTCTGCAGGGTCGATCATGCCAACTCTTCCACCGGCGCTCAATCAGGCCTGTTTGCGCGTGTGCCTGATCAGGTGTCATCATATCAATACTACTATGCAGCCTCACGCTATTATAGATATCAACAGCTTTTACTACCGACTCCCTGGCATTTATAATGTGAGGGTATGATTCTTTAAGTAACTCCTGTTTGAGTATCCCGTTTACTCTTTCGGCAATCGCATTGTCTCTGGGATCACCGCTTTGTGTCATGCTGATACCAATAGCGGCTGATTTTAATAAACCGGTATAATCTTCACAGCAGTATTGTGAACCACGGTCTGAATGATGGATCAGCGGCTCATTACCTGTCCGTCCTTTAAGTGCCATTGCCAGGGCTGCAACAGGGCCATCAACCGTCAGGTCCTTGTTCATGTGATAGCCCACGATCTTGCGGCTGTAAGCATCCGTAACCAAGCTTAAATAAGCGAATATATTGATCTTAAGGCGTATATATGTAATATCACTCACCCATAATTCATCTGAGCGGCTTAATACAATATCCCTGATCAGGTCAGGGTATTTCTTCATCCAGTGATTCGAGTCCGTTGTCCAGGGTGCGCTGCGCCGACGCTTTCTGTTTAACAAGTCGTTTTCACGCAGCAGATCAAACAGCCGGTCCCTGCCCCTGACGATATGATGAGCTGCCATAAACTGCTCCATCATGGCATAAAGCTTTCGCCCCCCAAGCTTCGGTTGAAGTACGCGGTGATGAAGTACCTGAGAGATCAACAGGTCATCCTCCAGCACGCTTTTTCCTAACGCTTTTTGATATTGATAATACGCCTGTGGTGAATAACCAAGCAGTCTGCAAAGCTCACGAAGTCCGCGTGAGCAGCTTTGCATTTTCATTTGGACCGCCTGGTGCCATGCTTTTTTCGCAGGTCTATACCCAGCTCCTTACTGGATATATCTATCATCAGATCCTGTAATTCTATCTTCAGGCGCGCTTTACGAAGCTCCTCTCTGAGCGTTTTCACGTCGTCAGGTAAGCTTGGATCTTCCGCAGGCATGGCTTTGATTTCTGCCGGCTTTTTCTCTTTCTTTTGCTTTGACATCACCATTCGGTGGATTTTAGTACGCTCTATGCCGTACTTGCTTGCTAAACTACGATAACTTAAACCGGTTATAGTATGATCATAAAGTATCGATAATGCTATTTTTTCGTCCATCTTGGTTTACTTAATGTGTAAACCTATTTCAGGACGAGACACCGGAATAAACTCGATGACTTTGTAAGTATATTGATTTATAGCCAATTACTTCAATTCCACAGTTGATTTTCCTGACTAATAAGTTGTTGCACCTTGTTTCGGTTAAAAACTTAATTTGCTAAATTTCAAACTGTTACAAAAATAACTGTTGCACCTTGTTTCACCTGTTGCGCAACACTCAACTAAGCTTCCCACACGGCATCCATAAACCATTGCTTGCTATCAAAAAGCTCGCGTATGGGTGTAAAGCCGGCCTCGCGTGCCATTTGCTCTGTTTGGGCAATGGTGAACTTTTGCGAGATCTCCATATAAACATACTCATCCTTAGCAAAGCGTATGCGCTCATCGCCTATGTGTACGGTTTGATCGCTCAGGCTTACCAGGTAGCTTTTGCATGCACCAGTTTCAGGGTCGTAAGTAGCATAGTGATCAAACTGAGCTATATCGAAATCAGCGTTTAGTTCGCGGTTTATTCTCTCCAGCAGGTTAAGGTTAAACCGTTTGGTGATGCCCTCTTTATCATTGTAAGCAGCGAGTACGGTTTTTGGTGCTTTTTTCAGGTCGATACCTATCAGCAACATATCGCCGGGAGACAGGTGGTCATTCAGCTCTTTAATAAAAGCGATAGCGTCGCTAACAGGCATATTCCCCACATTAGAGCCTAAAAACACTACCACCTTGCGCCTTGATGAAAGCGTGGCGGCTTTTTTAAGCATATCAAAGTACTCTCCGTTAAGGCCGGTTATGTTTAAGCCCGGTAAGGTTTTAGGCAAGGTAGCATCCAGGTAAGAGATCACATTCTCAGAGATATCAATTGGCAGGTAGGTAAAATCCACCTTCTGCTCCAATAGATAGCGCAACAGGTAAGTTGATTTAGTGGCATCGCCTGCACCCAACTCTATCAGATCAAAGGGACCACCATCGCCTGCGATGGCTTGGGCCAGCTCGGCGGTTTTTTGTGAGAAGATCTCCAGCTCGCAATTAGTAGGGTAATATTCCTCGCAAGCCATCAGCTCCTGAAATATCTTATCGCCTTTGGCATCGTAAAAGTATTTGGAGCTTAGCCTTTTCGGATTAGCTGTTAGCCCTTTAATTACATCCGTGTAAAACTCGGTAGTTTTTATATCAATTGTCTCTGTTGTCATGGTAGGTATTGATCTTTTATTATTTAGCCAGACGGATCCCCGTAAACTGCCAGCGCAGGTTAGTTTGAAAAAAGTTGCGATAGGTAACCCTACTATGCCCCAGCGAAGTAACTTCTGATGCGCCGCGAAGCACCATTTGGTTTACCATAAATTTGCCGTTATACTCGCCAATGGCGCCGGGCGCTTTGGCAAAGCCCGGATAGGGCAGGTAAGCGCTTTCTGTCCACTCCCACCGGCTGCCCCATTTAAACTGATTGGCAGCGGCCTCCCATTCAAACTCGGTAGGCAGGCGCATTCCTCTCCACGCTGCATAAGCATAAGCCTCAAAAAAGCTAATGTGGCAAACAGCATCCTTCAAATGAAGCGGTTCTAAACCACGGTAGGTATAATTATGCCACTCGTCATCAATTAAATGCCAGTAAAGCGGTGCTTCTATTTTATTGTTCTTCACCCAATCCCAGCCTTCCGCGTGCCAATGGCGAAAATCGTGATAGCCGTCGGCATTCATAAACTCAAGGTATTCTGCGTTGGTTACCAAATTGGGATTTATCTGGTAAGTGTTAAGATACACTTTATGCCGGTTCAGTTCATTATCAAAACAAAAACCATCGCCGTTAAAGCCTATCTCGTAAATACCTTCAGGCATGCTGATGAGATCATTGTCAACTTTTTCTATTTTGGGAGCTACGTAACTCTTATCATAAGCTGGGAACAACGGGTTATGCCCTAAAATGTATTTGATATCGGTATATAATAATTCCTGGTGCTGTTCCTCATGGTTAAAGCCGAGGATGAGTAATTCCTCTACGTCTGTAGACGGTGGATGGCACAAAAAATTAACCATCGCCTCATCCACATATTCGCGATAGCGGAAAATATCTATAACAGTGGGCCGGCTTAAATTACCCCTGTCAGTACGGATAACCCGGTTGCCAACGGCTTCGTAGTAGCTGTTAAAAACATAGTTAAACTCCTGGCTATACTCCTGATAGCCCATAAAGTAGGGCTTCAAAATAAAAGTCTCAAAAAACCAGGTGGTATGGCCCAAATGCCACTTAGGCGGGCTAACATCTGCCACAGGCTGCACCACATAATCTTCAGTCTGCAAATGGCTGCAAATGGTTTCTGTTAATTTTCGCGTTTTAAGGTAGCGGTCTGTTAAGTTCATTTATTTCTTGTCCAGATAGTGTTTCAGATCTGATATTGTTTTAACGTCTAAGTCCGCGGCTTGTTTGTTCCGCATCATCAAAGCGTATGCATTATTAAACCCGATAGGTTGTAGCCACTTTATGTTGTAGCGTTTTGCAAATTCTTTTTTTACGTAGCTGTAGGTTTTATCTCTATCGCCACCCAGCCCATCAACATCTATTTTCTGCGCCTGTAAAATGGTTAACAAACCGGTACCTGTATATTCTGGATAAAGGTCTATTTGCTTATTAGTGAGCGCGTCAAAACATATTTTAGTGCCTCCCAAACCTGTTTTAGTTGCAACCGAATAATTGGTATAACCCTCAATCAGCATGGCATACATATTGGCCAGTATATATTGCTCGCCAAATATTTTTGAGCCGATACGTATCTGCTCTCCATTGCCTTTGCGCGCGGGCTTCCATAATTTATGCGTTATCAAAAAATCTTTAGCTACCTGCTCCGGGCTTTGGTGAAGATAATCAGTGCGGTAATTTAAATCCGTCATCAGGCTATCATTTATTTTGCCCGCCAGTAAATTTAATATGGGCTCCAAATCAGGAAATTTCTTCAACGCTTCTTCATTCACTATCGGCGCGGCATAGTATGGTGGGAATATTTTTTTATCATCAATCAAAGTAACCAGATCAAATGCCTTCAGCCTACCATCTGTTGAATATCCGCTTATTACATCCAGTTCTTTTTCAAAAGCGGCCTTGTACATTACGGCATCACTTATAACAATAGTGTTTATTTTTAAGTGGTAGCGGCTTTGTAAACCCAGATTACCATCCTGCCGCCCCATAAACTCGGGGGTAAAACCCGCAGTTAGTTTACCACCATATGCCGACGGCAAAAAGTAAAACGACGACAGCAAGAGCACCACCACCGGCGCGGCAACTGTGATCACCTTTACCTTTTTTAGGTTAAAGTTTTGCAATAATGATAGCAGCACATCAAACAGAATAGCGAGTAGAGCCGCGGGAATTGCTCCTGCCAGAATCATATTGGTATTGTTAAGCGATATGCCACCGAATATAAACTCGCCCAAACCGCCGGCTGCAATGTACGATGCGAGTGTAGCCACGCCAACATTAATTACGGTAGCCGTGCGTATGCCTGCTAATATTACGGGCATGGCTAGGGGCAGCTCCACCTTGGTTAGTATCTGCGCGCTGCTCATACCCATGGCGGCGGCCGCTTCGCGCACATCAGCGTTAACACCTGTTATGCCGGTGTAAGTATTGCGAATTATGGGCAGCAGCGCATATAAAAAAAGCGCCACGATGGCCGGTTTGGCTCCTATGCCTAATACAGGTATTAAAAAACCCAGCAGCGCAATACTCGGGATGGTTTGCATTACCCCTGCAAAACCTAAAACTGCACCTGCAAACTGTTTTTTGCGACTAATAAAGATCCCTAAAGGCAAGCCTATTACTACAGCGATAACCAGCGAAATAAAAGTAAGGCCAATGTGTTGCAGCGTTTGCGCCAACAGCTTGTCGGCTTGCTGCTGCATAAATTGCCATAAAGTTTGCTGCGCTTCATTCATGGCGGTTAGTTTTTTTATGCTGATAAAAGCTATTCATCAAGTCGTCAAAGCTCAGTTTGCCAACCTCGTTATGTTCTTTATCAAGTATCAGGATATGTTCAGACGTAGTAGACTTTAGCTGCTCCAGTAAAAACCACAGATGGGCATCCGCAGGCAAAACAACACCATTCAAATTAAAAGTTCCTCCCTCAGGCGGCGGAGGGGGTTTAACCGCCTTAAACTCCAGCAACAGGCGTTGCTCCTTTAAAAATTCCGAAACAAATTTATCAGCAGGTTTAAACAACAGATCAGCGGGTGTGCCAAATTGCACTATACTCCCCTTATCCATCAGGCAAATGCGGTCGCCTAACTCAAACGCTTCTTGCACATCATGGGTAACCATAATTATGGTTTTACGCTTTAGTTCATCCAACTCCTTAAACTCGGCCTGTATTTTTGATCTGGTTATAGTATCCAAGGCGCCAAAAGGCTCATCCATTAACAACACCGGCGCATCGGTCATCAAGGCACGCGCCAGGCCCACACGCTGCTGTTGCCCGCCGCTCAGCTCATTGGGGTAAGCGTTTAAATATTTTTTATCCAGATGAAGCTTTTCTATCAGTTCGTGGGTACGGTTCTCTGTTTTCTTTTTATCCCATTTAAGGAGCCGAGGAACAATGGCTATATTTTCTGCTATGGTATAATGCGGAAACAAGCCGGTGTTTTGTAATACGTAACCTATCCCCCTGCGTAGCTCTTCGGGTTTTTTACTGCTGATATTTTCGCCATTTAAAAATATGCTGCCCGACGTTGGTTCTATCAACCGGTTGATCATTTTAAGCAGCGTGGTTTTACCGCAACCACTGGTGCCTAACAATACAAGCGTTTCTTGCTCCTTTACTTCGAAGGAAACGTTGGTGACTGCTTTTATATCGCCGTATAATTTGCTTAACTGTTCTACTTTTATCACAGGTCTTAATCTGGTAAACTCATAAACAAATTATTCAGCGACTCGGAATACGTTGGGTGCGCAAAAACGCAGTATCTTATCCTGTCGTAAGTGATATTGCCCTCCATGGCCATTTGTAGAACCGACATGATCTCGCCGCCTTCCTCGCCCAACACCGCTGCGCCCAGTATCTTTTTAGTTTTCGCGTCAACAACCGCTTTCATAAATCCACGGGTATCGCCAACTTCGGCCGCCCTCGCCACGCGCGACATTGGCAGGTGCGCTACCTTAACATCCAACCCCTGCTCTTTAGCTTCGGTTTCGCTTATACCTACGCGGCCCAATTGCGGGTCGGTGAACATACAGTAAGGCAAGGGTCTGGTTTTAGTGGTATACTTAGTGCCTTCTATTAAGTTACGATAAACAATGGTGTAATCGTTATAAGCAATGTGCGTAAAAGCGGGGCCACCATTCACATCGCCTAAAGCATAAATGCCGGACACGTTAGTTTCTAACTTGCCGTTTACCTTTATAAAACCTTTCTCGTCCAAAGCCACGCCGGTTTTTTCTAAGCCAAGCGATTCCGTCTGTGGAACACGCCCGACAGCCAATAAAACGTGCGAGCATTTTATCTTCCGCTCCCCCTCAGCATTTTTTATTGTAACGGTTATCTTACCCTCACCTTTCTGCTTAAGCTTTATAATCTGCGATTGAGTTTGAATATCGATATCTTCCAGGCGGAGTATCTTATACATTTCTTTCGAAATGTCTTCATCCTCTTTACGCATTAAGCGTTCTGATCTTTCTATCAATGTAACCTTACTGCCAAACCGCCTGAACATTTGTGCAAACTCCAGCCCAATGTAATTGCCGCCCAGTACCAGTAAATGATCCGGCACGCTATCCAACTCTAAAATACTGGTTGAGGTAAGGTAATTAATATCTGTAACGCCTTCAATGTGCGGAATAGCGGTTTGTGTGCCTGTGTTAATAAAGATCCAATCGGCTTTAATATGCTTAACCGTGTGGTTGTTTAATTTAACCGCCAAGGTTTTATGCCCGGTAAAAGTAGCTTCGCCATGTAAAAGATCCAATCCCGGTGTTTCTGTTAATGACTTTTGGATCCCTTTGCGGGCGTTAAGCACAATATCGTCCTTGCGTTTTTTAATAAGTGCAAAATCAACCTTATAATTTTTTATTTTAATACCCAAATGGGCGCTATTGGCAGCAGTCCAGGCTGCTTTTGCAGATGCCACCCAGGTTTTGGTAGGTGTGCAGCCATCGTTAACACAAGTGCCGCCCACCCATCGTTTTTCAATTAATGCCACCTTTTTGCCGGCCTTGGCCAGTTTTTTTGCCAGCGGTACACCGGCTTGCCCGGCGCCGATAATTATGGCATCATATTGTTTCAGCATCATAATTGTAATGGGTAAGATATTGTATTAAAGATAGTTTATACTTTGATACATTTTATAATGCCGTGACGAAGTTTTTGTTTGACCAGGCCACCCAATTAGCAAGAAAGAAAAAAGTAAATTTTTTTTAAAAGAATATTTTTAAATTACCTCTAAACGTATATCTTTGCAGTCCCAAAATAAGGGAAACCATATTTAAATATGGCCCGTTCGTCTAGGGGTTAGGACATCAGATTTTCATTCTGGCAACAGGGGTTCGATTCCCCTACGGGCTACATTAAAACTGCGAAATCCGCGAAACTTCACCGAAAGTTCGCGGATTTTTTGTTTTCACATACAAGATTCTATACAAACGGCTATTTCTTTTTTGAGAATCCGATTCGCACAAATACAACAAGAGATTATAGCCTTGTTCCCGGACTTTGGCGACTATATCAAAAATGACAATTTGTAGCCTTACAAACTTTACGACGATTCAATTATGGTGATAAGCAATTACCCAATGCTATTTCGCTTTACTTGCAGACATTATTAACTCTACAACCTTTTTTTCATGGCTTATATAGAGGCTATGGCTTGCACCTTCAATCTCTACGGTTTTAATGCTATTTGCTCTTTTAGCATACAGCCTGCTTTTTTGGGGATAATTTAAATTTTAAAAAAAAAGAAGAAAAAATTTTGTTTTATGACCGTTCGGTCATTATATTTGTATTGTAATTATTGGGCAAATGTCTAAAGGAGAGTTAACAAGAGAATTTATAATTAAGAAAGCAGCGCCGGTTTTCAATATGAAAGGCATGGAAGCAACATCAATGAGTGACATCATGGAGGTTACCAAGCTTTCTAAGGGAACCCTATATGTCCATTTCAAGAATAAAGAAGAACTAATCGCAGAAGTTTTTTCATACAACATGAAAATTTACGGAAGTAAAATTTCTTCTAAAATTAAACAACACAATTCAGCAAAGGATAGACTATTTGCCTACATCGATTTATTGACAGACATTTCCAATCCGCTTGTTATTGGAGGTTGCCCATTGATGAATTTTGGTGTTGAAGCTGATGATACTGACCCAACAACCGCTAAAAAAATAACTACAGAGATCCAAAAAGCGCATCATCAAATTTCAGAAATAATATTAAAAGGTATCCAAGCTGGAGAATTTAACCCTGAATGGAATTATCAGGAATTCTCCAAATTAACTTTTGCAATGCTCGAAGGTGGCGTTACGATCAGTAGGATTACAAAAGATGTCTCTAATGCTAACATCATATCAAGCGTATTAAAAAAAATGATTACGGAGCAAGCGATGTAATTTTTTTACCACATAAATGACCAATCGGTCATTTATGTGGTAAAACTGAAATGCATTTACCTCCGGGATTTTAATAAGTAATAAAAACACAATTTATAAACTAATCAAAAATTTAAGAAAATGAAAAGTAACTATCAACAATCAGCAGAGACACAATTCATTAGCGTCAACAATACCCTATACGCTTATCGTATCCTTGGTAGCAAAGAAGGGATTCCTCTCATCATGTTTCAGCACTTTACTGGAAATATGGAAAACTGGGATCCAGATTTAATTAACGGTCTTGCGGAACATTTCAAGGTAATCATATTTGATAATAAAGGTGTTGGAGGTTCTGAAGGTACAAGTCCTGACAACATTTCAGATATGGCTAAAGATGCAGAATCTTTTATCGATGCACTTGGTTATAAGAAAGTCAACCTTTTCGGTTTTTCAATGGGTGGATTTATTACGCAGCAAATTGCTCTAAATCGTCCTGAAATTGTCAACAAAATGATTTTGGCCGGAACCGGACCAAAAGGTGGTGAGGGTATCACAGATATTCTAATTCCCCTAAATGTGGTAAGCACTATGGGACCGGATGACAGTAAACTATATCTATTTTATTCACCGTCAGAAAGCAGTAGAACAGCGGGAAAACAAATTCTGGAAAGAATGAGAGAACGTCAGGCAGACCGGGATCCGGATGCTACCCAGGAAACCATTATGGCTCAATTAAAGGCTATTCTGAGCTGGGGTCAGCCTGATAATGAATTCAAAGAAAAACTCAGAACAATTGATATTCCTGTTTTAGTTGTCAACGGAACGAATGATATTGTTGTCCCAACCATCAATTCATATCATTTGGTGCAATATCTGCCTAACGCTAAACTCAGCTTATATCCAGATGCAAATCACGGGGCTATTTTTCAATATCACGATTTGTTTTTAGAAGAAGCCATTCCATTTTTAACCAAATAAAAAAGAATAAAACGATTCACAGTGTTGGCTCAAGGCTAACAATAAAATTAATAACATGAAAACAACGTATCAAACATTAAGAAAAGTATCGTTAGCTGGAGTAATCGCACTAGGTGTGCTTAGCAGTTCAACATTGAAAGCTCAGGAAGTCCCTAAAGTTAAAAATATAGTAATCGTACATGGAGCATTTGCGGACGGTTCTGGTTTTAAAGGAGTTTTTGACATTCTTACAAAAAAAGGATATAACGTATCGGTAGTTCAAAACCCTCTTACCTCATTAAAAGATGATGTAGATGCTACCAACCGAATCATAGATCGACAAGATGGCCCGGTAATACTTGCAGGCCATTCATGGGGCGGCACCGTAATTACTCAAGCC
>Ga0247817_10001238_pt1 | contig 13556 bp, 5 predicted proteins | sample UWRJL212509R1_FD_178010 | JGI IMG/M metagenome (GOLD analysis project Ga0247817, IMG submission 178010) | Plant litter microbial communities from Arlington Agricultural Research Station in Wisconsin, United States - UWRJ-L212-509R-1 | ecosystem: Environmental > Terrestrial > Plant litter >... | reverse complement strand
ATATTTCATATCGGGAACTGTTCGTTCAGATGGTTCATCTAGACTATCAAAAGGAAATAAATGGGTTACATATCCGGCTGTTTCTGCAGGTTGGACTGTTTCTAATGAATCTTTTATGAAAAATATATCCTGGATGAATTTGATAAAATTACGTGCAGGATATGGAGAAACTTCAAATCAGGCTGTTGATCCGTACGCTACTTTAGGAGCTTTAAGTACAAGACCTTATAATTTTGGAACTACAAATTCTACAGGAGTATATGTAACAGAACTTCCAAATGCAAACTTAGGATGGGAGTTTTCTACAACATGGAATTATGGATTAGATTTTGGGTTCTTTAATAATCGTTTGTCTGGTACAATTGAATATTATCGTACTCATACAAAAGACCTTTTGCAAAGAGTAGGTCTGCCTGCAACATCAGGTGTGAGTAGTTATGTTGCAAATGTTGGGGAAACTGAAAACAAAGGGTATGAAATATCGCTAAACGGAGTTATTTTAGACAACCCAAATGGATTGACCTGGTCAGTTGGAGTTAACTTATATGCCAATAGAAATAAACTGGTTGCACTTGCTTCAGGATCTCAAAGAGATGAAGCAAACTCTTGGTTTGTTGGTCATAATATAAACTCTATTTATGATTTTGAAAAAACAGGTCTTTGGCAAGAGGGTGATCCGTACATGAATATTTTAGAACCTGGACCAACGAATGTAAACCAACAAGGAACTGTTGTAGGGTCAATAAAAGTGAAATACAATGGAGAATATAATCCAGACGGCTCTCCAACACGTGCCATTAACGGAAGTGACAGACAAATTATCGAAACTGATCCTGATTTTCAAGGTGGTTTCAATACTAATTTAACGTATAAAGGTTTTGACTTTTCAGCCGTTGGAGCATTTAAAAGCGGTGGTGTATTAGTGAGTACACTTTACGGAGGTTCGAGCTACCTTAATTTACTTAATGGAAGAAGAAGTAACGTTGACGTGGATTATTGGACACCGGATAATACAGATGCTGAATATCCAAATCCAAGAGGTATCAGAGCAGGTGATAATCCAAAATACATGTCAACAATGGGGTATTTTGATGCTTCGTATGTAAAAATCAGAGCCTTAACATTTGGCTACACATTAGATCAGGAATTCATGAAGAGTTTAGGAATTGAAAAGTTGAGACTTTATTTTACGGCGCAAAACCCATTTGTATTGTTCTCTCCTTATCATAAACAGTCTGGAATGGATCCGGAAACAAATTCGTACGGAGATGAAAATCAGGCAGTAAATAATTCCTACCAACGCAGATTCCTTGTTATTGGTACAAATACACCTACGACCAGAAATTATCTATTGGGACTTAATTTAACATTTTAATCGAGAAGCATCATGAAACAATATTTAAAAATTTGATTATAGGATCAGTAGTTTTATTGTCCTTTACAGGCTGCTCTGATATCTTAGAAGAGAAACCACATGATTTTTATGAACCGGGTTATTTTAAAACAGAACAGGGAGTAATACAGGGACTGACTTCACATTATGCTCATTTGCGATGGATCTACGGACAGGCTTATTATTACAATTCTGTTGAGACAGGTACAGATGAAGCAACATACGGACAGCAGGCTGATGGAAATTTTAAAGATCATGATTTATCGGGAGTTGGTATCATAAATCCTATTTCCAGTAGAGCTGACGTAGTGTGGAATAATTCATATAATGATATAAATACGGCAAGCGGAATTATAGAAAACGGTGCGGAAGTTGGCATCTCCAGTAGTCTTATAGCCGAATCTAAATTCTTTAGAGCTTTTGATTATTTTTTATTAGTACAAACATTTGGAGGTGTACCTTTAGATTTAGGAGCAGGGGAATTAAAATTCAACAGCAAACCATCAAGATCGTCAAAACGAAATACCGTAACAGAGGTTTATACCAAGGCGATTTTTCCAGATCTGGTAGCAGCGGTAAACGAACTACCGGATGCTCCAAGATTAACAGGTACAGCAACAAAAACATTAGCACGTTTAATGTTATCAAAAGCTTATCTGACATACGCATGGTGGCTGGAAAATCCAAATAATATTCCAACCTATCCGGAAACGCCAAGAACAGATCCTGATGGGCATAATGCACAATGGTATTTTCAACAGGCTTATAATATTGCTTTAGACGGTATTAATAATAAAGGACCTTATGAGTTGTTGCCTTATTATTATGATGTAAACGTAGGATCTAATGATCGTAATAAGGAGTTAATGCTTTACGCAGATCACACTGAGGAAAGTGAGTATTACAATGGAGCAAGTCTTACCTACGGAAGTGGGGGTTCACCTGATAATTTTGCAGGCTGGATGGGAACATTTAATTATACTTCTATCAGAAGCACTAATGCTGCAGGAGCTGCAGTTTCTACGGTGCAGCGTGCAGCTGATCAGTTCTTAGGACGTCCATGGGTAAGAATGGTACCGCCAATTGAAATTTTTACAAAAACCTTCGCAGATAAAACAAATGATTCAAGATATGACGGAACATTTTCTGCCGTATACCGCGGAAACTGGAATTTACAGGGAACGGGATTAACTGATGTAGCTACATTGTATAATGCCAATGGATTACCTGTAAGCCCGGGTGACGCTATTCTAACTTTTCTTAATGATGAACCTGCGACATCAATTGTATATCCTGCAGGTGCAGGAGATAATGGTGTCGGAGCAGGAGTTTTACCAGGCAGAGCGGATTATGTAATTTCTCCACTAGGCATAAACCGAATAGTATATCCGGGTTTATGGAAATTAGGACCATACCGTACGGATAATGCCGGAGGATTAGGACAGCCAAATGCGGGAAGTACCAGACCATTTCCGGTGGCTAAGTTTTCAGAGTTTTATTTTGTTGCGGCTGAGGCTGCAGTAAAAGGAGCTAGTGGTTCAATGACTGCAAGAGATCTTATTAATGTAATTCGTGCACGAGCAGGAAAATGGCGTTGGGACAATAATGGTCGTGTAGCAAAAATTGCAGATTTTAGTGCTTCGTTAACAAGCGCAACACCTGCGGTAATTGATATAAACTACATTTTAGCAGAGCGTTCCCGTGAATATTATGGAGAAGGCTACCGTTGGTATGATTTAGTAAGAACACAAAAATGGAATGAGCTTGCCGGTAGTTATACAATAGGTGGATCAAACTATGGTGATCATACACCTCAGGTTATAACAAGAACTATAGAACCACATCACTACTTACGTCCAATACCGCAAGGTCAGTTAGACGGTATGGAAATGTCAGCAGCAGAGAAAGCTGTTTATCAAAATCCGGGATATTAATTCTGGTGAAGAAAGCAAATTTCAGCCTGATTGCAGGAGCTGGTTTTTAGAAAACAGCTTATACGTTGGGCTGTAAATTTGCTTTACATTTTTTAAAGTCACGTTAATAATAAAGGAACAATTACAAATGAAGTTTTCAAAACTATTTTTCTTATCACAATTATTATTTCTTTTTTCTTTAAAAGGAACAGCAGCAAGTGATACCCTTGTAAAAAAGCAAAATAAAAAAGCACCCGTTTTTTCTAATGTTGTTTATCAGGGCAATGACGCCATTTATAAAAACAATCCGTTAAAAGCGGATGAATTTTACACTCCAATTTTGCAGGGATGTTATCCGGATCCGGCTATAACCAAAAAGGGAGACGATTACTATATGGTATGTTCTTCGTTTGCAATGTTTCCCGGAGTACCTATTTTTCATTCTAAAGATTTAGTGAATTGGACAGATCTGGGAGGTGTTTTAAATAATGTTGCTGAATTCAATCCGCATGATACGGGAATCAGTCAGGGAGTTTATGCTCCCGGAATTACTTATAATCCGCATAATGATACTTTTTATATGATTGTGACAGCATTTTCCGGTGGTCTTGGAAATATTATTGTCAAAACAAAAGATCCTATGAAAGGATGGGGAAGCCCTATTAAATTAGATTTTGGAGGAATTGATCCTTCTATCTTTTTTGATGAAAACGGCAAAGGTTATGTGGTTCATAACGATGCACCTGATAAAGGAAAAGAATTGTATGAAGGACATAGAGTAATTAAAGTTTGGGAATATGATCTTGCTACAGACAAGGTAATTCCTGGTACAGATAAAATTATTGTAGATGGAGGCGTTGATCTTTCTAAAAAACCAATTTGGATTGAAGCACCGCATTTATATAAAAAAAATGGCAAATATTATTTAATGTGTGCCGAAGGCGGAACAGGTGGAAATCATAGTGAAGTTATTTTTAGTAGTGATAGTCCAAAAGGGCCTTTCAAGCCATCATCAAATAATCCCATTCTAACCCAACGTTATTTTCCAAAAGACAGAACTGACAAAGTAGACTGGGCTGGTCATGCCGATTTAATTCAGGGACCAAATAATCAATACTACGGTGTTTTTTTAGGAATTCGTCCTAATAATGAAGATAGGGTAAATATAGGAAGAGAAACTTTTATACTGCCGGTAGATTGGTCTGGTACTTTTCCGGTTTTTGAAAATGGATTAGTACCGATGCAACCAAAATTAAAAATGCCTGTTGGAGTTACTAATAAAACGGGTAAAGAAGGTTTTTTTCCTAATGGTAATTTTACTTTCAATGAAAACTTTACTTCTAAAAAATTAGATTACAGATGGATTGGATTGAGAGGACCTCGTGAAAATTTTATTTCAATAACAAAAAATGGTTTAGAAATAACCCCCTTTCAAGTTAATATAAAAGAACTTAAACCAACTTCTACACTTTTTTACAGACAGCAGCACAATACATTCTCATTTACAACAACAATAAATTATAAACCTCAGTCTGAAAAGGATTTAGCAGGTATTGTTTGTTTACAGAACGAACGCTTTAATTATGTATTTGGGATAACAAAAAAAGGAAAGGATACTTTTGTTTTACTGGAAAGAACAGAAAATGGAAAGTCTACTATCCTGGCGAGTTCTCAAATAAAAATTACAAATTCACTTCGTTTGCAGGTAAAAGCAACAGGAGATAAATATGAATTTAGTTATGCTCTCAATGGTACCGATTTTATAAACTTAGGTGATAGCGTTTCGGGAGATATTCTTTCTACTAATATTGCTGGAGGCTTTACAGGAGGGCTAATAGGTTTGTATGCTACTTCGGGAAATGATGCTCATCCTTAAAAAGAAATTTGCACCCAAAGACGCTAAGTCGCAAAGGTTTTTTTACTAGCAGTTCAGGTTACTAACTTAAAAAAGACTTTGCGCCTCTGCGCCTTAGCGTGATTAAATCATAAAGTTTCTTTCTCTTAGCAAAAAGAAATTTGCACGCAAAGACGCAGAGGCGCAAAGGTTTTTTACTAGGAGTTCAAGATTAAGAGTTACTAATTTAAAAAGAAATTTGCGCGCAAAGACGAAAAGACGCAAAGGTTTTTTACTAGGAGTTCAAGATTAAGAGTTACTAATTTAAAAAGAAATTTGCACGCAAAGGCGCTAAGTCGCAAAGGTTTTTTACTAGCAGTTCAAGTTACTAACTTAAAAAGACTTTGCGCCTCTGCGCCTTAGCGTGATTAAATCATAAAGTTTCTTTCTCTTAGCAAAAAGAAATTTGCACGCAAAGACGCAAAGGTTTTTTTCTAAGAGTTCAAGATTAAGAGTTACTAACTTAAAAAACTTTGCGCCTCTGCGCGTTTGCGAGATTAAATCATAAAGTTTATTTCTCTCAACAGAAAGAAATATCTGCGAGAAAAATAACAGACCTAGATTTAATTCAAAAAAGACAAAAATGCATTTATAATTTTTAATAAAATGAACGTAAAAACAAAGATTTCTAAGTGGATGGTACTTCTTGCCCTGCTGATTTTGGTTATGGGTTGCAAATCTACTTCTGAACCAATTAAAGCAGCGCATAAAGAAATTCAGGGTTGGACGGGCACTTGGGCAACAGCTCAAATGCTTGTTGAACCTCATAATATGGCACCTTCACCCGGACTTGCACAAAATACGCTTCGTCAGATTATAAAAGTATCTTTGGGTGGCAACCGCATTAAACTGAGATTTTCTAACCTGTTTAGTGACCAGTCCACTGTTTTGAAATCAGTAAGTATCGCTAATGTTATAGAGACTTCGGCTGTCGATCCAAAAACACAAAAAGTGTTAAGCTTTAATGGCAGTCTACAAGTAGTATTGGGACCAAAAGAAGAAGTTTATTCAGATGCGTTGGCTTTTGAATTGAAAGCCGGACAATTATTAGCTATTACTATTCATTATGGAGAAGTTTCATCAACGGTATCTGGGCATCCGGGTTCCCGTACAACTTCATATATTCTCGAGGGTGATCAGATCAATAATGACTCTTTTGCAGGAGCGGTAAAAACAGATCATTGGTATTCTATTATGGGAGTCGATATTCAGTCGGTTAAAGATGAAACCAATGTAGTATGCTTAGGGAATTCTATAATAGACGGACGAGGATCCGGAACAAACAAACAGAACCGATGGACAGATATTTTAGCAACACGTTTAAGGGCCAATAAAAGTACAGCACATATTGGCGTTCTAAATTTAGGGATTGGAGGAAATTGTGTGGTTAGAGGAGGATTGGGGCCTACAGCGCTCCATCGTTTTGATCGAGATGTACTTTCTCAAAAAGGAACCAAATGGCTCATTATTCTCGAAGGTATAAATGATATAGGTGGTATTAGAAAAGCTGACGATGCCTCCCTTACAGCAAACGAAATTATTGAAGGTTATAAGACCATGATTGCTAAAGCACATGCAAAAGGTATAAAAGTATTTGGTGCTACAATTTTGCCGTTTGAGAAGTCTTTTTATGATGCACCATACAAGCAGGATGCAAGAGATCTTGTAAATCAATGGATTCGTACCAAAGGAAATTTTGATGCAGTAATAGATTTTGATAAAGAAATGGCATGCGGCATTGGCTCTAGAACGATTTTATTGGATATGCACGACGGCGATTTTCTACATCCAAATGAAAAGGGGTATCAAAGAATGGGCGAGGTGGTAGATTTAAATTTGTTTAAATAATCATTTCGCATTTTAGACGATCATTTTTAATTATAAATTTTAATTAAAGTATAAAATGAAATCACTAATTAAGTTTTCAGTATTTGCAATTTTCTTTTTAACGGTACAGACAGGATACTCTCAAGATCCAAATTTTCATATCTATTTGAGTTTTGGACAATCTAATATGGAAGGATATGCCAAAATAGAACCACAGGATAAAGTAGATGTTGATCCCCGTTTTCAGGTTTTAGCAGCAGTTAACTGTCCTGAATTGGGACGTGAAATGGGAAAATGGTACACAGCCGTACCACCTTTATGCAGATGTACTACAGGACTTACACCAATGGATTATTTCGGAAGAACGATGGTAGCTAATCTCCCTGAAAAGGTAAAAGTTGGTATTATAAATGTTGCTGTTGGAGGATGCAAAATTGAACTATTTGATAAAAATAATTTCGGGAGTTATGTCGCAGGTTCTCCGGATTGGTTAAAAAATCTGATAAAACAATACGACGGAAATCCGTATGGCAGATTATTGGAAATGGCAAAAATCGCTCAAAAGAAAGGAACTATAAAAGGGATTTTACTTCATCAGGGAGAATCAAATACAAGTGATACACTCTGGCCTAAAAAAGTAAAAATTGTTTATGATAATTTAATAAAAGATCTGGAACTCGATCCTAAAAAAGTACCATTACTTTCTGGCGAAACCGTAAATGAAGATCAGAACGGTAAATGCGGCAGTATGAATAAGATCATTGCAAAACTGCCTCAGGTTATACCAAACTCTTATGTCATTTCTTCAAAAGGATGCAAAGCCGAGGCTGATTTTCTACACTTTAATGCTGATGGTTACAGAGAATTAGGCAAACGTTACGCTGATAAAATGTTGTCATTGTTAGGTTACGCAATATTTGAGGGCAAAGAACCTTTTATAGTACGTGCTCCTCTTGGCTTTGATGAGGTTAAAGCAAAAGTAAAAGAAGGAAAAATAGAAACACTTTCATACGACTCCAAAACGGTAGGTTCAACCCGAAAAGTGACCGTTTATACACCTCCGGGATTCGATAAAAATAAAAAATATCCCGTCTTGTATCTGCTACACGGTATAGGAGGAGATGAAAAAGAATGGCTGAATGGGGGGAATCCAAATGTAATATTGGATAATCTTTATGCAGAAGCAAAGGTAGCGCCCATGATCGTAGTAATGCCAAACGGAAGAGCAATGAAAGATGACAGCGCCACAGGTGATGTCATGGCTGCCGATAAAGTAAAAGCATTTACTGTTTTTGAAAAAGATCTTCTCAATGATTTAATCCCATTTATTCAAAACAAATATCCAGTTCTAAAGGATAGAGAACATCGCGCAATTGCCGGTTTATCTATGGGTGGCGGACAGTCTTTAAATTTTGGATTAAACAATTTAGATACTTTTGCATGCATAGGCGCTTTCTCTGCCGCGCCTAATACTAAAGTTGGGCAAGATTTATTGGCTAAACCCGAGGAAGCAACAAAGAAACTCAAATTGCTCTGGATTTCATGTGGCGATAAAGACTGGCTTATAGAAAACAGCATAAAAACCCACGATTATTTAGCAAAAAATAAAGTACCCCATATTTACTATATAGAACCTGGAGTACATGATTTTAAGGTTTGGAAAAATGGGTTGTACATGTTTTCACAGTTTTTATTTAAAGAGGTCAATCCTTCCGTCTTTCAAAAATATAGTATCTCAGCCTTTACTGCGGAGAAGTAATGTTTAAAGCATCTTATGATAATGCATAAGTAATTTTTAACTAAGAAAAATAGAATGAAAAGTATTTCAACCTGTATTGCCTTAATAATTGTTTTTTTTTATAGTCCTTTAAGAGCCGCTGAACCCTTCATTACCAATGAAAAAAGCGGTAATGTTATGATTATAAAAGAGAAATCTATAACGCCTTCTTTTTTTATAAATGCCACATTAGATGCAGGTATTCTGCGTGCCGTACATAATCTGCAATCAGACTTTGAAAAAGTTACTGGTTCCAAGCCAGTTATTCTTAATCAAAATCCAGCGAACGCTGCGCCTCTTTTTATAATAGGTATGGTAGGAAATCCAGTGATTGATGATTTAATTAAGCAAAAGAAAATTGATGGAAAAGAGCTTAAAGGAAAAAACGAAAAATTTATTATTCAGCATGTTAAAAATCCATTCAACGGAGTCGAAGAAGCCATCGTAATTGCAGGAAGCGACAAACGCGGAACCATTTACGGCATTTATGAATTAGCAAGACAAATAGGTGTTTCGCCTTGGTATTACTGGGCAGATGTCCCCGTAAAACGTGCTGAAGCACTTTATTTTATAAAAGGTACTTATACAGACGGAGAACCTGCCGTAAAATACAGAGGAATCTTTTTAAATGACGAAGCACCGGCATTGAGCGGATGGGCAAAAAAGACCTTTGGAGGATTTAATAGTCATTTTTATGAGAAAGTATTTGAATTATTACTTCGCTTAAAATCGAACTATTTGTGGCCTGCAATGTGGGGAAGTGCTTTTTATGATGATGATGCCTCCAGTGGAGCTCTTGCCAATGAAATGGGGATCATAATGGGAACATCTCACCATGAACCGATGGCTTTGGCACAAACAGACTGGCATCGTTATATTAAAAAGCATAACCTTCCGAATATTTGGGATTATGCTAAAAATAAAACCGTTCTGGATGAGTTTTGGAAAAGCGGTATAACACGAAGTAAAAACTGGGAAAAATTAGTAACGATAGGCATGCGTGGTGATGGTGATGAAGCAATGAGCGAAGGCACTAATATAAATCTGCTTGAAAATATTGTAAAAGAACAACGTCGCATTATTTCGGAGGAAACCGGACAAATTCCGGCAAAAACACCTCAGGTTTGGGCATTATACAAAGAAGTACAGGATTATTACGATCAGGGAATGCGAGTACCGGATGATGTAATTTTATTGTTTTGTGATGATAACTGGGGCAATGTTCGTAAACTTCCGGATCTTACTAAACCGAGGCATAAAGGAGGATACGGCATGTATTATCACTTTGATTATGTTGGTGGTCCAAGAAACTCCAAATGGATAAATATCAGTCCGATACAAAGAGTTTGGGAACAGATGAATCTAAGCTATGAACACGGTGTAGACCAAGTATGGATTGTCAATGTAGGAGATCTTAAACCAATGGAGTTTCCAATTAGTTTTTTTCTTGATATGGCTTGGAATCCAAAGAAATTTAATACTCAGAACTTATTTGAATTTACAGAGAAATGGGCTACAGATCAGTTTGGTAAAAAGCATTCAAAAGAGATTGCCCGATTTTTAAATACCTATCCAAAATTCAACCGTCGCGTCACACCGGAAATGCTGGACAGCGAAACCTACAGTCTTGAAAATTATAATGAATTTGAAAACGTGGTGAATGATTACAAGAATTTAGCACTTGATGCGTATAGAGTTTACAGTGATTTGCCGGAGGAATATAAAGACGCCTATTTTCAGCTTGTTTTGTATCCTATAGATGCCTGTAGTAATCTTTATGAAATGTATTTTGCACAAGCTCAAAATAAAAAGCTTTCTAAGCAAAAAGATATGGAGGCTAATTATTATGCAGATCTGGTAAAAACAAAATTTGCCCGAGATTCAGTATTACAAAACAAATACAACAATGAAATTGTTGGTGGAAAATGGACGCACATGATGGATCAAATGCGTATTGGTTATAAAAACTGGTATGACGCTCCTAAAAACAGTATGCCTGATGTAAAATATGTTAGCGAATCTGAAAAGACGGAGCGAAAGGTATTTGTAGAAAAAGATGGTTATGTTGCGATCGAAGCAGAACATTTTTCTACAGTCAATAATTCAAAAAGAATACATTGGGAAGTGATTCCCGATTTCGGAAAAACAAAAAGTGGTATCACGACATTTCCACAAAATCTATACATGGGAGCACAGGAAAATATTTTCGTAGAATATGAAATTGATTTTGCCACTTCAGGAAATTTTAATGTGGAACTAATAGTAGCACCAACCCTAAATTTTAATAGCAACAAAGGTCTTCGTTATGAAGTTTCTTTTGATGGTGAAAAACCACAGCCGGTAAATTTTAATGGTCATTACCGCGGTGAACTCGGAAAATGGCAGGCAGAGCACGTTATACATTCTACTACCGAGCATCGCATTCTGAAACCAGGCAGACATACTTTACGTTTTCGAGTGTTAGATCCTGGAATTGTTCTTCAAAAGATTTTAATAAATACAGGCGGGTTAAAGCCTTCTTATCTGGGTGCGCCGGAAAGTGACAGCATTTCTAAGTAATATGTTGATTTTCATATTAAAATAGATATTAACTGAAAGTAAATTTTTAACTAAAATTAATATTTATAAAAGTATAATACAGTTATAATTCAACTAAACGAACATGCCAAAACATTTGATATACATATTACTGTTTTTTACGATTTCGGTTGCTTCACAAGAAACTGATGATCTAAAACTATGGTACAAAACGCCTTCAAATGCAATTTGGGAAAATGCATTGCCAATTGGCAATGGTTTTATGGGCGCCATGGTGTATGGCGATGTAGAAAAAGAAGTTTTTCAGTTAAACGAAGGTACCTTATGGAGCGGAAGTCCTAACAGAAACGATAATCCAAATGCTAAAAACGCGCTAAGTGAAATTAGACAACTTATTTTTCAAGGAGATTATAAAAAAGCCGAAAAATTAACGAATGACAATATAATTACTAAAAAGTCTCACGGACAAATCTTTCAGCCCGCAGGAAATTTGCAACTGGATTTCGTAAATCATCAAGATTATAGGAATTACTATCGTGAGCTTGATATTGAAAAAGCAGTTACAAAGACAGTCTATACAGTTGACGGAATTACTTATACCAGAGAAGCATTTATGTCTTTTCCGGATCGTCTTCTTGTTATCAGTCTTTCGGCAAGTAAACCAGGGAAATTATCTTTTAAAGCAAGTTTTAATTCTGAGCATAAAAAACAATCAATTACAATAGCGAACAACAATGAACTTTCGCTAACCGGGACTTCCGGGGATCATGAAGGTGTTGAGGGAAAAGTCAATTTTAGTGCAATTGCCAGATTTAAAGTTTCAGGTGGAAGTACAAAAAACCTCGATAATTCAATACAAATTGAAAAAGCAGATTCTGTTTTGATTTTCGTTTCTATTGCCACTAACTTCATTAATTACAATGATATTTCGGGACACGAAAAAGAACTTGCAAAGTCGTATTTGGATAAAGCATACAATAAGAATTACGATAAAATGAAGAAAGCGCATATTGCGTACTATCAAAACTATTTCAAAAGAGTGCAACTTGATTTAGGCAAAACAGAAGTTGCTAAGTTACCAACAGACGAAAGACTAACTAATTTCAGGAATTCGACTGATCCTTCTTTTGTTACATTGTATTATCAATACGGCAGGTATTTATTGATTTCCGCTTCACAGCCGGGTGGTCAGGCAGCTAATCTTCAGGGGATCTGGAACGGTAGTATGAATCCAGCGTGGGATAGTAAGTATACGATCAATATTAATACAGAAATGAATTACTGGCCTGCGGAGAAAACAAATTTATCCGAAATGCACGAACCACTATTAAGAATGATTCGTGAACTTGCCGACACCGGAAAAGAAACAGCAAAAGTGATGTATGGTGCGCGGGGCTGGATGGCTCATCATAATACCGATATATGGAGAATTAATGGGGCAGTTGACGGTGCAACCTGGGGAGTATGGAACGCGGGCGGAGGCTGGTTAAGCCAACATTTATGGGAACATTATTTATACAGCGGAGACGAGAAATACCTGGAATCAGTTTATGAAGTCCTTAAAGGTGCAGCCAATTTTTATTGTGATTTTTTAGTAAAAGATCCCGCAAATGGCTGGTTGGTTGCAGCACCGGGAAACTCTCCTGAAAATGCTCCGAAAGCGCATCAGGGGGCAACAATAACGGCAGGCTCTACCATGGACAATCAGATTGTTTTTGATGTTTTTAGCACAGCTATCAATGCTTCAGAAGTATTAGGAAAGGACAAAGAATATGCCGACAGTCTAAAAGTATTTAGAAAAAATCTTCCACCCATACAAATTGGGAAATACAATCAAATTCAGGAATGGCTGGACGATGTAGATGACCCTAAAGACAATCACAGACATATTTCGCATTTGTACGGTTTATATCCTTCCAATCAAATTTCGGCTTATAGAACTCCGGAACTTTTTGCGGCAGCAAACAATAGCCTGCTTCAAAGAGGCGATGTATCTACAGGATGGAGCATGGGATGGAAAGTCAATTGGTGGGCAAAAATGCAGAATGGTAATCATGCCTATAGTTTAATTCAAAATCAATTAACACCTCTGGGCGTCAATAAAGATGGAGGCGGAACTTATAACAATCTTTTTGATGCACATCCGCCATTTCAGATCGATGGAAATTTTGGATGTACATCCGGAATAACAGAAATGTTTATGCAAAGTGCTGA
>Ga0247817_10001237_pt1 | contig 13560 bp, 12 predicted proteins | sample UWRJL212509R1_FD_178010 | JGI IMG/M metagenome (GOLD analysis project Ga0247817, IMG submission 178010) | Plant litter microbial communities from Arlington Agricultural Research Station in Wisconsin, United States - UWRJ-L212-509R-1 | ecosystem: Environmental > Terrestrial > Plant litter >... | reverse complement strand
GGTGGCCGCGGCCCAGGCGCTCCTCGGAGTCCTCGAGCTCGAGGGCATCGTCGAAGAACGCGAGCGAGGGTGGGTGCGGCCCAAGCCGAAGAAGGAGCGGGGGCTCCTATGACATCCCTAGGCCGGAACGTCGACGATGCCGATGAAGCGGCTGCCGACGCCGTCGACCTCGGTGCGGTAGATGCCCTCCGCCGCGGGCGGCACATCGCCGATGTCGTGCCAGTCGCAGGTGAGGTAGGTGAACGTGGGCCACCACTTCTTCGGGCGCGCCTTTTCAGTGAAGCCGCAGACGCTGCAGACGAGTTCCACCCAGACCGGCTTGCCGGTGCGGTTGGCGCGGGACTGCACGAGCCACGCGGGCGGGTTGGCCTCGAACTCGGCGAACTCCGCCTCCGACTGCTTGGCGGGGATGCCGTGACGGTTCGCCATCTCGATCGGAATATCGAGACGGAGAGCAGCTTCACGGCGGGAGATCATCTTTCAAGGGTAGTCGCGCCCTAGGCTGAACTCGTGATCCCTCTCGGCCAGCACCCTGCCCCCGGCCACGTTGTCGTGCACATCAGCGACACCCACCTCCTGGGCGGAGGCAAGCTCCTCTACGGCGACGTGCCCAGCGACCAGCACGTTGTGCTCGCCATGAAGCAGCTCGAGGAGTCCGGCATCCGGCCAGAGGCGATCGTCTTCACGGGAGACCTCGCCGACCTCGGCGAGCCAGAAGCCTACGAGCGGCTCAAGTCCATTGTCGAGCCCGCCGCCGAGCGCCTGGGTGCCCAGATCATTTGGGTCATGGGCAACCACGACGAGCGCCCCGAATACTCGAGCCTCCTATTCGGCGAAGAGCCGTCGACGGAGCCGCAGGACCGCGTCTACGACGTGAACGGCCTCCGCATCATCTCGCTCGACACGACAGTGCCCGGCTACCACCACGGCGCCCTCGACGATGCCCAGCTGGAATGGCTCGCCGCCGAACTCGCGACGCCAGCGCCGCACGGAACCCTCCTCGCTGTGCACCACCCGCCGGTTCCGACACCACTCCTGTGGGCGATGGAGATGCTCGAACTCCACGGCCAGGACCGCCTCGCCGCCGTGCTCAAGGGCACCGACGTGCGCGGGATCCTCGGTGGACACCTGCACTACTCCACGCACTCGACTTTCGCGGGAATCCCCGTGTCCGTCGCCGCCGCCACCTGCTACACGCTCGCGCTCACCCAGAAGGACCGCCTGCTCTCCGGCGTCAACGCCGACCAGGCCATGAACATCGTGCACGTGTACGAGAACAGCCTCGTGCACTCGATCGTGCCGCTCGGCGAGCGCGTCGAGATCACCGGCTTCTCAACCGAGCACATCGCGCAGATCGAAGCACTCACGTTCGAGCAGCGTCTCGAGATGTTCTCGTCGAAGACGTCGCCGTTCAACCTCGGCGAAGAGAAGTAGCCAAGCGGCGAGAAGTAGCCACCACCGAGCAGCGAGATAGCGCTGCTCTAACCGATGTGACCGCGGTAGGTCTCGACGACCTTCTCGAGGTAACTCGTGATCACCGCCTGCTCGTCGGCGGTGAATGAGCCGATCACGCTGTCGATTCCCATGACCATGGGCATCAGGGTGCCCATCGCCTTCGCGACCGATCCCGGCGCGGGGACCACGAGCACGCCCCGACGGTCATCCGGGTTCGGGATGCGGGAGACGTGGCCGACCGCGGTGAGTCGATCGATGACCGTCGTGACGGCGGCCGTACTTACCCCGAGGCGGTGTGCGAGGTCGGTCGGCGTCAGCGGGCCGTCCTGAATGAGGTGCTCCATGGCGGTCAGGTCGGTCGGGTTCACCGTGAGTTTCGACCCGAGATGCGCTTCGAACGCAGCAGAGAGCTCGCGAATGTCGCGCAGCAGGATCGTCGCGTCGTGAACGCGCGGTCGCTGGGTTTGCATGATCCGAGTTTATCGCTATGGTTACTAGCAATTCTAGTTATTAGACGATCTAACAAGATTAGGGACGACATGCAGCGCCTCACCCGGTTCATCACCGCTAAGAAGACCTCGTGGATAGTGCTCGTGGTCGCGGCGCTCGCCGCGGGAGCCGTGTTCGCGCTCGGCTCTGGTTCCGACGGTGAGACGAGTCCCGGTGTGGGGCTGCCGGAATCCGCGGAGTCCGCCCAGGTGGCCGCGCTGCAGGAGGAGCTTCCGGGATCCGAGTCCACGAGCGCCCTCCTCGTATTCAGTCGCGAGGGCGGCACCCTTACCGATGCCGACGTGGAAGCGGTGACCGCGGCATCCACCGAACTCGCCGACCTCTCGCTCGACGGCTTCGTTCCGCCGCCGTCGGTCTCCGACGATAAGACCGCCGCCCTCGTGGTCGTTCCCCTCGAAGACCTGCCGGATGTCGCGGACCAGGCCGAGCGCGCCGCCGAACTGCGGGAGATCGCCAACGCCGACCTGCCCGCGGGGCTCACCGCACTTCTCACCGGTCCAGAAGGCTTCGCCGTCGACGTCGCTGCTGTCTTCAAGGGCGCCGACTTCACTCTTCTCCTCACCACGGTGATCGTGGTGGCAGTTCTCCTCCTCATCACCTACCGCAGCCCGTGGCTCTGGCTCGTGCCGTTGACTGTTGTCGGACTCGCTGACGGCCTCGCGGGCATCGTCGCGACCCGCGTTGCGGGGCTCGCCGGCATTACCCTCGATGCGTCGGTCACCGGCATCCTGTCCGTGCTCGTCTTCGGTGCGGGAACCAACTACGCCCTCCTGCTCATCGCTCGCTACCGCGACGAGCTGCGTGTGCACGAGGATCGCCGCGACGCCATGGCCCGCGCGCTGCGCGGTGCCGGGCCGGCGATCATCGCGAGTGGATCGACCGTGGTTCTCAGCCTGCTGACCCTCGTGTTCGCGAGCCTCACCGGCAACCGCGCGCTCGGCATCGCGTGTGCGACCGGCGTCGTGATCGCGATGCTCTTCGCCCTGATCGTGCTACCGGCCGCCCTCGTGCTGTTCGGCCGCCGCCTGTTCTGGCCCTACGTTCCCAAGTTCGGCTCGGAGAGCACGACGGAGCACGGCGTCTGGTTCCGCCTCGGAACGCTCGTCTCCCGCAAGCCCGTCGCCGTCGCGATCGTCGGCGCGCTCCTGCTCGGCGGCCTCGCGCTCGGCGTTCCGCAGATCAAGATCGGTCTCGCACAGACCGAGAAGTTCACTTCGGTACCCGAGGCTGTTGTCGGCCAGGAGATCATCGCCGATGCCTTCTCGGCGGGCAGCGGATCGCCCGCTGTCGTCATCACGAAGGCGGCGTATGCCGACGAGGTCGTCGCTGCGGCAGAATCCCTCGATGGGGTGGATGCCGCCACCGTCGGTGAGACGAATGGCGACATCACCCAGGTCTCCGTCGTGCTCGACGCGGCTGCGGAAACCCCGGAGGCGTATGCGGCGATCACCGACCTGCGAGCGGAACTCGCCACGATCGACGGCGCGAACGCTCTCGTCGGTGGACTCGACGCGCAGACGCTGGACGTCAACTCGGCCCAGACGGCCGACCAGGACCTCGTGATTCCGCTCATCCTCGGGCTGGTGTTCCTCGTGCTCGTGCTCCTGCTGCGCGCGCTCGTCGCTCCCGTGCTCCTGCTGCTCACCGTCGTCGCGTCATTCTTCGCGAGCCTCGGGGCGAGCTGGCTGCTGTTCCAGTCGGTATTCGACTTTCCGGCGATCGACACCAACGTGGTGCTGTTCAGCTTCCTGTTCCTGGTGGCGCTCGGCGTGGACTACAACATCTTCCTCGTCACGCGAGCCAAGGAGGAGTCGGTCGAGCACGGCACCCGCGTGGGCATGATCCGGGCGCTCGCCTCGACCGGCGGAGTGATCACGAGCGCGGGCATCCTGCTCGCCGCGGTCTTCGCCGTGCTCGGTGTGCTCCCGCTCATCACGCTCACCCAGATCGGGATCATCGTCTGTATCGGTGTGCTGCTCGACACCTTGCTCGTGCGCACGGTGATCGTGCCGGCGCTCGCGTTCATCGCGGGGGAGAAGTTCTGGTGGCCCTCGAAAGGGCACGCGAATCGCTCGCACTCGTGACGTAGTCTCGAGCTAGTGCGACCCGACCGCGCACCGGGGGTTCTTGTGCTCAAAGTGTTGACCGCCGTGCTCCTCGGCGTTGTCCTGACCTTCGGCGGGGCCAGCACCGCAGCATTTGCGGGCATGGGAATGCAGATAGTCGTGACGATGCCCTCCGGGGACACCATCCTGCTCGATGTCGAATCCTCGGACTCGATCGAGAACGTGCGGCAGAAGGTACAGGACCAGACACTGATCCTGCCCAGCGAGCAGCTCCTGACATTCGGTGGCACAGTGCTTGAAGACGGCCGTACGATCGCGGACTACAACATCCCTCCGGGCAGCTCCATGACCCTCGGCTATATGCGGCAGCTCGCCCTGGTGACGCCGACCTTTCCGCCGTTCCGCCTTGACGTCGACTACACGACGCGCATCGACGCCTCGCCCGCATTCTCGCCGTTGACCTTCGCCCTGACCGCAGGAGCGATTCCCGCCGGGGTGAGCTTCGACTCCGCGACCGGCACGTTTGCCGGCCGCCCCGCGACGTCAGGTGCGTACGCCTTCACCATCACCGTGACCCGGGACGACGGGACTACCCTCGCGATCCCGTTCGCGGGCACCATCGCGGCTCTTCCGATTGCTGCCGCCCCGGCCGACACGCTCGCCGAGACAGGCGTCGACCCGATAGTGCCGCTCGGGCTCGCGGTCGTTCTCATCGTCGTCGGCGTCTCGTCCCTTCTCCGCCGCCCGCGCCGAGCCTGACCCGTATTCGCGCGGTCGGGGCGCACGATAGAGCCATGTCCCTCGACCTCGCAGTTGCCGACTTCACGCGCTACCTCAGCGCGGAGCGGGGCTTCAGCGAGCACACCGTGCGCTCCTACCGCTCCGATCTCGCGGCGCTCCTCGACTACGCGCAGAAGCAGGGCGCGACCGAGCCTGCAGCCCTCGACCTCGAGTTGCTGCGGTCCTGGTTGTGGGAGTCGTCGAACGCGGGGCTTGCGAAATCCACCCTCGCCCGTCGGTCGGCTGCGGCGCGCAGTTTCAGCTCGTGGCTCGCGCGCACAGGTGCGATTCCGATGGATGTCGCGGCTCGACTGCGCGGCCCGAAAGCCGAGCAGCACCTCCCGCGTGTGCTCACGCGGCCCCAGGTCGACGCGCTCCTCGAGGGTCTCGCGGGTCGTGCAGCCACGGGGGACTCCGGGGCGATTCGCGACCTCGCGGTCGTGGAGCTGCTGTACGCGTCCGCGCTCCGCGTGAGCGAGGTGACGGGACTCGACACGAGCGCCCTCGACCTCGACCGACTCACGGTGCGGGTCACCGGTAAGGGATCGAAGCAGCGCGTCGTGCCGTTCGGGGTGCCCGCCAAGAGGGCGCTCGACGCGTGGCTCGAGGTGCGCGAATCCGTGGTGGCGAGCGCGAGCGGCCCCGCGGGCGAGAATGCCGCGCTCTTTATCGGCGACCGCGGCAAGCGCCTCGGAACGCGCGCCGTCTACCAGCTCGTGGCGAGCATTCTCGCGGAGATCCCCGGCAGCGGACCGAGCGGTCCGCACACGCTCCGGCACACCGCCGCCACCCATTTGCTCGACGGCGGAGCCGACCTCCGTGCCGTGCAGGAGATGCTCGGGCACGCGAGCCTCGGCACGACCCAGTTGTACACGCATGTCTCGACCGAGCGGTTGCGGCAGAGCTACGCGTTGGCGCATCCGCGGGCCTGAGCGGTGAGGCGGGGGAGCGGGTTTCGATACGCGTGCCCCTGCGTCGCGCGCTACTCAACCAGCGGGTCAGCAAGAGCGCGCTACTCGGCCAGCGGGGCAGGGACGCGCCGCTCACCCTGACAGCCTCCGCGTCGGCAGCAGCACCGCGCGCGGCACGCCGCCGAGCAGCAAGAGCGGCGAAACGTAGTCACCGTCGAGCCGCACCCCGAAGTGCAGGCACGGGGAGGTGCAGTGGCCGGGCTCGAGGGTTCCGATCGGGTCGCCGCGCGCGACGGCGTCGCCCTTAGTGAGTGATGACGAGACGGGTTCGTAGCTCGACAGGAATCCACCGGCGTGCTCGATCGAGAGCACCGGTCGGTCGACGACGATCCCGGAGAAGTGCACGATGCCGTCGGCGGGTGCAGTGACGACAGCACCGGATGCCGCGAGGTCAACGCCGCGGTGCCCCGGCCCGTACGGGGTGGCGGGCGCGAGGTAGGGGCGAACGATGACGCGTGCGCCCGAGACCGGCCAGTGCCAGAGCGGAGTCGTTGCGACCGACGCAGCAGACACGACGGGCCCGCCCAGGATGCTGGTCGCGACCGCAAGGAGCAGGAACAGGAGTGCGCGCATCCACCCAGTGTCGTGAGCGCTCGCGAACCGCGCGGAGACACCGACGTTGGCTGTGGACAACAGCGGCAGAAGCCAAACGGGGGAGAAGGGGCATCCAGTGCTATGATTTTCGGAGCACTGCGCGCAAGCGCTGTGACTACGCGTGCCCATTCAGGCCAACACCCCACTCAGTCTCCCGTGAAAACGGGGGTGTGGACGTGTGCCGGGCACCAGGGTTCGCGATCGACCGATCGCGACGAACAACTGAGTTGGCGTGCAGTATTGCGCGCCGGAAAAGGAGCACGGCCATGGCCGTCGTCACCATTCGCCAGCTGCTGGACAGCGGCGTTCACTTCGGACACCAGACCCGTCGTTGGAACCCGAAGATGAAGCGCTTCATTCTGACCGAGCGCTCGGGCAGCCACATCATCGACCTTCAGCAGTCGCTCGCCTACATCGACAAGACCTATGACTACGTCAAGGACACCGTTGCACACGGCGGCACCATCCTCTTCGTCGGCACCAAGAAGCAGGCTCAGGGCTCCATCGCCGAGCAGGCTCAGCGCGTCGGCCAGCCCTACGTCAACCAGCGCTGGCTCGGTGGACTCCTCACGAACTTCCAGACCGTCTCCAAGCGTCTTGCACGTATGAAGGAGCTCGAGGAGGTCGACTTCGACGACACGACCCGTGGCTACACGAAGAAGGAACTCCTCATTCAGCGCCGCGAACTCATCAAGCTCCAGAAGAGCCTCGGTGGTATCCGCAACCTGACGAAGACGCCTTCCGCGATCTGGATCGTCGACACCAAGAAGGAGCACCTCGCAATCGACGAGGCGCACAAGCTCGGTATCCCCGTCATCGCGATCCTCGACACCAACTGCGACCCCGACGAAGTTCAGTACCCGATCCCGGGTAACGACGACGCCATCCGCTCGGTCGGCCTGCTTACCCGCATCATCGCGGATGCAGCTGCCGAGGGACTCGTTCAGCGTCACCAGAAGCCCGAAGACGGTGCTGAGGTTGAGCCGCTCGCTGCCTGGGAAGCTGAGCTTCTCGGACAGAGCGAAGAGGCACCCGCAGCCGAGGCTCCCGCCGAGGCAGCAGCCGAAGAGGTTGTTCTCCCGACCGAGGAGAACGACGCTGACGCAGTCGTCGCCGAGCACGAGGCAGCAGCCGACGAGACGATCGTGCCCGTGCACGTCGAAGAGTCGGACGCAGCACTCGAAGCTGACATCGAAGCAGCGGCCACCGCTGACGAAAAGAAGCCCGCTGAGAAGAAGCCGGCTGCAAAGCCCGCCGCAAAGAAGTAAGGAACAGACACATGGCAGATTTCAGCCTCGCTGACCTCAAGACCCTGCGCGAGCGCCTCGGCACCGGCATGGTCGACAGCAAGAACGCCCTCGTCGAAGCCGGTGGCGACCTCGAGAAGGCAACCGAGATCCTCCGCCTCAAGGGCGCGAAGAGCAACGCAAAGCGCTCCGACCGTTCCACGAGCGAGGGCCTCGTCGCCGCGAAGGAGGGTGCCGGTTCCACCGTCATCATCGAGCTCGCGTGCGAGACCGACTTCGTCGCGAAGAGCGACAAGTTCGTCGCCCTCGGCGACAAGGTGATCGAAGCGGTTTCCGCAGCTGGTGCGACGACGCTCGAGGAGGGCCTCGCAGCATCCGCTGGAGCCGAGACCGTCGCAGAGCTCATCGGCAACGAAGCTGCGATCCTCGGCGAGAAGATCGAGCTGCGCCGCCTTTCGGTGGTCACCGGCGAGAAGTTCTCGATCTACCTGCACCGCACCAACAAGGACCTGCCTCCGCAGGTCGGCGTTGTCGTCGGCTACGCGGGAGACGACGCGGACACCGCTCGCAGCATCGCGCAGCACATCTCGTTCGCTGACCCGCAGTTCCTCACGAGCGACGAGATCCCGGCGGAGACCGTCGAGAACGAGCGTCGCATCGTCGAGGAGATCAGCCGCGGCGAGGGCAAGCCCGAGGCTGCCCTTCCGAAGATCATCGAGGGCCGCGTCGCCGCGTTCTTCAAGCAGGTCTCGCTGCTCGACCAGGACTACGCGAAGGACAACAAGCAGTCCGTCAAGAAGGTCCTGGCAGATGCAGGCCTCACGGTGAGCGGTTTCGCTCGCTTCAAGGTCGGCGCCTAACCAGCCATTCGATGCCCCGCATGTCCGATGGATGTGCGGGGCATCGTTGCGCCACCACCTAGTACCCTGAACAGGGCACAAGAACGATCGACTCGAGGAGAACCAATGTCAGAACGCAAGCGCAGGGTCCTCCTCAAACTGTCGGGCGAGGCATTCGGCGGCGGCCAGCTCGGCGTCAACCCCGATGTCGTTGCCGGCCTCGCGAAAGAGATCGCCGCGGCAACCGCCGATGCGGAGATCGCGATCGTCGTCGGTGGTGGCAACTTCTTCCGTGGCGCTGAGCTGAGCCAGCGCGGCATGGACCGTGGCCGCGCCGACTACATGGGCATGCTCGGCACAGTCATGAACGCCCTCGCCCTGCAGGACTTCCTCGAGCAGGCCGGAGCCGCGACGCGCGTGCAGTCCGCCATCTCGATGACGCAGGTCGCGGAGCCCTACATTCCGCGCCGTGCGGAGCGTCACCTCGAGAAGGGCCGCGTCGTCATCTTCGGCGCCGGCGCCGGACTCCCGTACTTCTCCACCGACACCGTCGCGGCGCAGCGCGCCCTCGAGATCGACGCACAGGTCGTGCTCGTCGCCAAGAACGGCGTGGACGGCGTCTACGACTCCGACCCGCGCACCAACGCCGCGGCGCAGAAGATCGACGAGATCACCTACCAGGAGGCGCTCGTGCAGGGCCTCAAGGTCGTCGACTCAACAGCGTTCAGCCTGTGCATGGACAACGCGATGCCGATGGTCGTCTTCGGTATGGCGCCGGCCGGCAACCTGACGAAGGCGATCCGCGGCGACCGCATCGGAACCCTCGTCAGTAAGTAGCGCCGGCAGCAAGCAGCGTCGCCAGTTCGTGCTGACCTCAGCACGAACTTAGACGGCGATCTCGGCAGCAGGCGGCGCCGTCAGTGCCGCGATCGCGGCCCGCAGCGCCGTGCTCGACGTGTCGATCGTGTATGGAAAATACACGACCTCCACCCCGACAGCGGCGAAGTCGCGCTCGAGGGCGAGGCCGCGCGTCGTTCCACGCCAGTCGTCGCCCTTGAAGAACACGTTGAAACCCAACCCGCGCCACGTCTCGAGTTTGTCGGGCACGACCTCGGCGACTGCGTCATCCACGAATCTGATGTGTCGCACGATCTCGAGCCTCTCAGCGAGGGGGATGATCGGCGCCCTGCCTTTGCTCGCGAGAAGCATTTCGTCGCTCACGACGCCGGCGATGAGGTGATCGCACTGGTCTTTCGCCCGGCGGAGAAGGTTGAGGTGACCGATGTGGAAGAGGTCGTACGCTCCGGCGGCATAACCGATACGCATGGAAGCACCTTTCGTGGGCTCGGGTGAGTGACACGAACCGGTAGAAAGGTGGGAAGACCGGTCTGCAGCCGATACTAGCGATTTGCCCACAGAATGTCACCCGTATGAGGGGCATGGGTTATAGTTCCTGAAACTGTTTCGTGCGTCAGCACGCGACTCGTCCTTCCCGCGAACCGCTCTCTGCTGCGCCGACACCCGTCTCACCCGAGACGGTGGTCCGACCCCGGAGACAGCTAGGGAAGGATTCTGCATGGTGGTCAGCGGCAAGCACCGGGGCGGTTCGCGGCTGGTCTGGTCGTGGCGAGTGGGTGTCGTCATCGCCGTCGTGCTGGCTCTGGTGATCTCGCTGGTCGTTGCCGTCGCGAGTCTCGCCTCGAGCGGCGCGAGTTTCGTCGCGGGCCGCGAACTCGCGACCGACACCTTCGGGCGCGTGGTCGAGCAGGGCTGGGGTTCCGCGGAATCCGGCGGCGCCTACACACTCTCCGCACCCCAGCACTTCTCGACCGACGGCGCCCTCGCCCACGCGGTTCCACCGCGCGGGGGCGCATCGCTGAGCGCGACCCTCGAGGAGGTTGACGCGCTCGACGTGCGCGTGAGCACCGAGCTCGTGATCCCTCCCGTGCCCGAGGCGGGCAACGGGCTCTACTCCGGTGTCACGGTGCGCGCCACGCCCTCCTCGTATTACCTCGCTCGCGTGCGGCTCGCTCCCAACGGCTCGGTGACGCTGTCGATCCTGCGGGTCGTGGGTTCGACGGCGAAGCAGGTCACCCTCGTGCAGGATGCACCGCTCCTCACGACGGCGACCCCCGGCGACACGCTCCGCCTCGATGTCGACGTCACCGGCACGGATCCCGTCGAACTCACCGTGCGGGCGTTCGAGGGCGCCGCCGAGAACCCGGCGTCGGAGGTCCGCATCGCCGACGACGGTGCCGACCGGCTCGCGACGAGCGGCGCGATCGGGCTGTGGAGCTACGTCTCGCGCGGCACCGAGCCCGCCGCCTTCGTCATCGACACCCTGACGGCTGTCGAACTCGTGCCCGCGACGCCGGAGTCGCCCACGCCGACACCCACCTCGGACGGCCCGGACGACCCCGCACCCGATACCCGTGACGATCCGGGTGCAGTCGCCGTCGGCACCGCGACCTACGACGTCCCCGACGACGCGGTGTTCGCGGTTCCGGGCACGGCGGGCTCCGGCGACGGCTCTGAGAGAGCACCGTTGCCCGGCCTGGCCGCTGCGATCAAGGCCGCCCCGACCGGTGCGACGATCGTGCTGCGGGAGGGCAGCTACCACGGCACGTTCACCGTTCCGCGGCAGAAGAAGCTCACGATCCAGCCGTATCCGGGTGAGGCGGTCTGGCTCGATGGCAGCCGCGTCGTCGACGACTTCATCCGCGACGGCAGTGCGTGGCGGGTGGACGGCTGGGACATCCACTTCGATGCGAGCCCCACCTACGCGCGGGGCAAGCCCGACGGCACGGCGCCCGGTTGGCGGTTCGTTGACCCGGCCTTCCCAATGGCCGCGCACCCCGACCAGGTCTGGATCGACGGCGTCGCGCAGGTGCAAGTCGGCAGCCGCTCGCAGGTCACGGCAGGGCGCTTCTACGTCGATGAGCGCGCCGAGAAGCTCTACCTCGGTTCCGACCCCAGCGGCCGCGACGTCCGTGCCTCCGACAGCGTGCGCGCCCTCGTCGTCGCGGGCAACGGCTCGACAGTGCGCGGCATCGGTGTGGCGCGGTATGCCCCGTCGGTTCCCGATATCGGTGCCGTTGCCATCAGCGGTGTGGATGTCACGCTCGAGAACGTCACGATCACCGACACTGCCACGACCGGCCTCGCCGTCTTCGCGTCGAATGCCACCCTGCGCGACCTCACGATCACTCGCTCAGGAATGCTCGGCGCGCAAGCGAGCACCGCCGACGGTCTTGAGGCAACGGGGCTGCTCGTCACCGACAACAACACCGAGCACTTCAACCGGGCTCCCGTGTCGGGCGGGTTCAAGATCCACAAGTCGCGCGGTGTGGAGGTGCGCGATAGCGCCTTCCTGCGCAACCGCGGCAACGCCCTGTGGTTCGACGAGTCGGTCTACGACATGACGATCGTCGGCAACGACATTCGCTCCAGCATCGGCAGCGGGCTCGTCATCGAGCTCTCAGCACAGGCCCTCGTCGCGGATAACGTCATTCAGGGGAGCACGCGCGATGGCATCCTCGTGAGCGATTCCGGTCACATCGACATCTGGAACAACACGATCGACAGCAACGACCGGAGCATCAACATCGTGCAGGGCACCCGGCGCGCGAGCAATCTCGGTCTGCCCGGTCACGATGCGCGGCAGAAGCTGCCCGATCCGACAGTCACCTGGATCACCGAGGACATCACGGTGAGCAACAACATCCTCTCGGTGAGCCGCGGCAAGTGCATCCTGTGTGTTGAAGACCACAGTCATGAGCGTTCGGCAGCGCAGATGCAGGTGCGCTCCAACGGCAATGTGTTCCAGCGCCCGGCGACGACTGCACCGTCGTGGGCCGTCGTCTGGTCTCGCGGTCCCGGCAACCCCGAGGTGTTCACGAGCCTTGCAGCATTCAGTGAGAAGCGAGGGCAGGACACAGACAGCCTCGCCCTCGACGAGAGACCAGCTCTCGACGGCACGGTCCCCACCCCGGAGGTCACCGCCCTCGAGAGCTCGATAGCCCGTGCCTTGCCCGCCGAGATAGCCGCCGGGGTACAGCGGCCGGCGGGCGCCAAGCACCTGGGAGCCTGGGACTGACGCAGCCGCGGCGGCGCGCGAGGGTCTCGCGCTGCCGCGGTGCCTCAGGTGCGCCCGCGTAGTCGCGGCAGGTGGCGGCGCAGGGCGAGAAGCCGGGTGAGGTCGCGTCGCACCGCTGGCACCAGGGCGAGCGCGGCGTAGGCGAGCGCGACGGCGAGCACGGCGAGACCGACCTGGGCGATCGAGACGAGGTCGTGGGCCATGGATGTCGCCACCCACGCCGCGGCCGACCCGAGTGCGGCGCCCGCGAGTATGCGTCCCGCGCCGGCGTAGAGCCGCGCGGTCGGCAGCGGAGTGTGCCGTGACAGCCACCACAGCGACACCGGCCAGCTGAGGGCGGGGGCGATCGCGTAGCCCCAGGCGACCCCGACGATGCCCCACTGGGAGCCCACGATGACGCAGACGATGCGGATGAGCGAGCTCACGAGGGAGTAGCGCACGAGAACGCCGGTGAGCGAGCGAGAGAGGTAGACCCAGTATCCGACGAACGCGAGCAGCTGAAAGGTGCCGGCGACGGCGAGAAGGCGCAGAACGGGGGCTGCTGACATCCATTCGTCGCCGAGAAAGAGGTGCGTGATCGATTCGCCCGTGCCGATGACGATGGCGAGCGCGGGAACGAGCGAGTAGCCGAGCGCGAGCTGCCCGAGGGTGACGGCGCGGGCGAAGCGCTCGGGTTCTGCGCTGAGGCGGGAGAGCACAGGGAGTGCGACCGAGGTGAGTGGGCTGCGCACCTGGTTGAGCGGCGTCATGAGCAGTTGGAACGCGCGTGAGTAGATGCCGAGCGGTGCAGCGCCGAACCGATAGCCGATGATGACGGAGTCGACGTTGTTGCTCACGTAGCCGATGAGTTGCGAGAGCACGACGTTGCCACCGAAGCCGACGAGGGAACGCACCGGGGTTCCCCTGCGCGGGATGCCGGGAGCCCAGCGTGCTGCGGCCACGAGGAGCACGAGGAGGGCGCCGACACTTGTGAGCTGTTGCGCGACGAGCGCCCAGTAGCCG
>Ga0247817_10001236_pt1 | contig 13561 bp, 12 predicted proteins | sample UWRJL212509R1_FD_178010 | JGI IMG/M metagenome (GOLD analysis project Ga0247817, IMG submission 178010) | Plant litter microbial communities from Arlington Agricultural Research Station in Wisconsin, United States - UWRJ-L212-509R-1 | ecosystem: Environmental > Terrestrial > Plant litter >... | reverse complement strand
GGGATCGACTTGCAATTGCTCGGCATTGTCGCGCCCAAAGTAATGGAATCGTTCGCGGTTGATCGTGCGACATTTGGCTGGGCGATGGGCGGAGCGTTGGTCGGCTTCGGACTCGGTTCTTGGGGCGGCGGCTGGTTGGGCGACAGGATCGGGCGGCGCTACACATTGGCGCTGGCGGCGCTGGTGTTCAGTCTCGCCACAGTGGGCGCGGGAACTGCGGGCGATGTGTGGCAGATGGCAGCGTGGCGCTTGCTCGGCGGGTTGGGCTTCGGCGCTGCCTACGCCAATGCGCTGGCCTTGGCGAGCGAATGGCTGCCCGAACGCTGGCGCGCGGTTTCGGTGAGCACGCTATCAGTGGGCACACCGATCGGCGGCACGGTAGTCGGATGGATCGGCCCCGATCTGGCCGAGGCTTACGGCTGGGATGGCGCGTTCGTGCGTGTCGGCCTCGCCACGCTTATTCTAGTGGTGATCATCATGGTGGTGCTGCGAGACAGCCCATCGTTCCTGCTCGCGCGCGGCAAGCGCGAACAGGCGCAGCGTGCGGCGCGGACCGTGGGGGCGGGGGACGTCCCGCTGCTGCCCGAAGCGCACGCCAGCGATGGCGCGGACGGAGCGCCATCGGGCGTATTCGCCAAGGCCAACCTGCGGCTCAGCCTCGGCGTAGGGCTGGCGTTCGCGGCGGCGGCGCTGGTCGCCTATGCGATCCTCAGTTGGTCGACCACCTTGCTCACCACCAAGGGCTTTTCGCTCGACGCTGCGGGTAACGCGGTGGCGGTGGCTGGGATTACCTCGATGGTCGGTTCGGTACTGGTAGGGCTGGCGGTGCGGCGGTTCGGTTCCAAGCTCGTCATGCTGGTGCTGAGTGCGGTGCTGGTGTTGGTGCTGCTAGCGCTGGGCTGGGCGGTGGAACAAGTTGCGGCAGTGCCGACCGCCGATGACTACCTGCTGGTCACCGTGCTGATCGGCGCGGCTGGCGCGTTCTTCTCGGCCTGCATTGCGGCGATGTATGTGATGATGGCGCTGGGCTATCCGCAGAGCTGCCGTTCCGCAGGGATCGGCTTCGGTATCTTCATGAGCCGCTTCGGCGCGGTGGCGGCGACCGGGCTGGGCGGGGTGCTGCTGGAAATGGGCGGCACGAGCACGATCCCGTTTTTCGCAGTGCTGGTAGTTGCCGCAGCGATGATTTCAGCAGCGGCGTTCGTAGTGGACCGGCACGTGCCGCCGCTCGCGCGCTGAACGATCACCAGCTTGCCGTCTCACCAGAAAACTGGCACAATAAAACCTGCCGATAAATAGAATCTGTGGAAGAATACATAAGCGGCTGATGTTCCTAAGTGGGCGGAACTGACGATGCTGATCGATGAAACAGAATACTCTCGTCGCCTGGTGCTCGTTTCCGAAGCAGAACAAGTCGTTACCTTGCGTCAGGCGGTAATGGGCGCGTTGGCCCTATTGGGCATTACTGGCGCTTATTTCATCGCGCCGCTCACCGCCGATCCGCGGGTCGGCCGCTTGCTTACCAATATCGGGTTGCCGCGCATGTGGGAACGGCACTACCGAGCTTGGCTGTTCAAGGTCGATCCGTTGCCATCGCTCTCGCAACTACACGCGGGCGGGTTGAGTTGGCCCGAGGCAACCGACGCGGCCGAACTTCCCGCCAATGAACGACGCTATCTCAACATCGCCGCGCGCTACGGCATGGCACGCGGGATTGGCGTCGCCTGTTACGGCCCGCATGGGCGCAGCGGCTTTTTCGGAGTGGCCTGGCCATTTCGCCGCAAGCCGCCGCGCCGCGCGGTGCAAGCGGTGCATATGATCGGGCAGGCATCGTTCCAGCGTTATTGCTTGTTGGTGAAGCCGACTGTCGAAGTGCAACCGCTGTCCAACCGCGAACTGGAAGTGCTCAGTTGGATGCGCGAGGGCAAGAGCAACACCGTGATCGCGCAAATCCTCGAAATCTCGCGAGCTTCGGTCGATATGTATGTGCGGCGGGTATTCGCCAAGTTGGACGTTTCCGACCGAACCGGCGCGGTGCTGCGCGGTTACGCGATGGGGATGATCGTTTCGAACGAACACCAGCAATTCATGGATGCAGCAAGGGCACGCGATCCGGGTAACTGGCTAGAGGCGGCTATCGGAAAGACGCCGCGTTAACCTGCCTCTGCTGCGCCAGCCCCCCGCCGAGCCCCGTATGAATCCTGTCCATCAATTGCGTGACATGCCGCATTGTCGCTTTGCAGCTAGGGGCCTGCGAGACGCCGACCTGTTCTTCGGGTCGCATCGTGGGGCAGGCGGCGTCTCGGCGCCTCGGGACCCACTCCCGAGGCGCCGTTAAGTGGTGGCCCGCAGCCCCATATTTAGGGGCTATATTCCGGGTAAGCCCTTAACGAAACAAAGATTGGCCTCCCGGTTTCCCCCGCCGGTGAGGCCAATTTTGTTTCGTCTGTAGTGGACTTCGTTACCGTACCCGAGGGCCGCCGAATGGCAGGGGCGGCGGCGGGCGTCGCGCACCGCGCGGAAGCTGTGCCTGATACGCGCGGCCACAGTGTTCGACGCAATAGGGGAACCCGGGGTTCACCTTCTCGCCGCAGAAATGGAAATCCGGTTCTCCCGGGTGGCCCATCGGCCAGCGGCAAACGCGGTCCGATAGATCGAGCAGGTTGGTTTTATCGGCAATTTCCGCACTCGGGCGTGCGGGCACGCGGCGGCGCGGTGGTGCGGGCGGAATCGGTGCCTGCTGATCACCGGGGCCTTGGCGCAGAAAGCCGCCGGGGCCGTAAGATACGATTCGGGGCATGGCTTCACCGCGCCCGGGCAGCGGTTGGCTGTTTACGCCGGGTTCGGCTGGAACTGCGGCTTGCGGCTCGTTGTCGTCGTCATCTTCGACTTCTTCCACTTCGCGCACAGGCGCGGCTACCGGCCGTTCACGCGGCGCGGGGGCAGGGGCGGGAGCGCGCGGTGCGGCTTCCTTCTTTTTGGTATCCTTCGCCTCGTTAGCCTTTACCGGGCTGGGGCGCGCTTTCAGGCCAAGGCGATGCGCCTTGCCGATCACCGCATTGCGCGACACGCCGCCGAGTTCGTCGGCGATCTGGCTGGCGGTAGCGCCGCTTTCCCACATCTTGGTCAGCGTAGCGATGCGTTCGTCGGTCCAACTCATATTCTAAAAATCCAGTCCATTGCTGCCCGGCGGAAATTGCGCACGCCTCAGGCCGTATGTCGTCTTGCCAGCCCGGCCTATGGCCGATAGGCGAGCACCCATGCCCGAGCAAGCCCCACGCATCACCCATTTTCCGCCCAAGGGCGTGGCCATCATCACCGGTATCAATAAGATCGGGTTGTGGAGCCTGTATATCAAGGAGATCCGGCGTTTTCTCAAGGTGCAGACGCAAACTGTCTGGGCACCCGCGATCACCACGCTTCTCTTCCTGCTGATTTTCACCGTCGCACTTGGGCGGCAGGGGCGCGAAGTGCTGGGCGTGCCGTTCGGCACCTTCGTCGCGCCGGGCCTGATCATGATGGGGATGATGCAAAACGCATTCGCCAATGCGAGCTTCAGCCTGCTCGCGGGCAAGCTACAAGGCACGATCATCGATCTGCTGATGCCGCCACTGACCGAAGCGGAACTGATGCTGGGCATCGTCGCCGCCGCCATGACCCGTGCAGTCCTGGTGGGCGGGACCGTGGCTCTCGCCATGTGGCTCTATCCTGGCGTGGACATCAGCGTGGCGCACCCGTGGGCGGTGGTATGGTTCGGGCTGATGGGAGCTTTGCTGCTATCTCTGGTGGGCCTGATGGCGAGCATCTGGGCGGAGAAATTCGACCACAACGCGGCGATCACCAATTTCGTGGTCGCACCGCTTTCGCTGCTTTCGGGCACCTTTTATGTGATCGACAACCTATCACCGGTGTTTCAGGCGATCAGCAGGGCCAATCCGTTCTTCTACCTGATCTCCGGCTTCCGCTTCGGATTTCTGGGGCAGAGCGACATTGGCAACAGCAATACCGCCGTGCTGGGCGCGGCAATCGGGGTTGGTTTGCTCAATCTGGTAGTGGGTGTAGTGGCTTATCGCCTGCTCAAGAGCGGATGGAAAATCCGCAGCTGACCCGCTGTTTCAATGCGTCAGGCTGGCGCGGAGGCGATAGCGGCCAGCTGCAAACTGATCGAACAATTGTTCCACATTGGGGTGGTCGATCGGATCACCGTCCCGGTCAATCAGCAGGTTCTGCTGGCTGACATAGGCGACGTAGCTGGCGTCCTCGTTTTCGGCGAGGAGGTGGTAGAACGGCTGGTCACGGCGGGGGCGCATGTCTTCGGGGATCTGCTCGTACCATTCGTCCGAATTGGCAAATACCGGATCGATATCAAACACTACGCCGCGAAAGTCATACAGCCGGTGGCGCACGATATCACCAATTGCGAACCGCGCACGCGCGTGGCGCGGCGCCTGAACCTTGCGCCCGGCTTGGGGCGAATAGAATTCCGCGTCATCCATTTGGCTGAATATAGGCGATGATCTGCTGTCGACAAGCGTTTCACTTAGCCCAATCCCAGCGTTGGAGCCGCGATGCCCCTTGGCAAGCGCGAAAGCATCCGCTAGGCGCGCGCCTTCAAGCGACCAAACGGGCATCTCGCCCGACACCCTTTTAGCGGAGAGGTGGCAGAGTGGTCGAACGCGCCGCACTCGAAATGCGGTTTACGGGTAACCGTAACGTGGGTTCGAATCCCACCCTCTCCGCCACTAATCCCCAGCACTAGTCTTCCCCGTCAGGGTAATCCCGCAAGCCCGTGGAATGCGCGGGCTTGCGCGGCCTAATCCGTCACACTCTCCCAGCAGGAGGCCGCTTTTCGGCCAATTCAGGCGCGCCGCCAGTCTCCGCGTGTAAAATGCTCGGTCCGGTTTCCCTGCCATGCACTGCGACCATCTCTTCAAGGGTCGCACCCTCCTTGCTCTGCAGCGATGCGATAGCCTGCGCTGTCGTGCTTTCCGCTTTGGGAGCTGGTGCTGCAGGTGCTGCAAGAGCGGCGCCCTCAGGCGTTGCCAAGGCTGCTTCGCTTCCGGTCTGAACTTGGCCAACCGGGGTTCGGGCAAACCGGCGTGTGCTCTTCGGCTTGAAAATATCGGTCATCGATAGTCTCCGGTGGGGGACGCGGCACGTCGCCGCTTCCACAAACCGAATTCCCGCCGGTCATGCCGGTCGGGGTTAGCGGTCAGGTCTAACGGGCCGCGATTTGCCCGGACACCAATGCGTATTTCGGCAGGCAGTCGACTGGAAAATAAGCCGCCTTCACAAAGCCGATCATGGACTTGCTGGCCGGATCAGTGCGTCATGCGCCCATGGACGATGACGACGACATAATGATCAATCTGCTCTGCATCAGGATCGGTATGATCATGGAGGACGCCAGCGTGATCGCGCTGACGATGCGAGCGCTCAACTTCGAGCGTATCGCGCCGAGGTCTATCCTCTTTGCGATAATGACGTGCCGAACCCAATTTGCGCCGTCGTCAACACGCATCATAGCCGCCGAGAACGAGGATGCGGTTCAAGTCGCGTGCTCGTCCTGCCTAATAAGACCCAGCGGTGCCAGTGGATTGCCGACCAGGCCGCTGACCATGGCCGCCTGAATCCACGTCGCGGGCCAAATTCCCGACAATGGCCCGACGATCCGGTCACGAATGAACGGCAAAACGCGGCTGTCCGACTGATAGACCGGTGTGAACAGGGCGGTCAGTTGTTGATACAGCCGGACGTGACGACGGCGCAGCGTCACCGCGCGGAGAATGCCATCGGCAACATTGTCCGTCTCTCGCAGTCCCGCGGCGAGCGCCCATGCATCCAGCAGCGCCATGTTCGCACCCTGCCCCAATTGCGGGCTTGCCGAATGCCACGCATCGCCGATGTGGATCAGCGCCTCCTCACCCGGCGACCGTAACGTGCGATGGGTATAGCGCGCAAAGGTAAGCTGCTCGGCATCATGGATCTGGTCGAGTAATCCGGCGCAGGCAGGCCACAGCTTCGTGACATCGGCTTTCCACGCGTCCAACCGGGCGGCGCGCCACGCATCGAGGCTGTCGGCGCGCAACGACCAGAAGAACGCGGCCTGAGGCCCGGCCCGGCCCGGCGGCGTGCCGATTGGCAAAACCCCGGCCATCTTGCTCGCCCGATGATAACGCTGTTCGAGCGCCGCGCCGTTGAAGTCAGGCCCGGCGGGCCAGTCGAGGCTTGCCCACAGCGCGCCATAAGCCAGCGCCCGCCCGGTAGGCGGCGTCAACGGCGTTCGTGTGCCCAGAGCATCGACGATCAGATCGAACGTCGGTGATGTCTGGCCATCTGCGAAGGTCAAACGGCGTCCGCCGCCCGCCAGACTGGTTCCCGCGATCGTGCAACCCGTAACGATTGAAATACCCGCCGCAGTCACTGCATCGAACAGCACTGCGAACAGGCTCGCGCGATGAATGCCAATCCCGTAACCCGATCCGCGTCCGAGGGCATCGTAGTGCACATCGAGGACCGTCCGCCCGCCCGCACCCGTGAGGCCCAACAGCCGGTCGATCCGAGCCCCCGAATGACGGACCGCCTCGCCAAGCCCCAATGCGTCCAGCACCGCCAGACCAGTGGGCTGGATCATCAATCCCGACCCGATTGGCTGCGGCTTTACGAAACGTTCGAACATCGTGACTCGGTGGCCGCCGCGATGCAGCAGCAACGCAGCAGCAAGGCCGCCCGGCCCGCAGCCCGCAATCGCAATATCGAGAGTCCCCATTTGCCGCGATTAGACGTGAAGTGGTTACTATCCAATTCAAGATTGCTGCGGCCCGATTTGCCGAAATGGATATCGCCGGTTTGGTCGGTAAGGCTGAACCGCTTGCCGTCGAACAGCACGATTGCACTGCCGGGGTTCGCCCGTGGCCGCGCAGCGGATTATCCGTGCAACAACGGCATTCGGTTTACCCAAATGGAACAAGAAGCAAACAGCCTGCCGCAGGTCCAAGTTTGTATGGGCTGCTGCCAAGGCAAGGGGGCGATCCGAAATCGGATAGGAGTTTAATCGCGCTCGGGCGCGAACGGATATCATCGCATTTGGGTGCCCGAATTTGCCAGACGGTTAAGGGCCCGGTTCCAGCCGCAAGTCAGCAATGTGCGATACTGCCGGTTTTCGCCATGTATATACCAAAAGCCGCCAGTCACCTTTATGGGGGCATGAACGAAAGCAGCTTTTGAGAAGCGAATTAGGGGTCCTGGATTGTCGCTATGTCGGCGGATTAAGATCCACAGCCCCACGGTGTGGCAACCAGCCGAGGGTCGGTCCCGCGCGGCATTTGGAACTTCCGGCCCCTGCTTCCCGAAGGCAGCGCTCCCCAACGGCAGATTTTTGAGGTGAAGGAAATTAGGCCAGCGTAAGGTAAATTTCGGCCTCAATCACTCAAGCATCGGCGACCTTGCGCCACTTTGCCGCGTAGCTTCCCGACGCCAGGTCCATGCCGGAGGTGGTGATGGCTTGCCACTTACCGTGCTCAAGCGCGACCGGTTCTACTACGGACACTTCGATGCTATCCGGCAGCCGTATAAATTGTGCGGTCCTGGCTGGAGAATTCCCTCTTCCAGGCGAGCAACTGTGCTTTCCGGCCGGAAAGCACAGCACTGTCCGTTCCGGTGACGAGCACCACTTCGGCGGCAAGCAAGGAACCGATCGCGTTGACGTCGGCATCAGCAAGTGCGCGATTGAAGGCGGCACGTCGCGCACGGATGGCAAGGTCAGGTGAGTCCATGCGCAATCGTCCTGCCGGCTTGGTGGGATCGAGACCTGAACGGACGGCGGTCTCGGGCACGGAGATTTGGCATCCCGACGGCTGGGATGCCAGCGATGGCTTTCAGATCAGCCGACGGCGGTGATGACATTGATACTCAGAGGATCACCGCCAGCGGCGATCGCCAATAGTAGGTCGACATTCGGATGCGCGCCAGGGCGGTTGCGCGCATCCGCCGTGTGCTCGGCGAACACTGCTAAGCCGTGTTCCGCCGCTTTCGCATCCAAGGTACCGAATAACTGCTCAAGGTATTGGTAGACGGCCAGCGAACCCTGCTTGCCCGGCTGGTTTTCGATGCTGGCGACTATTGCTCCGTTTCCGTCGACGAGATCGATGCGTTGCACGCCATCGACGGAAGGCAGTTTCTGAAGATTGTCCTTGAAATTCGCGCCTGGTTGGGTTTTCGCCAGCATTTTTCCGCATTCCTGAGTTAATTGCGCGCGCAGGTAACAGCTTCAGCGAACGTCGGCTATGAGGAGTGCCAGCATAGCGCCTGAATGTCAGCTATGTTGGCGCCCTTAGTCATTTGGAAAGGTCGGCTAAGCTGGTATGTCTCAATTAGACCTGAGGGACGCGGCAAACATCTGCTAGCACGGCGCGTGCTCTGTCGGCGTCCGGTATATTCCGATCGGCCTATTCCGGTCATTGGAGAAAAATCATTGGAGATTCGGACCGCAACCCCGCCGTGCAGAATCGGCGCCCTTGGAATGCCGGCCAAAACGTGCGGCAGAAGCGCCACCTAAAGCCGCGCGATAGCTGGGCCATCCGCTTCTATCTCGACGAACACAAACGCCTGCGCGACCGAGCGCTATTCGACTTGGCAATCGACAGCAAGTTGCGTGGCTGCGATCTGGTCAAGATCAGGACAGGCGACCTGGTGAGCGCAGGCTCGTTTCGTGATCGCGCGACCGTCATTCAACAAAAAGTCGGCGGCCCGGTGCAATTCGAGATCATGCCCGAAGCGCGCAAGAGCCTCATGGCATGGCTTGGCCGACGCGGCGTAACGATCCGCGACTTTGTGTTTCCAAGCCAGATCGATTAGCTCGGTCACCTGAGCGCCTGGCAATCTGATTATGAACTAGGGCAGCTAATAAACATGCGACCCGGGCCGTTTGGATGAATAGAAAGTTTGCAAGGCTGATCGGCCTAGCGCAACTTTCATTGTCACTCTGGAATACTCGATAAAAAGTTCGTCAGTTCGAGACCCCCCGATTTCATGCAAATTTAACGGCCTAGCCCGCGAACTCCCGTCGATATTTCATGCCAGCTGCGCGCATCAAAGGCTCCGATTGAAAGGAGCCTTCCATGAGTTTCGACCTTGTTCTCGCCGGTCTCGTGACGTTGGGCCTGCTGGCCTATCTTACCGCCGTGCTGCTCCGGCCTGAGCGTTTCTGATGGCGCGCTCATCCATGTTCGACAGCAGGTTGCTGCTGCCGGCGGCGCGCGATGCCGTCGGCAAGCTGGACCCGCGACTGTTGATCCGCAACCCGGTGATGTTCACCACCGCCATCGCGGCACTTACAGCGACCATCATTCTCGCGCGCAACCTTGTGGGCGGCACGGGCGAGCCGTTGTTCGAGGCGCAGTTGGTGTTCTGGCTGTGGCTAACCGTGCTGTTCGGCAATTTCGCCGAGGCGCTCGCCGAAGGGCGCGGTAAGGCGCAGGCGCTGGCACTGCGTTCGACCAAGGATCAACTGATCGCGCTGCGTATCGGCAAGGGCGGCGCCACTGAGGAAGTGGCTGCCACGATGTTGCGCGCAGGCGACACCGTGCTGGTCAGCGCAGGCAAGCTGATCCCCGCCGATGGCGAGGTGGTCGAGGGCGTTGCCTCGGTCAACGAGGCGGCGATAACGGGCGAGAGCGCGCCGGTGATCCGCGAGGCTGGCGGCGACCGGTCGGCGGTGACTGCCGGAACGATGGTGATCTCCGACGCAATCCAGGTGCGGGTGACCGCCGAGCCGGGCAACGGGTTCCTCGACCGGATGATCGCGCTGGTCGAGGGCGCCAGCCGTCAAAAAACCCCCAATGAGATCGCGCTGACGATCCTCCTCACCGGGCTGACGCTGATCTTTCTCGTCGCGGTCGGAACGCTGCCCGCCTTTGCCGCTTACGCTGGCGGCTCGATCGCGGTGCCGGTACTGCTGGCGCTGTTCGTTGCTCTGATCCCGACCACGATTTCGGGCCTGTTGTCGGCAATCGGCATTGCCGGGATGGACCGGCTGCTACGCTTCAACGTGATGGCCAAGTCTGGCCGCGCGGTCGAGGCGGCGGGCGATATCGGCACGCTGCTGCTCGACAAGACGGGCACGATCACCATCGGCGACCGGCAGGCGAGCGAGTTCGTGCCGTTGCCCGGCGTGGCAATGGCCGATCTCGTCGATGCCGCGCGGCTTTCGAGCCTCGCCGACCCGACCCCCGAGGGGCGTTCAATCGTAGCGTTGGCGGGGAGCGGCGGGCCGCTGCCCGATGGCGGCGAGACAGTCGGTTTCACCGCGCAAACGCGGGTGAGCGGGGTCGACCTGCCAGACCGCACGATCCGCAAGGGCGCGGTCGACGCTGTGCTACGGCTGGGCGAATTTCCGCACGAAGCCGTGGCAGCGCTCAAGTCGACCACCGACCGCATTGCGCAAGCTGGCGGCACGCCGCTGGCGGTGGTCGACAATGGCCGCCTGCTTGGCTCGATCCACCTCAAGGACGTGGTCAAGGCGGGCATCCGCGAACGTTTCGGGGAATTGCGCCGGATGGGCATCCGCACGGTGATGATCACCGGCGACAACCCGCTCACCGCCGCTGCCATCGCCGCCGAGGCGGGGGTCGACGACTTCCTCGCCGAAGCATCGCCCGAGCAGAAGCTGGCCTATATCCGCAAGGAGCAAGCTGAGGGCAAGCTGGTCGCGATGTGCGGCGACGGCACCAATGATGCCCCCGCGCTCGCGCAATCGGATGTCGGGGTGGCGATGAACACCGGCACGCAGGCGGCGCGTGAAGCGGGCAATATGGTTGATCTCGACAGCGACCCGACCAAACTGGTCGAGATCGTCGGTATCGGCAAGCAGCTTCTGATGACCCGCGGGGCGCTAACCACCTTCTCCATCGCCAATGACGTCGCCAAATACTTCGCGATCCTGCCGGCGATCTTTGTGGTGCTCTACCCCTCGCTCGGCGTGCTCAACGTCATGGGGCTCGCCAGCCCGACAAGCGCGATCCTGTCGGCGATCATCTTCAACGCATTGATCATCCCGTTGCTGGTGCCGCTGGCGCTCAAGGGCGTGGCGTACCGCCCAATGCCCGCCGACGCGATGCTGAGGCGCAATCTGCTCGTCTACGGCCTCGGCGGCGTGATCGCACCCTTTGTTGGCATCAAGCTCATCGATCTCGCCGTGGCCGGTCTCGGTCTCGCCTGAGAGCAAGGAATAGCACCATGTTCGAAACCATTCTCACCACCATCCTGATCATCGGCGGCGCTGCGCTGCTGTCGTGGCCGCTCGGCCGATATATGGGCGCGCTATTCGGCGGACACTTCGTGCGCGCCGACGGAGTCATGGCGCGCATCACCGGCGGCGCGCCAGAGCAAGGCTGGAAGGCCTACGCCCTCGCGCTGCTGGCGTTCAACGCGGTAATGTTCGCGTTCGTATTCGCGCTGCTGGCGTTCCAGCACGCGCTGCCGCTCAATCCTGACGGGCAGAGCGCGGCCTCGCTGGATCTGGTGTTCAACACCACCGCATCCTTCGTCACCAATACCAACCTGCAGCACTATTCGGGCGAGAGTACCTGGAGCTATCTGGCACAGTTGGCGGGGCTGATGTGGCTGCAATTCGTTTCCGCCGCGACGGGTATCGCCGCACTGGCCGCGCTGGCGAGGGGGATCGCCGGGCGGCCCGGTATGGGCAATTTCTTCCTCGACGTTCAGCGGGCGAGCTTCGGTGTGCTGCTGCCGCTGGCTCTGCTGCTGGCGGGCGCGTTGGCGCTGTCAGGCGTGCCGATGACGTTTTCGGGCGCAGCTGAGGTTACTACGCTGGAAGGCGCGGCGCAGACCATCGCGCGCGGCCCAGCGGCGGCGTTCGTTGCGATCAAGCAACTCGGCACCAATGGCGGCGGGTTCTTTGGGCCCAATTCGACTCACCCGCTGGAAAACCCCGACTTCTTGTCGAACCTGCTGTCGATGTTTGCGATCATCGTGATCCCGATGGCGTGCGTGTGGATGTTCGGGCGAATAATCGGGCGGATGCGCCACGCGGGCGTCATCTTCGGGGTGATGCTGGCGCTGCTGCTGCTAAAGATCGGTCTTGCGGTGGAGTTCGAGAGCGCGCCGACGCAGGCCTTCACGGGCCTGGCGGTAATGCAGGAGGTAGGCAATCTTGAGGGTAAGGAACTGCGGCTCGGCGCAGTAACCGGACCGCTGTGGGCGGCGGTAACGACCGCAACCAGCAACGGCTCGGTCGGAGCGATGCACGACAGCCTCAACCCGCTGACCGGGCTCGTGCCGATGGCCGGAATGTGGCTCAACGAAACCTTCGGCGGGGCAGGCGTGGGGATGATCAACATGGTCCTCTATATCGTGGTCGCGGTGTTCGTTTCGGGGATGCTGGTCGGCCGCACGCCTGACTATCTCGGGCACAAGCTCGAAGGGCGCGAGATGCGGCTGGCGGTGCTCGCGCTCATCAGCCATCCGGTCCTGATTCTGGGAGGGACTGCCTTGTTCGCCGCCACCGCCTGGGGGCGCGACACAATCGCCAATACGGGCGCGCATGGCTTCTCTGAAATCCTTTACGAATTCAGCTCGGCGGCCGCCAATAATGGATCGGGGTTCGAGGGGCTGGGCGACAACACCGTGCCGTGGAACATCGCCACCGGGCTAGTCATGTTGATCGCGCGGTTCCTGCCGATCCTCGTCCCGCTCGCGATCGTCGGCTCGTTCATGGCCAAGCGGCGCGGAGCCGAGAGCGCGGGCACGCTCAGCGTAGAAGGCGCGACCTTCGGGGCGATGCTGATGATCGTGATCGTGATCTTCGGTGCGCTGACCTTCTTCCCCGCTGCCACGCTCGGACCGATCGCCGAACACACAAGCCTGATGCGCTGACAGCGCCAACCAAGGACATCTTCTGATGCAGTATCTTCTTCCCTCCCTCCGCCTCTGGCTGGTGACTATGCTGGTGTGCGTTGTCGGTTACACCGCACTGGTGCTCGGTTTCGCACAGGGGTTCACCCCCGCCCGCGCCAATGGTTCCCTCATCGAAGTCGATGGACGAGCGATAGGCAGTGCGCTTGTGGCGCAGCAGTTCACCACCCCCGGCTATTTCTGGCCGCGCCCTTCAGCCGCCGGTTACTACGCGATGGGGGCGATGGGCAGCAATCTCTCGCCGACCAGCGAGGCATTGACCGAACGGGCCGCAGAAACCGTCGCCCGCTATGGCGCCACGTCCTCTGCGCCGCTCCCGGCTGACCTTGTGGCGGCTTCGGGCGGCGGGCTCGATCCGCATATCTCGCTCGCCGGGGCGCTGTATCAGGCACCGCGGGTGGCGGCAGCGCGCGGGCTTCAAGAAAGCGCTGTCCGCCAGCTTGCCTCTGATGCTGCGATTGCGCCGGGCGGCGTGTTTGCCCCCGATCCGATCGTCAACGTGCTCGAACTCAATCTGGCGCTCGACCGGATTGAGGAATAGACCGGCGCAATAATGAACCAACCGCTGCCCGACGCCGAGGCCGACCGCTTCCTCCGGCTAGCCGAGAGGGAGCAGCGCGGTGCGCTG
>Ga0247817_10001235_pt1 | contig 13567 bp, 13 predicted proteins | sample UWRJL212509R1_FD_178010 | JGI IMG/M metagenome (GOLD analysis project Ga0247817, IMG submission 178010) | Plant litter microbial communities from Arlington Agricultural Research Station in Wisconsin, United States - UWRJ-L212-509R-1 | ecosystem: Environmental > Terrestrial > Plant litter >... | reverse complement strand
TTTCACGCTGATCGTGGAGCCGGGGGAAACGGTGGCGATTGTCGGGCCTTCGGGCGCGGGCAAATCCACGATCTTCCAGCTCGCCGAACGGTTCTACGATCCAACTCAGGGCACCGTGCGGCTGGACGGCGTGCCCTTGCGCGAGGCCGATCCCGCCGAAATCCGCCGCCGCATGGCGCTGGTGCCGCAGGAAGGCATCCTGTTCGCCGCCAGTGCGCGCGACAATCTGCGCTACGGCATGTGGGATGCCAGCGAAGATGCGATCTGGGATGCGGCCCGCGCGGCCAATGCGGAAACCTTCCTGCGCGATCTGCCCGAAGGGCTGGACACTTTCCTCGGTGAAGGCGGCGCGCGGCTTTCGGGCGGGCAGCGGCAGCGGGTGGCGATTGCGCGCGCGCTGCTGCGCGATGCGCCGATCCTGTTGCTGGACGAGGCGACCAGCGCGCTGGATGCGGAAAGCGAACAACTGGTGCAGCAGGCGCTCGACAATCTGATGCAGAACCGCACCACGCTAGTCATCGCCCACCGCCTCGCCACTGTGCGCAGTGCGGACCGGATCGTGGTGATGGACGCCGGTCGGATCGTGGAGGAAGGCACCCATGCCAGCCTGTCCGCACAAGGCGGGCTGTATGCGCGGCTGGCATCGCTGCAATTCAACGATCACATGCCTGCGCTCAGCGTAAATTGATCAGCGAGGGTTAATCATCCGAGTTTATTCGACTAAGTAACAATTGAAACCGTCCAACGGCATCGGCAAGCGCGCCAATCGGTTGCCGGCCCGTGCTATGGGCGATTTTCGTAATTCCCTTACCGGATCGAGAGCTACTATATGAACCTTCGCCACATTCTCGCCGTCACCGCCTCCTCGCTCACTCTCGCGCTTGCCGCTCCGGTGCTGGCGCAGGAAGCGGCTCCCGCTGCTGATGCTGCTCCCGCCTATCCGGAAATGGAATTCGGCACGTGGGGCGTGGACACGACGCAGCTCGATCCTGAGGTTGATCCGGGCGACGATTTCAACGCCTATGTCAGCGGCAAGTGGATCGCGGCGAACGAAATCCCGGCGGACCGGACCCGGTTCGGCGCGTTCGACCTGCTGCGCGAACATTCGATCGAGAACGTGGCTGCGTTGGTGGCCGATCTGGTCGCGTCGAACCCCGCGCCCGGCACTACCGAGCGGCGGATTGTCGATGCTTACAACGCCTATCTGAACACCGATGCGATCAACGCCGCAGGCCTCGCCCCGGCGCAGCCGTACCTCACCGCCATCCGCGAGGCGGACGATCTGACCTCGCTGGCGGAGCTGTTTCAAAAGCCCGGCTATCCGGGGATGGTTTCGGCAAGCGTGTCGATCGACGATAAAGACCCTAACACCTACATCGTCTCGGTCGCGTTCAGCGGCATGGGCCTGCCGCAGCGCGATTACTATCTCGACGACACCCCCGCCAACCTCGAAATCCGCGCCAAATACATGGAGTTCCTGACCTTCATGCTCGGGCAGGCGGGCTATGCGGACCCCGCCGCTACTGCGCAGACGGTGTATGATTTCGAATATCAGGTGGCACAGCTCGAATGGGCCAGCCAGATGATGCGCAACCCGGAACTGACCTATAACCGCGTGACGCGCGAAGAATTGCTGGCGTTGGTGCCCGCGTTCCCGATGGCGACCGTGCTGGAAGGCGGCGACTTCGCCGATCAGACCAGCTTCCTCGCGCCGCAGATCCCGCCTTCGCCGGAAAAGATCGCCGCACTCGGGCTGACCGAAGAAGAGATGGCGCTGGTGGGCGGCGGGCTGCCCGCGATGATGCAGCTGATGATCGATACCCCGCTCGATACGCTGAAGGCATTCATGTCGGTGCGGTTCCTGTCCGCCCATGCCTCGGTGCTGCCGACCGCGATTGACGACGCCAATTTCGCCTTCAACGGCACCGTGCTGAGCGGCCAGCCCGTGCAGCAGGCACGCTGGAAGCGGAGCATTGCGGCGGTCGAGGGGCAACTCGGCGAACAGCTTGGCGCGCTATATGTCGAGCGCTATTTCCCGCCTGCCGCCAAGGCGCAGATGGACGAGCTGGTGGCCAACCTGCGCCTCGCGATGGGTGCGTTTCTCGAAGAAAACGACTGGATGAACGAAGCCACCGTCACGCAGGCGCGGGCCAAGCTGGACAGCTTCAATCCGATGATCGGCTATCCGGCCGAATTCGAAACTTATGACGGCTTGGCGATTAGCGCCGACGACCCACTGGGCAACCGGATGAGCGCCACTGCATGGGCCATCGCCGATGCGCGTTCGCGGCTCGGCGGCCCGGTCGACAAAACCGAGTGGGGCATGTTGCCGCAAACGGTGAACGCCTATTACAACCCGATCTTCAACCAGATCGTGTTCCCCGCCGCGATCCTGCAAGCGCCGTTCTTCGATGCAGAAGCCGATCCGGCGGTGAATTACGGCGCGATCGGCGCAGTGATCGGCCACGAAATCGGCCACGGGTTCGATGATCAGGGCTCGCAATTCGATGCGACCGGCGCATTGCGTAACTGGTGGACCCCCGAAGACCGCGCCGGGTTCGAGGAACTGAACAAGCGCATGGCGGCGCTGATTGCGGCGTTCTGCCCGCTGGATGAAGGCACCACTTGCCTCAATCCCGCACTCGCGATGGGTGAAACATTGGGCGACGTGGTCGGCTTGCAAATGGCCTACCGCGCCTACCGTATTTCGCTCGACGGGGCTGAGGCTCCGGTGATTGACGGTTTGACCGGCGACCAGCGGTTCTTCCTCGGCTTCGCGCAAATCTGGCGGTCCAAGGCGCGCGATGGCTTCATCCGCTCGCAGATCATCGGCGGCAACCATCCGCCATCCGACTTCCGCCTGAATAACGCGATTCGTCACCTGGATGCATGGTACGATGCGTTCGATGTCGGGCCGGATGATGCGCTGTATCTGCCGCCGGAAGAACGCATCACGATCTGGTAGGCTAGACGGCGGTCATGCGGATGCTGCGGGTGCGAAGGCTTGACTTCGCACCCGCAGCCCGCAAAGCCAGCGCCCTATGGATACCTTGTTCACCGCCTTCGTGCTCGGCATCGTCGAAGGGTTGGCGGAATTTCTGCCTATCTCGTCAACAGGGCATCTGATCCTCGCGAGCGAGTTGTTCGGATATGACGCGGCCCAGTGGGCGCAATTCAACATCGTTATCCAATTGGGCGCGATCCTGGCGGTGCTGGTGGTTTACCGCGAATTGTTCTGGCGGATGGGCATGGGCCTGCTGCGGCTCAATCACGAAGCGCTGATGTTCACGCGCAACATCGTGCTCGGGTTTTTGCCCGCCGCGGTGATCGGGTTGAACATCAAGGACATCATCAACGCGATGCTCGAATCGCCGATGACGGTGGCCATCGCGCTATTGGTCGGCGGCATCGCCATGCTGTTTCTCGAACGCCGCATCCGGCCGAGCGAAGATCTGGGCGTGGCCGCGCTATCGTGGCGGCAGGCTATCGGTGTGGGGCTGGCGCAATGCCTTGCAATGGTCCCCGGAACCAGCCGTTCTGGCGCGACCATCCTCGGCGCGCTGGCAATGGGCATCGGCCGCAAGACCGCTGCCGAATTCAGCTTCTTCCTCGCAGTGCCGACGATGCTTGGCGCAGCAACCGTCAAAATCGTCTCGGAGCCGGAAAAGCTGCTCGCAGGCGGTGGTCTGATCGGGTGGACCGAGATTGCCATCGGTTTGGTGACGGCATTCGTGGTCGCTCTGGGAGTGATCAAGTTCTTCGTCGCCTATGTCAGCAAGCGCGGATTTGCGCCATTTGCATGGTATCGGATCGTGATCGGAATTGCGGCTATCGTGTGGCTAAGCCTCCGTTAACGCCTTATTTTTGCCGCAAAGGGAACCGTTGCGCGATAGCTAAGTTTTACCTTCACCACTTTGAAGGGATACACTCATGAAGAAGATTCTTGCTTTCGCCACTGCCGCCGCTCTTGGCCTCGGTGTCGCTGCATGTGACGGCGCCAACGAAAATGCGATGGAAGATGCCGGCGAACAGAACGCTGAAGTCGTGAACGATCAAGCCGACGCGATGGAAGACGCGGGCATGATCAACGACACGCAGGAAGATGCGATGGTTGATCAGGCTGAAGACCAGGCTGACGCCATGGAAGAACAGGGCGAAGCAATGGATAACGGCGCGATGGCACCTGCTGCCCCTGCGACCACTCCTGCGCCAATGTAATTCATCTTCGGATGATTTCGGAAACGGCCTCGGAGCGATCCGGGGCCGTTTTCATATGGGCGGCGTCAGATTGGCCGGGCGGAACTGCCGCGCCCGCCGCGCAAGAAATATTCCTGGCTGCCCCGGTGCAGCACATTGTCCACGTCGATCACCGCGCTGTTGGCATAGGTAAAGCCGGGGCCGAGATTGCGGTATAGCAGGTCAAAATCGCGGCTCGCCGTCTGCCGGAACAGATCGGCGAAGCTTTCGATCACGAAATAGGTCGGTTGCAGATCGTCGATCACGTAATCGGTACGCATCACCCGGTCCACGTTCAGCATGATCCGGTTGGGCGACTCGCCCTCCAGCGCGAACACCGCCTCTGCCGGGCCGGACGAAATGCCCGCGCCATAGATGCGCGGCTGGCCGTCCTCCATAATCAGCCCGAATTCCACCGTATACCAGTACAGCGCGCCAAGCGCCTTGAGCCGGTTATACTGCATCGCCTTCCACCCGGCGCGGCCATATTCCCGCATGTAATCGGCGAAGGTCGGATCGGTGAGCATCGGCACGTGGCCGAACACATCGTGGAACACATCGGGCTGCTCGATATAGTCGAACGTGGCCCGCGTGCGGATGAAATTGCCCGCCGGGAAGCGGCGATTGGCTAGGTGCCAGAAGAACACGTGATCGGGGATCAGCATCGGCACGGGCACCACGCTCCACCCGGTCAGCGCGCCGAGTTCTTCGCTCAGCCGCCCGAATTCAGGCACCCCGCCGCGCCCGAGATCGAGCGTTTCGAGGCCTTTGAGCATAGCCGAACAAGCACGGCCCGGCAGGATCGCCATCTGGCGGGCAAACAGGTCGTCCCAGATCGCATGTTCATCGGCGGTGTAGCTGGACTGCGCAGGTTCGAGCCAATCTTCGCCGACATGCGCCGGGCGCTTCAACGGCGCGGTGAATACGCCGGATGCGACATCGGGAAGTGCGGAATAATCGTGACTTATGATGGGGTTGGCTTGCATATCGGCACAATAGCACGTGCAGATGCCGGGCGCGAATCAGTCTGCCGCTGGTTCCGGCGCGGCTGGTCGAGGTGGCGGGGCTTCGGGGGCACGCTCGTCCAGCATCGCCTCCGCATCGGCCAGCGCGCTCGCCTCACCCGCGGTTGGTCCGCCGGGCGCCTCGCTCGCAGGATCGCAAGCAGCCAGCGCGCACACGGCCAAGATCAGCCCTGCGCGCGCGTGCCTGATCATTCTGCCGCGTCTTCGGTGGCCTGAATCGCCGCATCGGAAGCGGCCTCGGCATCGGCGGCAGCAGCTTCAGCGGCAGTACCTGCTTCGGCAGCGGGATCGACAACTTCGCCGTCCACCGTTTCGTCGATCGCAGGAGCATCGATATTGGCCGCAGGGTCCGCAACCGGATCGGGCGCGCCAGCCAGTGCTTCGTCAGCCGGGATTTCGACCGTATCGGCAACGGCATCGGCGGAAGCATCGGTGGACGAACCGCAGGCAGCAAGCGCGAGCAGGGTGACGGGGGCGAGAGCGGCGAAAATTTTCATCGGGGCAGGTCCAGTTCGTTCGAAAGCGTTACATCCTTGATAGCCGAGCGGGGATGAAGTGAAAACATCGCTTTTGCGCGCTTTGCGGTAAGCCGCGCGTCTGCCACAGGCTTGCGCCATGCAGGCACAGCACAACATGGCAGAAGCGACCGAAAGCCTGCGCCGCGTGTTCGGCTTCCCGGCGTTTCGCGGGGTTCAGCCGCAAGTGGTCGAGCGGGTGCTGGCGGGGCAGAGCGCACTGGCAGTAATGCCGACCGGGGCGGGCAAATCGCTCACCTACCAATTGCCCGCGACCATGCTGGAGGGAACCTGCGTGGTGATTTCCCCCCTCATCGCGCTGATGCACGACCAGTTACGCAGCGCCCGCGCCAATGGGATCGCTGCGGCCACGCTCACCAGTCAGGATGCGGACTGGCGAGAGACGATGGATGCGTTCCGCGCCGGGCAGCTCGATCTGCTATATGTCGCGCCCGAACGTGCCAGCCAGCAGGGCTTCCGCGACATGCTGAGCGCCACCCCGCTCGCACTGTTCGCGGTGGATGAGGCGCATTGCGTTTCCGAATGGGGGCACGATTTCCGCCCCGATTACCGCCTGCTGCGGCCCTTGCTGGACAGCTTCCCCGATGTACCCCGGCTGGCACTGACCGCCACCGCCGATGCCCATACCCGCGCGGATATTCTCGCCCAGCTCGGCATTCCCGAAGACGGCCTGATCGTCGCCGGGTTCGACCGGCCCAACATCCGCTACAATATCCGCCCGCGCGACAATGCCCTGCGCCAGATTACGGCGTTGATGGACGAGATTCCCGGCCCCGGTATCGTCTACGCCCCGACTCGCGCCAAGACCGAAGATCTGGCGAGCAAACTCGCCGCCGCCACTGGCCGCCGGGTGCTGCCATACCATGCGGGCCTGCCGGGCGATGTGCGCAGCGCCAATCAGGCGGCGTTCGTCGAATCGGAGGACATGGTAATCGTGGCCACGGTGGCGTTCGGCATGGGCATCGACAAGCCGGACGTGCGGTTCGTGGCCCACGCAGGCATCCCCAAATCGATCGAGGCCTATTATCAGGAGACGGGCCGCGCAGGCCGCGACGGCGATCCGGCGCAGGCAGTGATGCTGTGGGGCGCGGGCGATTTCGTGATGGCGCGGCAACGCTTGGCCGAAGTGGACGAAACCCGCCGCGCCGGGGAGCAAATTCGGCTGACTGCGCTGGCCAATCTGGTCGAAACCGCAGGCTGCCGCCGCGCGATTTTGCTGCGCCATTTCGGCGAACACCCGGCCGAGAAATGCGGCAATTGCGACAATTGTCTGGATGCGCCAGCGGTGCTGGATGTGACGGAAACCGCGCGCAAGCTACTCAGCGCCGCTTACCGCACCGGGCAGAGCTTCGGCATCGGCCATCTGGTGAAGGTGCTTACCGGCGCAACCGACGAGCGGGTAACTCAGCGCGGGCATGACCGACTTTCGGTTTTCGGGATCGTGGCGGGCGAAGAAGCTCGATTGCTGCAAGGCGTAGCGCGCGCGTTGCAGGCGCGGGGCAGTCTGGTGCCGAACGAACACGGCGGGCTGATGCTGGGCGGCGATGCGCCTGCGATCCTGAAAGGCGATGCCGCGCTGATGATCGTGCGCCCGCCGGAAAAAGTGCGCGCGGGCAAGCGGGGCGCGCGCAATTCCGCGCCCAATCCGATTGGCGATCCCCTGTTCGAAGCACTGCGCGCACTTCGCCGCGATCTGGCGGTTGAGGGCAAGGTGCCGCCCTATGTGATCTTCCATGACGCGACCTTGCGCGCGATGGCGGCGGCTCGGCCTACCAGCCGGGCCGAACTGGGGGCCATCGAAGGCGTGGGCGCGAAGAAGCTCGATGCTTACGGCGACGCGTTCTTGAAGGCGATCGCGGAGAATTGAGCGAACAGACCGTGAAGTCTTGCCAGTAGCCCAAACTCGATATAATGATGATATCATAATTATCGGAGGGGGACTCAAAATGCCACATTCGGAAAACGCCGTGAACCGCAGCCATGAACGGCCCGCCAACACCATGAGCGGTTATCCCATGCTGCTTGCACTGCTCATTATTCCAATCGCGGGATGGGCCTTGTCTAACGGCCTAGGCCCGCTGATGGCCATCATCACATTGGCGGTGGCCGGGTTCTCCTTCCTGCTAATTGCCACCGGGTTCTACATGCTCCAGCCCAATCAGGGCGTCGTCGTCACCTTGTTTGGCGCCTATAAGGGAACCGACCGAACCGAGGGCCTGCGCTGGGTGCTACCGTGGATGGGACGCAAAAAGGTCAGCGTCCGCACACACAACCTCCATTCCGAAAAGATCAAGATCAACGACAAACGCGGCAACCCGATCGACATGGCGTGCAACGTGGTGTGGCGCGTCCGCGATACGGCGCAGGCGACGTTCGACGTTGATAGTTATATGGAATTTGTCGAAATTCAGATCGAGGCCGGGCTGCGCACAGTAGGGGCCCGCCACCCGTATGACGACTTCGAGGAAGAAGAAGTGACCCTGCGCGGCAGCCCCGATGTGGTGAACGGCGAACTGCGGGCCGAACTCAACGAACGGCTTTCGGTGGCGGGTATTCAGGTGGACGAGGCGGGCCTGACCCACTTGGCCTATGCCGCTGAAATCGCAGGAGCAATGCTCCGCCGCCAGCAAGCCGAAGCGGTAATCGCCGCCCGCTCCAAACTGGTCCTTGGCGCGGTAACGATGGTGCAAATGGCGCTGGATAAACTGTCCGCCGAGAAGATCGTGGAATTGGATGACGAACGCCGCGCGGCGATGGTTTCCAACCTTATGGTTGTGCTGTGCGGCGAACGTGAAGTGAACCCGGTGGTCAACGCAGGTTCGCTGTACCAGTAATCCGATGAGCACGAAGAAGGCCTTTGCCCTGCGGCTCGATCCGGGCCTGCACGATTGCCTCGAACGGCTGGCAGCGCAGGATCTGCGCAGCGTAAACGCCGAGATCGAGGTACTGCTGCGCGAGGCGCTGTCGCGGCGCGGGGTGAAGGTTCCGGTGGGCGAGCGGGTGAAGAGAGGTAGGCCGGTGAAGGAGAAAGAGTGATGCCGGCTTCCACCTCTTAAACGCCGGTTTACTCTTCTGCGCTATGCCGGAAGGGTCATGAACTCGATTGCGCCCCCGCTTCGCCATTCCGCGCCGCTCAAGCTGACGGCGGTTTTGGCCGCGTTTGCCGTAGCCGCCATCCCGCTTACCGCGCTGCTCGCGCAGCAGCGATCCGCCGCGTTTACCGTGGTGGAAACTGGGCAGGGGTTCGCGCAATTGCAGGATGCGGTGAACGCCATCGGCGAAGGGACCGGCACCATCGCCATCGCGTCCGGGCGGATCGAACAATGCGCCGTGCAGGATGCGGGCGAGATTTCGTATCTCGCAGTGGAGCCCGGCGCAGCGATTTTTGACGGGGTGACGTGTGAAGGCAAAGCCGCGCTGGTGCTGCGCGGCCGCAGTGCAGAGGTGTCGGGCCTTGTGTTTGAAAACATGCGTGTTTCCGATTATAACGGCGCGGGCATCAGGCTCGAAATGGGCAACCTGACCGTTGCCGAAAGCTGGTTCCGTGACAGCCAGCAGGGCATTCTAACCGCCGGCGATCCCGGGGGGCAAATCGTGATCGACCGCTCCACCTTCTCCCGCCTCGGCACCTGCGAAGGATCAGGCGGATGCGCGCATTCGATTTATACCGGCGAATACGGACAAGTGCGGATCACCCGCAGCCGGTTCGAACAAGGACGCGGCGGGCATTATGTGAAATCCCGCGCGATCCGGTTCGACATCGCTGCCAGCAGCTTCGACGATTCGGCAGGCCGCGCGACCAATTACATGATCGACCTGCCCGGCGGCTCCGAAGGCCAGATCACCAATAACTGGTTCGTACAGGGCGCGGATAAGGAGAACCACTCCGCCTTCATCGCAGTGGCGGCAGAGGGCCGGGCACATAGCTCGGAGGGATTGCAAGTTACCGGCAACGATGCGCGGCTGGCTCCTGGCGTGGAGCGTAACACGGTGTTCGTGGCGGACTGGTCGGACGATATGCAGGGCGTGGGCGAGAATGTGCTCGGGCGCGGGCTTACCCGGTTCGAACGGCGGTAGGGGCTTCGGATACCGGAACCTCCGCATCCAGAGTGGACGCGAGTGCTTGAACTAACGCAGCAAATGCCCCGCCCGGTCGCGCTTGGTATCGAGATAGCGGGCGTTATGCGGGTTCGCCGGAAGCTGATGCGGCACCCGCTCCGCCACTGTAATGCCCGAAGCCTCCAGCGCTGCCACCTTGGCCGGATTGTTGGTCATCAACCGCACTTCGGGCACCGCGAGCAGATCGAGCATTCGCGCCGCCAGCGGGAAATCGCGTGCTTCTTCGGGCAGGCCGAGGCTACGGTTGGCTTCCAGCGTGTCGAGCCCTTCATCCTGCAGCCGGTAGGCGCGCAGTTTGTTGACGAGGCCGATTCCGCGCCCTTCCTGCCGCAGATATAGCAGCACCCCCCAGCCGCCTGCATCCGCCTCGGCCGCCATCGCTGCCAGCGCGGCATCGAGTTGCGGGCCGCAATCGCATTTGAGGCTGCTGAAGATGTCTCCGGTCAGGCATTCGGAATGCAGCCGCACGAGAGGCACCCGGTCAGAAGTCTGCGTGCCCAGCACCAGCGCCACATGTTCGCGCAGATCGTCAACGCTGCGGAAAGCGACGATCTCTGCATCATCGCGCGCTGCAATTGGCAACCGGGAGCGGGTCGCGATTTTGAGTCGGGCGGGTTCACTCCACGCAGCCAGATCGCTCGCCAGCAGCGATACCGGTTCTCCGCCGTGCTCGGGATCGACCATGAAGGCGGGCAAAATCCCGGCGATTCGCGCAAGGTCCAGCGCCGCAACCGCTTCCGCCCCCCACGGTAGCGGTTCGGCGAGGAATGGTCCTTTCATTGGCGCGATCAGATCCAGCGCCGGATCGGCCACCGCGCGAGCCGCACTAAGCGTCAGGGGCTCGGCGGCGCGGACCAGCACCGGGGAATGGCCGTCCGCTGCTGCTTTTTGATTGGCGAGGCGGAGCGTCTGCGCCCTGGCCGCAGAGATCAGCAGGTGTGTCGCGCTCGCCTCGCCCGCAATCGCGGTTTCGGCGGGCAGCAGCACTGGCGCATCACCCAACCGAACTGGCCAGCCATGGCGCAGTGCATCCACCGCCTGCGCCACACGCCGAGAAGGCGAAGCTTCGCTCAGAGGACAAACTCGGTGATCAGCGGGACATGGTCCGAAGGCTGGGTCCACCCGCGCGTTTCCTCGACCACCCGGTGCGCGGTGGCCTGCTTCGCCAGTTCCGGCGATGCCCACATATGATCCAGTCGCCGCCCCTTGTCGTTGTTCAGCCAGTCGGCATTGCGGTAGCTCCACCACGAGTAATAGCGGCCGGGAGCGGTGATATGTTCGCGCCCGATGTCGCTCCAACCGTGAGCGTCCATGAAGCGTTGCAGCGTCTCAACCTCCAGCGGGGTGTGGCTGACGACTTTCAGCAATTGCTTGTGGCTCCACACATCGCATTCCAGCGGAGCGATGTTGAAATCGCCGACAATTAGCGTGGGCCGATCAATGTCGTCGGCCCAGCGGGTCATCCGTTCGAGGAAATCCAGCTTCTGACCGAATTTCGTATTAACCTCACGGTCGGGAACATCGCCGCCCGCAGGCACATAGACGTTTTCGAGGATCATCCCCTTGCCCCCCTTTTCGCCGTCGCCCAGCAACTCCACCCCGATATGCCGCGCCTCGCCATTATCCTGCCAGTCGTGCTTCGAAAAATCGCGCAGGGGGATGCGGCTGACGGTAGCTACGCCGTGATAACCCTTCTGCCCGCTGACCGCGAAGTGGTTATAACCCAGTTCGCGAAACGCATCGTAGGGGAACAGCTCCGTCAGGCATTTGATTTCCTGAAGGCACAACACATCGGGCGCCTGTTCGGTGAGGAACCGGGCGACCAGCGGCATACGCAGGCGGACGGAATTGATATTCCAACTGGCAACAGAGATCATGCTGGGTGCGATAGAGCATCGCGCAGAAAAGTGGATACCGGTTTTCTGCAAAAGCGATGCGACCACGGGAAAAGCATCGCGCAGAAAAGTGGATACCGGTTTTCTGCAAAAGCGGTGCGACCACTGGAAAAGCATCGCGCAGTAAAGTGGATATACGAAAAAACCCTCGTCCCGGGGGCGGTGGGACGAGGGTTTCCGTTTAGCGTTCGTCACGCTTACAACCCGGCGTTAGCGGTCGGCAGGGCAACAGGGGGGAAACCCGCCTGACCCGCCAGGGCTGTGAGCTATAAATAGGGACGGTTCGCTTTCACGCCAATGAATGGCGTGTGCGTTCTGTCGCAAATATACAACCTCTGGGCCTTCGCCGACTGGCTTTGGGCCTCACGCAGCCAAAAACCGGCGGTTATCGAGGTCGGCGGGTTGTCTGTCGCGGATCGCGGAAAGTGAAGGCGCTGTCGGCCACCGCTTCGCCATACCGGTGATTGCTCAAGCGCACGGTGGTGCGGCTGTTCTGCGCATCGAGCGCTACCCAGCTGTTCAGTTCCAGCCCGCCAGGGGCTGCGCTGTTTTCGGTGAAGATCAGCGTGAGCTGGGGGATTTCAGGCCGCTCCGGATCGGCGACTTCGATGCTTACGGTGTTGGCATTGCCGGTAGGGCGCACCGTGCCGTAGCGGCGTAGGTCGCGGCTTGGATCGAGCAACGCGCCAAGCGGAGAATTGCGGATCGGCCAGCGCTGCACCTGCTGCACATCGTAATCGATCATGGTGAGCGCGCGTCCATCGGACACCACCAGCATGTTCACATCTCGCGAATATTCGAAGCGGATCTTGCCGGGGTTCTTCAGCGTAAGGGTGCCGCGCAAGGTTTGCCCGGCCCGGTCGGTTTGGGTGAAATCGGCACGAAGCGTGGTGATCGCACGTAAAGCCCGAGCTGCGCGGTCAAACTGCGCGGTTTGCGCGGCAGTTTGTTGCGCGGCCAGCGGCGCGACTGGCAATGCCAGCGCGGCAGGCAGACACAGCGCCAGCGCGCCCGCGAGGACGAGCGGCAATCTGGCGGGCTTGGGATTGGTCAAGTTGGTCATGCTCCTGCTCCTTAAGGCGGGGCATTGAACCTTCACTGAACCGGGATGTCTCCGGGCGTTCAGGCTTACTTGATCTTGCCTTCCTTGAATTCCACATGCTTCTTCACGACAGGATCGTACTTGCGGAAGCTCATCTTCTCGGTCGTGTTGCGCGGGTTCTTCTTGGTCACATAAAAGAAACCGGTATCCGCAGTGGAGTTAAGGCGGATCTTGATGGTTGCTGGCTTCGCCATGGTCTTTTCCGTCTGGTAGGGCGACCGGACTGCCGGAGGCCTGAAAATAACACGGGCGGCGCGCGAGGCACCGCCCAATGGGAGCGCCTTTGTGCGCGAATCGGTGTGAAGTCAAGATTTGGGTTTTATTCCCAGTCTTCCACCTTGCCGCGATTGCTCTTCACCACGCCGCGAACCTTCTTCGCTTTCAGGCGCTGGACCTTGCCCACGCGGTTGGTGCGGCTGGCAACGCGCTTTTTCGGTTCTTTGAGTGCGGTTTCGATCAGCGCAGTCAGCCGTTCGCGCGCCTCGCGGCGGTTGGCTTCCTGGGTGCGGTGGGTGCGCGCATCGAGCACGATCTCCCCTGCTAGGTTGAGGCGGCTTCCGGCCAGCGCGGTCAGTCGGTGGAATACGGCCGGGGTTAGGCCGAGCGCATAGATGTTGACCCGCAACTGCACCGCAGTCGCCACCTTATTGACGT
>Ga0247817_10001232_pt1 | contig 13582 bp, 4 predicted proteins | sample UWRJL212509R1_FD_178010 | JGI IMG/M metagenome (GOLD analysis project Ga0247817, IMG submission 178010) | Plant litter microbial communities from Arlington Agricultural Research Station in Wisconsin, United States - UWRJ-L212-509R-1 | ecosystem: Environmental > Terrestrial > Plant litter >... | reverse complement strand
ACCGGCCATACGCATGCCCTTGAAGACACGGCTGGGGGTCGAGGAAGCACCGATGGAACCGGGCTTGCGGTGGTTACGGTGCGAACCGTGGCTGGAGGAGACACCCTTGAAGTTGTGACGCTTCATGACACCGGCGAATCCCTTGCCCTTGCTCGTGCCGACAACGTCGACGAGCTGGCCGGCAGCGAAGATGTCCACTGCGATCTCCTGGCCGAGGCTGTAGTCAGCTGCGTCCGCGGTGCGGACCTCGGTGAGGTGACGACGGGGGGTGACGCCTGCCTTGTCGAAGTGGCCGGTAGCCGGCTTGTTCGACTTGCGCGGGTCGATCTGGCCGTAAGCGATCTGAACGGCGCTGTAGCCGTCAACCTCGGGCGAACGCACCTGCGTCACGACGTTGGGGGTGATCTCTACGACGGTCACGGGGATGAGCTTGTTGTTCTCGTCCCAGACCTGGGTCATTCCGAGCTTCTTGCCCAGAAGGCCCTTGGTGGACTTGGTTGTGTTAGCCATCAGAGCCTCCTTAGAGCTTGATCTCGATGTTGACGTCGGCAGGCAGGTCGAGACGCATGAGCGAGTCGACGGCCTTGGGCGTCGGGTCAATGATGTCGATCAGACGCTTGTGGGTGCGCTTTTCGAAGTGCTCGCGGCTGTCCTTGTACTTGTGGGGAGAACGGATTACAACAACCACGTTCTTCTCAGTAGGAAGCGGCACCGGGCCAACGACAGTCGCGCCTGCACGGGTAACCGTGTCGACGATCTTGCGTGCCGATGCGTCGAGACCTGCGTGGTCATACGACTTAAGTCGAATGCGGATCTTCTGTCCCGCCATGTCGAACTCTCTCTCTGTAATGCATCATGGCAAGTTCTTTCGAACTGCTATTGGATGCTGGTGTTAGCTAGGCACTTCTGCTTTCGCACCACTGTTTATGTGTCAAACGTTGCTGTCGTCACCCCTCCCGGACGCGCGTGATTACTCACGCTCAATTCGGGAGGAGTTGAAACCTGGTTCTTCTTCCCGCGGCCTAGCGCCGGCCCCTTGGGGACCCGCTATGCACTGCCTGGAAGTGATCCGCGCATACAAGATGCCGGAATGTTGAACTAGACGAGTTTGCCACATTCCTTGCATTGCTGCAACCCGGGCGTGTCGCGTTCGGCGTGGCGGATTTTCAGGGCTTCGTCGGGTGTCGAAGAAGAATGGATGCCACGGCGCTCGACACCCACACCGCAACGACGAACACGAGCGATCCGATGACCGCGATGCCGGCGAACAGCCAGGCCCACTCGCTCGCGAAGACAGCGAGCACGACCCAGAACAGCACGTTGATCAGGGCAGCGACGAGGGCGCTCAGCACGCTCACGGTCACGGTGCGGCGGGTGACGACGGTGGGCTTCCGCAGTGCGTTCACGACGGCGGTGACGGCCCAGAGCAAGAATCCCAGCCCCGCCGAGGTTGCAGCGAAGCGCGCGCCATCCCCGAGCGAGAACCCGCCGGTCTGCGCGAAACTCACGAGTGCGCAGCCCACGATCGTGAGCACGGCGGTGAGCGCTATCGCGAGCGCGGCTCGTGCGAGTCGACGTGACATGAGGCTCCCCTGCACTGACAGGGCGCCGGTGCATCCACGAGGCTAGCGCAGGCGGCTCGTCACCACGAGAGTGACAGTGCCAGCGATGAACACTGCGGCAGCCGCAAGCAGGGCAGCGGCCCCGCCGACGTGGAGCACAAGTGCGGCACCGAGTGCTGCGCCGAGGCCCATCGCGACGATGGCGAGGAGCCGGGGCATCCAGCCCGCGTTGGTACCACCGCCGAGGCGAGTGTCACGCGCGAGGTTGGCCACGGTGTTGGTGACGACGATGGTGGTGACGTCGCTGTTTCCGATCGGCTTGACCGCGGAGACCTGGGCGCCCATCGCACTCGCGAGCAGAAACGTCACGACAAGCAGAGCCCACTCGGGCAGATCGGCCACGAGCAGGAGGGTGACGCCGAGCCCGACGATCACGACGGCGCCCACCGAGAGGGTGAGGGCGGATGTCACGGGAAACCCCTTCGGGTGCCCGCGACCGATGACGCGGCCGCTCACGATCGATCCCGCGACGAACCCGAGGAGCGCCACCACGTTGTTGAGCAGCGGAATGCCCGCGACCCCGACAAGGGCGAAACCGATGAACAGCACGTTGCCGGTCATATTGCCGGTGAAGACGCGGTCGAGGGCGAGGTAGCTCGCGGCGTCGATGGCGCCGGTGCTCGCGGTGAGCAGGAGGAGACCGGCGGTGTATCGGTGTTCGACGGCAAGTCCCATGCTCCGAGGCTACCCATGCAGAAGGCCCGCACCGAAACCGGTGCGGGCCTTCGACACGAGTCGCCTAGTCGACGGGAACGACGACTGCCGCTGTAGCCGCGCTCATGAGAACAGAGGTCAGGCGTCCATCGAGCCGCACCACGACACGCGCCGTGAGCTTCTTCTTCAGATCGGCGGATGCCACGGTGTAGGTCGCACCCGTCGCATTCTTGATCGCCTTGCCGTTGGCGTACCACTGGTAGCTCACGACCGCGCCGCTCTCGACGAGGTCGAGTTCGTCGGGGTTGAGCCCGAGCCGGTAGGCCGGAGGAGTCACCTGGAGCTCAGCACCCACCCACGGGGCCGTGGAGCCGATCGTCGGCAGACCGTTCGCGTTGATGGTGGGGTCGATCCCTTCGCTCGTGAGCGAGACCGTCGTGTAGTTCGACTTCGACACGGTGATCTTCACCGTGATCACCTTGTTGGCGTCGGCGCTCGTGTACGCGTAGGTCTGCTTCGTCGCCTTTGCGATCTTGGCTGCTCCCCGGTACCACTGGTACGAGAACTTCACGCCGGGCTCGGTCAGGCCGCCCACAACGCCCTTGACACCGGCGCCGGCCGGGTCCAACTGGGCGGCGGGCGAGCCCTGGATGACACCCTTGGCGACCTTGCCGGTCACCGTCGCCTTCGACGTCACGTTGTTGAAGCCGAGGGATCCGCCGACAACCGTGATGCTGATGGTCTTGTTGTAGTCGCCCGAGACGAGCGTGTACTCCGCGTTGGTCGCGTTCTTGATCGCCTTGCCGTTGGCGTACCACTGCGTTTTGATCGACGGGATGCCGGAGCTCGGGCTGCTGTACTCGGGGTAGAGCGCGAGCAAGGTGGCTCCGACGCGTGGGGTTCCGCTCACCGTGAGCGATCCGGCGGCCGTGACCGTGAAGTCCTGCGGGTCAGAGGTCGCGGTGAGCGTGTTGAATCCACTGCGGCTCACCGACACGACGACGGTCGTCGCGGTGTTGCGGTCGGCTGCGACGAGCTTGTACGTCGACGCGGTCGCCTTGGCGATCTTCACATTGTTGCGGTACCACTGGTAGCTGTAGCTGACACCGGGCGTGGTCCATCCAGTGGTCTTCGCAGTCAGGCCGGCTGCGGATGCGTCGATGCGCACCTCGCCCTGGTTCATGACTCCCGCGGTGACCGGGCCGTAGCCGTAGCCCTCCTCGCCGAAGTCACCGGAGGTGATCGACGACGAGCCCTTGGCCTTCGCCACGACGAGCACACCGATGTTCTTACCGATATCAGACTTCGCGAGGGTGTAGCTCTGCTTCGTTGCGCCCTTGATCTTGCCGCTGTCGTTGTACCACTGGAACGAGTAAGAGTCGGCCTCCCAGCCCTGCAGCAGGTAGCCGGTCCAGATGTCGCCCACCTGCATGGTGTCGCGGTTGCCGTCGGCGTCGTACGATGCGTCGATGTAGAAACCGTGCTCCGTGACGCCGTTCTTGGGGCGGGTGATCGAGACAGTTGCAGCGCTGGATGTCACGTTCGTGACCTTGACGGTGATGCCGCTCGAGGCGGGGCTCGTGTAGCTCTCGCCCTTGGTGTAGTTGACGCGCTTGACGTCGGCTCCGCCATTCGCACCGGGCACCGTGCGGCCCACGAGCCAAACGTCGTCGCCGTAGTCGCCCTTGAGGGAGTAGCCCTCCTCGTAGAGGTATTGGTCGAGGCGCAGGATGCGCACACCCGGAGCGGCCGGGATGCACGCGTCGGTGAAGCATCCGAAGTTCTTCATCTGGGCGTCGCGGCCGGTGAAGTTACGGAACTCGACGAAGTAGTCGACGCCGTCCTTGCCCTCGACGACGACGGCGCGCTTGCCCTTGTTGGAGCTCACCGCCTGAAGCGTGTGGGTCGTCGTTCCCTGTGCGGCGTTGGAGTACGCGCTCGACGGCCAGATGCCGCTGCGGATCGCGTTGGGGCTCGAGACGGAGCCGCCGGTCGACTCGTCGAGTCCGAAGCCCATGACGTCGTAGACGTCGCCGTAGTCGTTGTGCACGCAGTCGGCGTCATCGAGGTCAGCCGTCAGCTGGGGCTTGTCTGAGGCGCAGTCGAGCCAGTTGGCGTGACCGAAGGTCAGGTTGTGGCCGAGCTCGTGGGTCAGGGTCGCCTTGTTGATCGGATCCTCGGTTCCGACGCTCCAGGCGAGTCCGCCGGTGTTGACGGTGTAGCCGAGCGTGGCGAGACCGATGGCACCGTCACACTTCGACTGGAACGAGCCGGGGAAGAACAGCACGAGGTGCGTGTTGTAGGCGTCCTCGTAGCCGAGCTGTTCCTCTGCGCGGTTGGCCGCTTCGATCCACAGGCTCGTCGAGCCGGCGTCGGTCGCGCAGCTGTAGCTGCTGTCATACCAGTCGGTCGTGCCCTCGAGCGTGAACCGAACGGCTCCCGTCGACTGGTCCTTCCAGTAACCGTCAGCGGCGGTTACCGCGGCGGCGACCTTCTCGGCGGTCTGGTCACCGGCCGGCCCCATGGGCACCGGCTCGATCTCGCTGCCCTCGGGCGTCACGAGAACCGCGAAGACCTTGTGTGCGCCACTCGTGATCGGCGTCTGGTTGATCATGCGGCCGAGGCGCTTCGACGACAGCGTTGTGACAGCGGTCGGGGTGAGGAGCGCCTCCTCGATCGAGTATGCCTGCAGCGCGTCGAACGTGGGCTCCACGCCCTCGGGCACGACGAGCGTGACGCTCACCGCTCCCGACGCGGGCAGGGCAATGTCGGTGAAGTCGACCCCGAGGTATCCCTCCCCCGTGACACGAAAGAGCGTCGGGCTGGATGCAGCGCCGTGGTCGCCCGCGGAGGTGGCAGTGACGAGGCCGTCGAACGTGACGGTCTCGCTGGCCGAAGCACTCGAAGCAGCCGAAGCAGCTGCCGCGGATCCCGCGGACTCTGCCGCGAGAGCGGGGGCCGTCGCGGAGAGCGACGAGAAGACCAGGAGACTCGCGACGACGGCTGCGATGCCGCGTGCGGAAATGCGTGAGGACACGGCACACCTTAGATAGTGGGAGGGATGCTTGAAGTATCCTCGGCGGCACCCACGCGGGATACGCCCAGAACGGGGGCGAGACGAAGGATGGCCCGCAACCGGGGTCGCGGGCCATCCATTCAGTTCTGTTCGCTACTTGACCTTTGCCGTGTTGGCCGAGGACTTGACGTAGCTGAGGTAGCCGTCAGCCGCAGCCGTCACGCGAACCGCAACCACCTTGCCCTTGGCGGTCGTCGGCACCAGGAACTGCGCTCCCGTTGCGCCGGCCACAGCCTTGCCACCGACGTACCACTGGTAACTGACCACAGCGTCGTTGGAGAACTGCGGAGGCGTCACGGTGAGCACGGTGCCGCGGGCCGGCTTGGTGTTGCTGAGGGTGAGGGTTCCCGTGGCGACGACCGAGAAGTTCTCGCTCGCGCTCATGCGCACCATCGGCGTGTAGGTCGTCTTGGTTGCGACAACGCGAACGCTGATCTTCTTGTTGTAATCAGACGTCGTCAGCTTGTAGGTGACCTTCGTCGCCTTGCTGATCGCCTTGCCGTCGCGGTACCACTGGTAGGCGAGCTTCGCACCAGCCGCGTTGTCGCCCAGCCCGGCATCGGCCTGGAGAACGAGCGGCAGCGCCGTGCGTGCGACGGTCACATCCGCCACGGTTGCGAACGCGTTCGCGTCGACCTTCTGGGTCGCCGCGCTCGTGCCCGAGGTGCTGAGGAAGCCGGGAGCCCCACCGGTGACCTTGACCGAGAGAACCTTGCCCTTGTCGAGAGCCACAATCGTGTAGGTCGCACCCGTCGCGCCCGAGATCGCCTTGCCGCTGCGCAGCCACTGGATCGCCGTCGTCGAGCCGCCGTTGGTGTACTCGCGCGAGTCGACGGTGAGCACCTGGCCGATCGCGATCGTGCCACTGAACGTCGGCGCCTTCGGCGTCGCCGTCACCGTGTAGTTCGCAGCCGCGCTCGTGCGCGCGACCGACGTCGTGCCGGAGCGCTTCGCGGTGATCTTGACCTTGATCTCCTTGTTGAGGTCGGCACTCGCGATCGAGTAGGTCACCTTCGTGGCTTTCGAGATCGCCGCTGTTCCGCGGTACCACTGGTAGGAGTAGCTCGTTCCGGCGGGAACGTTGCCGGTCCACTCGGGAACCGCGGTGAGCACCACGCCGCTCTTGGTCACCTTCGCCGTGGCGAACGTCGACACGACCACAGCGGTCGTCGGCGCCGTCGTGACGCTGTTCGCGATGTATCCGGTGGCGCGAGCGACGAGTGTCGCCGTGATCGTCTTGCCGAGGTCGGCGGTCACGAGCGTGTAGCTGGTGCCCGTCGCGTTCGGAATGACGGCACCGTTGCGGAGCCACTGGTATTCACGCGCACGAACGGTCGGCGCTCCGTCTGCTGTCGCGTAGACGAGCTCGTCGGACAGCGTGAGCGTCGAACCGACGATAGCCAGGCCGGTGACTGCGAGGGTGCCGGTCTCGGTGATCGAGAAGTCCTTCGCTTCGGTGTAGACCGCGATGGGCTCGAAGCCGGGCAGAGTGCCGATGACCTTCACCCTGAGCTGGATGCCACGATCAGCGGCGCTCGGCGTGTAGAACTCGGTCGTTCCCCCGGTGATCTCGTCGTCGCCGCGGAACCACTGGTACGCGAAGGTCGTGCCCTCGGTCCACCCTGCGGGCACGACCTCGAGCTGGTCGGTCGCGTTCGAGATGCTCGCGGTGCCCGGCAGGTTTACCGTCGGGTCATCGTTCACCACGGCAACGCTGTTCGCGCTGGCCTCGGTGAGGGCGATGTGTCCGGTCAGTCGCGCGGTCAGTGTCGCAGAGATGTTCGTGTCGAGGTCGTCGGCGCCGAGCAGGTAGGTGTCACCCGTTGCACCGTCGATGACGACACCGTCGCGCAGCCACGAGTAGCTGCGAGCCGTCGGGGTGGCTGGGCCATCCACCGTCGTGTATTCGAGTGCCTCGGCGATCGAGAGGGTCTCGCCCACGGTTCCGACGCCGTCGACGATCACGAGGCCGGTCGCGTTGAGCGAGTAGTCCTTCGCATCGGTGATGACGGTGACCGGCTGCTTGCCCGGAGCCGTCGCGATGACGCGAACGGAGAGCTGCATGCCGCGGTCGGCCGAGGTCGGGGTGTAGGACTGCGAGGTCGCACCCTGAATGGCCGTGCCGTAGCGCTGCCAGCGGTAGGTGAAGGTCGTGCCCTCGTCCCAGCCCTCGGTGACAACCGTGAGCTCGTCGGTCGCGTTCGAGATCACGGCGGTGCCCGGTTCGTCACCCGGCTCGTCGCCGATGATCGTCGCCGTCGTCTCCGACGTGGTCTGCAGTGCGATGTATCCGGTGAGCCTCGTGGTCAGGGTCACCGTGAGGGTCGAACCGACGTCGTCGGCGCCGAGGGTGTAGTACGGGTCGGTCGCGTTCGCGATCGTCTCGCCGTCACGCTTCCACTCGTAGCTGCGGACGCTGGGGTGCACCACGGAACCCTCTGCCGTGTAGCTCTGGCGGTCGTACGCGCTCAGGGTCGAGCCGATGATCGCGCTGCCGTCGATGTCGAGCGAGCCTGTCGCGGTGAGCGAGAAGTTCCTCGCCTCGGTGAGCACCGTGGACTCGCCGTAGTTCGGCTGGTTTCCGGTGACGCGAACCGCGAGCGCGAAGCCGCGGTCTGCCGAGGTCGGCGTGTAGGTCGCACTCGTCTCCCCCGCGATCTCCTCGGTGCCACGGAGCCACTGGTAGGTGAACGTGGTGCCGAAGTTCCAGCCTGAGGTTTCGACGGTGAGCACGTCGGTCGCGTTCGAGATGGCCGCGTATCCCGGGTTCGAGGCAAGCGCCTTGATCGGGCCGGTGGTCGTAGCCGTCCCGGTAACCGGGATGTACCCGGTCAGGGAACCGGTGACAGTTGCGGTGATGACCTTGCCTGCATCAGCTGCGGCAAGCGTGTACCACTGTTGGGTCTCTCCCGGAATGAGCACGCCGTCGCGGTACCAGGCGAAGGTCTCCCCATCCACCCAGACCGGGCCGTCGGCCGTGACGAAGTTGAGGTCGTACCAGAGCATTAGCTGGCCGCCCACTGTCTCGTCACCGAAGAAGGAGACGTCACCCTGCAGGTAGAGCGAGTAGTCCCTCGGCTCGGAGAACACGGTGGTCGGCAGGAAGCCGGGGCGCGTGCCCGTCACCTCGACCATGATCGTCGTTCCACGGTCAGCGGTCGTCAGCGTGTAGGCCTCCGCCGTCGCACCGGTGATCGGGGTCGAGCCGCGGTACCACTGGTACGCGAACTCGATGTCGGACTCCCAGAAGTACGCATCGGCGACGAGCGTGGTGGTGGCGTTCGACACGTAGACGTAGCCCGCGGGCGTCACCGGCAGCGTGATCGTCGGGCTAGGCGACGACATCGTGACGAGGGTGATGTATCCGGTGGCCATCGACGTGACGCGGGCGGTGATGACGGATCCCGAGTCGTCGGCGACGAGCTGGTACCACCAGTCCGTAGCACCCTCGAGCGCTACGCCGTCGCGGTACCACTGGTACGTGCGGTCGGAGAGGGACGCGGGGCCATCCGCGGTCGTGTACTCCTGTTCGTCCTGGATGTAGAGCGAGGAGCCGACAGTCGCATCGCCGGCCAGGGTGACAGAGCCGACCGCGGTGAGCGAGTAGTCCTTCGCGTCGGTGAAGGTGCTGACGGGGAGCGAGCCGGGCTGCGTTCCGGTGACCTTGACCTTGAGCTCGATGCCACGGTCGCTGGATGACGGTGTGTAGAACGCCGTCGTCTCGCCCGAGATCGGGTTCGATCCGCGGTACCACTGGTAGGTGAAGGTCGTGCCCTCGGCCCAACCGGACGTCTCGACGCTCAGCTCGCTGCTGGCGTTCGAGATCGTGGCGGTGCCGGCACCCGTGGTCGGAAGAATGACCTCGGCGGTAGCCGTCGAGAGCGTCGTGAGCGCGATGTAGCCCGTGGCTGCGGAGGTGAGCCGCGCGGTGATGACCTGTGCCAGGTCGTCGGTCACGAGCGTGTAGCTCGAGGAGTCGACGAACGGGATCAGGATGCCGTTGCGGTACCACTGGTAGCTGCGCTCAGCGATGGTCGCGGAGCCGTCGGCGGTCGCGTAGGTCTGGTTGTCGTCCACCGTCACCGTGGATCCGACGACCGCGTCACCGCTGAGTACGACCGAGCCGGTCGCGGTGAGGGAGTAGTCCTTCGCCGGGGTGAAGGTCGCAACTGCCACGTAGCCGGGCTGCGTTCCGGTGACCTGGGCCTTGAGAGCTGCACCACGGTCGGCGACGGTCGGCGTGTAGAACTTCGTCGTCGCACCGCTGATCGGTGTCGCTCCGCGGAACCACTGGTAGGTGAAGGTCGTGCCCGTATCCCATCCCGAGGTGACGACGGTGAGTTCGTTGGTGGCGTTGTCGATCGTCGCGGATCCCGCCGCCTTCGTGCCAGCGGTGACCGCGGCCGTTGCCGCGCTCGTCGTTGCGAGGGTGATGTAGCCGGTCGCGTGGCTCGTCACCCGCGCGGTGATGACCGCGCCGATGTCGGTCGCGGTGAGGGTGTAGGTCGACGCCGTCGCCGAGGCGATCGCCGTGCCATCACGCAGCCACTGGTAGGTCTTCGTCACAGGCTTCGAACCGTCAGCGGTCGTGTAGACCTGACCGTCGGAGATCGTGAGCGTCGAGCCGTTCGCCGCCGTACCGGTGAGGGTGACAGCGCCGGTCGCCGTGAGCGAGTAGTCCTTCGCCGCAGTGAAGGTCGCGGCGGGGGCGTAGCCGGGCTGCGTTCCCGTCACTTCGACCTTGATCGCGTTGCCGCGGTCCGTCGAGGTGGGCGTGTACGTGCTCGACGTCGCGCCCGAGATCGCCGTGTTGCCGCGGAACCACTGGTAGGTGAACGTCGTGCTGGAGTCCCAGCCCGCCGTGAGCACCGTGAGCACGTCGGTCGTGTTGCTGATCGTCGCGGATCCCGGCGCCTTCGAGGGCAGCGTGACGGCGGCGGTTGCCGTCGACTCCTTGGTGTGCGCGATGTATCCGGTCGCCGTTGCGACGATGCGCGCGGTGATGACCGCGCCGAGGTCGGCGGTCACGAGCGTGTAGGTCGAGCCGGTCGCCGAGGCGATGGCCGTTCCGTTGCGGTACCACTGGTAGCTGCGACCGGTGACTGTCGCCGCCCCGTCAACGGTCGTGTAGGTCAGCGACTGCACGAGGGCGAGCGCACTGCCCACCGTGGCGCTTCCACTGACGGTGAGGGTTCCCGAGGCGTTGAGCGAGTAGTCCTTCGCGGCGCTGGATGCAGCGACAGCGACGAATCCAGGCTGCGTGCCGGTGACGCGCACCGTGAGTTGAGCGTCGCGGTCGCTGACCGTCGGAACGTACGTGCCCGACGTCGCGCCCGAGATCGCCGTCGCACCGCGGAACCACTGGTACGTGTAGGTCGTGCCGGAGTCCCAGCCGGCGACGACAGCGGTGAGCGTGTCGGTCGCGTTCGAGACGGTCACGGTGCCCGCGGCCTTGGTTCCCGGGGTGACAGTTGCAGAGGCGGCAGAGGTGGTGGTGAGCGCGATGTAGCCGGTGGCGCGCGCGGTGACCTTCGCCGTGATGACCGAGCCGATGTCAGTCGCGCTGAGCGTGAACGTCGATGCCGTCGCGGAGGCGATGAGCGTGCCATCCCGCAGCCACTCGTAGGTCTTCGTGACCGGCTTCGTGCCGTCGGCGGTCGTGTAGACCAGGCCGTCGGCGATCGTGAGGGTCGAGCCGTTCGATGCTGTGCCCGTGAGGGTGACCGAACCGGTCGCGGTGAGCGAGTAGTCCTTCGCCGCGCTCGTCGCCGCGATGGGCGTGTAGTTCGGCTGCGCACCGGTGACCTCGACCTTGAGCGCGAAACCGCGATCCGCCGGCGTCGGCGTGTAGGTGCTCGCGGTCGCGCCACTGATCGCCGTCGCGCCACGGAACCACTTGTAGGTGTACGTCGTGCCGGAGTCCCAGCCGGCCGGAACAGCGACGAGCTCATCCGCGGTGTTGCTGATGGTCACGGTACCCGCAGCCTTGCTGCCGAGGCCGACGGCAGCTGTTGCGCCACTCGTCGCGGAGGTCGCGATGTAGCCGGTGGCACGGGTCGTGACTGTGACGCTGATAGCCGTGCCGATGTCGGCGCTCGTGAGCGTGTAGGTCGACGCCGTCGCCGAGGCGATGGTCGCGCCATTCCGCAGCCACTCGTAGGAGCGGGTGACGGTCTTCGCGCCGTCGGCCGTCGTGTAGGTCTGGCCGTCGGCTGCCGTCAGGGTCGAGCCGAAGGTCACGGTGCCCGTGATGGTCACCGACCCCGTCGCGGTGAGCGAGTAGTCCTTCGCCGCGCTCGTCGCGACAGCGGGGAGGTAGCCGGGCTGCGTGCCGGTGACCTCGACCTTGAGTGCGTTGCCGCGGTCGGCCTGGACCGGCGTGTACGTCGAGGCCGTGGCTCCCGAGATCGCCGTCGCTCCGCGCAACCAGCGGTAGGTGTAGGTCGTGCCGGAATCCCAGCCGGCGACAACAGCGGTCAGCGCGGTCGTCGCGTTGCTGATCGTCACTGTTCCCGGCGCCTTGGCCGGAAGCGTGACGGCGGCGGTCGCCGTCGAGAGCTTCGACCACGCGATGTAGCCGGTCGCCGCTGCGGTGAGCCTCGCGGTGATGACAGCGCCGAGATCCGCCGTGACGAGCGTGTAGGTGGATGCGTCGGCCGACGCGATGAGCGTTCCGTCGCGGTACCACGCATAGCTGCGTGCGGTGGGCGTCGCGGTGCCGTCGGCCGTCGTGTAGGCCTGGCCGTCGACGACCGTGAGGGTCGAGCCGACGGTCGTCGCGCCGTTCAGCGTGACCGAACCTGTCGCGTTGAGTGAGTAGTCCTTGGCGGGGCTGAAGGCGGCGACAGCGACGTAGCCGGGCTGCGTGCCGGTGACCTCGACCTTGAGCGCGGTGCCGCGGTCAGCTGACGTCGGCGTGTAGGTCGAAGCAGTCGCGTCGGTGATCGCGGTCGTGCCGCGGTACCACTGGTAGGTGAAGGTCGTGCCGGAGTCCCAGCCCGCGGTCACGGCCGTGAGGGCGTTCGTCGTGTTCGAGATTGTCGCGGTTCCCGCGGCCTTCGTGCCGACGACGACGGTGGATGTCGCAGCGCTCGTCGAGGTGATCGCGATGTAGCCGGTGGCCTTCGCTGTCACCTTCGCGGTGATGACCTTGCCGATGTCAGCCTGGACGACCGTGTAGGTCGACGCGGTGGCCGACGCGATGGTCGTGCCATCCCGCAGCCACTCGTAGGTCGTGGTGAGGGTCTTCGGGCCGTCGACCGTCGTGTAGGACTGGCCGTCGGCGATCGTGAGGGTGGAGCCGTTCGAGGCGGTGCCCGTGATGCTGACCGAGCCGGTCGCGGTAAGGGAGTAGTCCTTCGCGGCGCTCATCGCTGCAACAGCGGTGTAGCCCGGCTGCGTGCCGGTGAGCTCCACCTTGAGGGCGGTGCCGCGGTCCGCAGAGGTCGGCGTGTAGGTGCTCCCGCTGGCGGAGGGGATCGCCGTCGTGCCGCGGAACCACTGGTAGGTGTAGGTCGTGCCCGAGTCCCAGCCCGCGGGAACAGCGGTGAGCGCGTCGGTCGCGTTACTGACGGTGACGGTTCCACCCGCCTTGGTGCCCGGGGCGACGGCGGTGGTGCCCGCGCTCGTCGTGGTCAGGGCGATGTAGCCGGTGGCCTTCGCGGTGACCTTGGCCGTGATGACCTTGCCCACGTCGGTCGCGGTGACCGTGTAGGTCGACGCCGTCGCCGAGGCGATCGTCGTGCCATCCCGCAGCCACTCGTAGGTCTTCGTGAGCGCCTTCGCGCCGTCGGCCGTCGTGTAGGACTGGCCGTCGGCGATCGTGAGGGTCGAGCCGTTGGACGGCGTACCCGTGAGGGTCACCGAGCCGGTAGCCGTGAGCGAGTAGTCCTTTGCGGCGCTCGTCGCTGCGACAGCGACGTAGCCGGGCTGCGTGCCGGTTACCTCGACCTTGAGCGCGAACCCGCGGTCCGCCGACGTCGGCGTGTAGGCGCTCGCTGTCGCGCCACTGATCGCCGTCGCACCGCGGAACCACTTGTAGGTGTACGTCGTACCGGAATCCCAGCCCGCAGGGACGGCGGTGAGGTCGTCGGTCGCGTTGCTGATCGTGACTGTGCCGGCCGCCTTGGTGCCAGGGGCGACAGCGGCGGTGGCAGCGGCGGTCGAGGTGAGGGCGATGTAGCCGGTAGCCCTCGCCGTCACCTTCGCGGTGATGACCTTGCCGATGTCA
>Ga0247817_10001228_pt1 | contig 13600 bp, 16 predicted proteins | sample UWRJL212509R1_FD_178010 | JGI IMG/M metagenome (GOLD analysis project Ga0247817, IMG submission 178010) | Plant litter microbial communities from Arlington Agricultural Research Station in Wisconsin, United States - UWRJ-L212-509R-1 | ecosystem: Environmental > Terrestrial > Plant litter >... | reverse complement strand
CGGTGGTTCGGCGAACTCCCATCACGTACGAAGTCGACCTGGCCAACCATCTTTATCCCGGCAAGTTTGCACCAACAAGGAATCGATGGAAGATTTCCAACATCAAGTGCATTGTTCTGTACACAAGCTGCAGGGATGAAAAGACTGCCGGTGTGGATCAAATGAATGTGCTTCTCATCGCTAAGGAGCCGGGCACCAGTGTATTTTACGAGAGGATTGCGCCTCTTGATTTGATTTTCTTTGGCGACAGGGTCAACTCACGGGTTTGGGACGTGGTTGGCGGCCGTCCTGGACTAGACTTCCACGTTGTGAACTCGAAGCATGAGGAGATTGTGTTATGCTAGGTACCTCTTGGATCTTTACGACGGCTCTTTCTAATTACCCACACTTTACGTATCTAAGCTATCTGTTGTGTCAGCTGACTTTCAAGATGGGTTGCAAATCTGGCGCTTTTTGACTTGCCAGTGCATCTTGATTTCTAACGTTTCCCGTGTCCGGGCCCCCACACTTGCCTGCCGGGCTGGTACCTCCCAAACTACAATGTTGCAGTCAGCCTCACCCCCACGTGGGTCCGGAGAGCGGATGGGTATTCCCGTCTGTATCTCCCCTGGATCTCACTTTGGTAGATGGGCGGATGTTCACATGGCGGCACCGGTCTCAATTGCCGCTTTCACGACCAAAAGTACAATTCCCTGTTGGCGGGATGGCGGCGAAAGTACAATTCTAACTTGGTTCTTATCACACCGGCGAGGAAGAAAGGCGGATGTTCTTGTCCCTGCAGTGTCATGCGCATGGCTGGCGTGGGCACGAAATGTGCTGATGTCCAAAACTACAATTTCTGCAATCATAAAAGCTGTTTGTTCCCGGCTTGAGCAGTCCTCCAAGTGAGAGGTGATCTCTCCACATTACTCTCTTCCTGCTTGATCTCAAGGAAGTTCCCATCTCCTTTTTCCATGGATTCAAGCGCGGAATCAACTGCTGCCTGCGGTAGGGATGAAAAGTGGTGAGCACAATGGACAAGAGGATGCGCAGCAGTGGCCAGCAGTCACAAGGCTTACATTCACAGGTCCACCAAGTGCGCGAGCGTTTCTTCCCGGACCGCCGACTCGCCATCCAACGCGGCTGGGTACATGTCTCCTTTGGACGGGTTACAGACAGGCGCGGGTCGCTAACAGTGGTGTGACAGGAAAAGAAAGCTGCGGGAATCACTCAACCTTCCCTCGAAATCAGGCTCAGCTCTGGCTCGTTGGGTGTACGAAACAAGGCGAGGGGAGATGACGGTGACGGAACGGATGTTGGGTTCCGCAGAAGGCGTGTGAATGGAAGCAGGATTTACCTAGCGTGTCTCCTGTACCTGTGGTTGATGATTGGACTTGGTCACTTCCACCGTCGATTGGCTGAAATAGATTGTCTTGCGGTACTCCGTGCTGGGGTGGCTTACTCCGCGCGCACCCCTGGCTTGAATTTTGTTTGTCGGGCGTGGGCGTGGGATGTCTCGACAGAGTTTTGGTCGGGCTTGAATAACCCGAGCTTTGTCGCGCGTGAGATGTTGGTTGTTGATTGTAGTTTCGGCGGGTGTGGGGTGTCTCGAGATGTCCACCGGGTGGGGGTTGCCTGAGTTGCACTTTCAGAATTGTAGTTTCGTGGCGTGGGATGTTGGTCGGTGAAGGCCGCTAATCCAATGGCAACAGCGAAGGCACCGCGCGCTGGACCGCGCGCTGGAGCACACCTTGGTGGGCTGTAAATCCCTGCGCTGCAAGCCACCTGCCCTCTCACCGGTTCCATGCCCTGCACCAATAAACTATGACGGGCCCCGGCTGTGTTTCCCGCACATGTACCTAGGTACCTAGGTCAACCCCCACGCGGAGGCTCATTCCTGGATTAGGTGGAAATGTGCACGCTGAGTCTTGGTGAAATGCCTCCATCGTCAGCTTCACCTTTGCATTCAGTTTCACATCGTCAAGTTCATTCTAAGAACAGCGCCAAGCAACCGCTGGGCACCATGTCGGCTGCCGCCTCGCCCAAGCTACATCTCAAGAAATCTCCAACTCTCAAGGACAAGGATTGGGAACCTTTTAAGAGCCTCATCATCAACCTCCACATCACAAAGGGCTACTCGATCAAACAGGTCCAGCAACACATGAAGGACAAACATGACTTTGTTGCGAGGTACGCACCTATTGACGCATGAAACTGACAACTTGAAGATGCGACGGGTGCTTAAACTGACCGCATCGCTGTCAGCCCTCGCCAGTACCGAAGCCGCATCACCAAATGGGAGTTGGATAAGAAGGTCAAGGCGATCGAGAGGCAATTTATCCTTCGAAGACACGGCCAGCGGAGGCTACAAGAACCTGGCAAAAAGGACCTCGTGTTCAAAGTCCGAGGAACACTCATCACCAAGTGCAAGATCAAACGGTGGATCAGGGAAGACGGAGGCGATACGATTTACACGGGTGGTGACGTTGGAGGTCCGCATCCCATTCGATCCGGCCCATCATTCCGCGAGGGCTAACATGAAAAAGCTGCACCTCCCGGAGTCGGCTATCTCACAGATTCCGAAAGCGAGTCCTCCGCGCCAGTTTCACGCCGCGCATCGCCCATGCGAGCTGCCGAGACGAGTCTGGCAATCCCAGGCCCCAATCAACATGGCGTCGTTCCAGACTCGAGCTCCAAACTGGACTCGGTTCAAACATCGGTTGGTGGAGGTCATACGGACAACTTGACGAATCAAGAAACAGTCCTCGGCATGGATTTCGGGCTCCCCGTTTCTGCCATAGAGGACTCGGAATGGTGGCAGAAAATGTTGGCCGTGCCGACACTGTTGGTGGGAAATGCTCACTTTCTGAGGGACTCGCCGCCACCTATTTTACCACAATGGCAAGTTGAGAGACACCTGGTGGGAATACACAAGCTGACCAGAACTTGTCCAGCCTGGACGACGATGTGCTGCTTCAAAATCTACTACCTTTCAACCTCCTAGGTCCCGGAACCACATTGCAACACGCCGCAGAAGACCCGCACTGGCCGGACCAAAACCCCCTTTCAGTTTTGATGAATCAAGACCTCAAAAACACCGGATTCGCGCTGGACGAAGACAAATATGAGGATCTTCTGAGCCTCATCGACGACAATGTATTCAAGTTCACTCGCGACAACAAACACGGGCCGTTCACGGAACAGGCCCAGAAGCTGTTTCTTGTCGGAGACCGACAGGACCAAGACCACCCTCTCAGCCGCACCATGATGCAGACTTATCTGCTGTCATACTGGGAGAACTTCAGCGACCAGGTTCCGATTCTCCATCGTCCCACTTTCAATCCGGACACCGCCCCCGTCATCTTGCTCGTGGCCATGATTGCGATTGGCGCTGCAACCTTCAACACGAAACACGGCGGCAGCAGCACCACCGCGGCAGGCATGTGTCTTCCAAACTACCTCGCCTGGGGCGTGAGGTGGGAGACGTTCCGAGACCAAAACTTTCGTGCGCCAGCAAGCCTCTGGGCACTACAGGCCTCCATCCTCCTCGAGACGTACGAGGCGCTCTACTCGACCGGAGACCTGCACGAGCGCGCCGTCATCTACCACCCGTCGACGATCCAGCTGGTGCGCTGGGGTCGGTCCCTGGCCGGCACGGCAGGAGACAGCAAGTTGTGGACGCCGACGCCGGCCCCGGCTTCCGAGACCCAGGACGCGATTGACAGCTGGTGGCGCAGCTGGATCACAACCGAAGCCACCCGGCGTCTTGCCTTTGCCAGCTTCGTGGTCGACTCAATGCACTCCACCATCTTTGGCAACTCGAGCATCATGACCTTTCACGAGGTCCGCATCCCGCTGCCCTGCGACGACGAGCTGTGGAACTCCACCAGCGGTGACCAGGTGCGCCAGTCCATGGCCAGGTCCATGGCCGCCGGGGCAAAGCGGATTACCTTCCTCGAGGCTCTGAAGAGGACCGTGGCTGGGCAGGTGGTGCAGACGACGGAATTTGGCCGCACGATTCTCCTCGCGGGACTGCTCAACGTGTCCTTCCACGGCAAGCGCAGCGATCTGCAAGAGAGGGGCATCGGGAACATTGAGGACACGGGTGTCGGCGGCAAGTGGCGCCCCGACATGGCCAAGGCCATCGACTCGTGGAAGAGAAACTCGGAGCATGCTCGTCCTCCGGGTCCGGAGGCATCATGGCAGGCGGAGTCGAGAGCGGGCGGATACCTGGACTCCAACATCGCTTTCTTCCACCGATTCGCCCACATGGCCATCCACACCGACTTCCTCGGATGTCAAATCTTCGCGGGGGCAAAGCAGTGCGCGGGGAGAAAGGTGGATGCTGCGTCGCGGTGGAAGATGGAGTCGACGATGAAGTCATGGGCCCAGTCCGCGAGGGGCCGGGACGCGGCTTTCCATGCTCTGTGCCTCTTACGTTCCGTGCTCATTCCCGAAGCCGGCGGCATCAGGTCCCATGGTCTCGAGTCGCTGCGGACGTACTCATTCAAGACGGACACGCTCATCTACCGGCCGTGGGTCGTCTATCTCTCGGCGCTGGCCCTCTGGTCGTATGCCTTTGCCCTCGAAGGGCCTCCCGAAATGCCGTCACGCGCCAGTGGTCAGAGAAGGACGGAGGCGGTATTGGATTACTTTGGTAGGTTCGGGGAGCTGCCATCACCCGTTGCGCTTGCAACCACGAAGGGACTCAACCACAACACTCCGATACTGGAAGTGCTCAGAGAGGCGTTCCAAACGACGTCATGGGAGTTTCTCCGCGAAAGCTCTGCGCTAGTCCTCGGGAACTGCATCAGGATTAATGCTGGCGGAGCGCTCCGGTAGGCACCGGCGCATTGTATCATAATACCAGGCGTACTGAATCCCATTCCCCTTAGCTGCTTGCAAGCCCATTGTAACCGGTCCGCCAACATGAATTGGTAAAGATACCCTTCGGCGAGAGATTATTTAAGTCAGTTCAAGATCTGATATTCCAAAATGACCGACGCGGTCTCTTTATCGCCTCAAGTCAACACAGTCGTCCGTTCCTGCAACTGAGTCATCCCAACTCTCTCCCACACTCCCCTCGAGCGTTTTGGCACCAAAGAATTGACCTCCTCATTCTTCAACCCGCAAATGGACAAGACGTCAACTTGGACGCTGCCCTCTTTCAATCCACCAAAATCTGGGATCATCTCCGCGGGCGATTACGCCCTTTGAACAAATCGCAAACTATGAACGTGGCGATGGCAGGAACAGTCACAGATTCAAGTCATCCAAAAGAGCACCCAATCCAATGCATGTTGGAGTCCAACGCCTCAATTACTCTATAATCTATCCCTTTCCAATCCTCCCAATCACGCTGTGCCAAGAACCAGACCGTTTCCAGAATTCCCTTTTATGGCCCGTCAGTTGGAATTGCAAGAATATTTGACCAACAAATGACTTGACATGACATAAAGTCACGATCAACAGCCATCGGAAGCACCCATACAGAATCTTGTCGGCGGACGTATCCTCCGGCTCCTAAGCGGAGAGTACATCGGCAGCGTTCACAGCAGCGCCCGCGTAGTCGATCCCATCGTCGTTGTTGCTGTCGTCACGCTGCCCGTCACGCTGCCCGCCATTCTGTCGAGGGCTGTTTCTCACCGGGTTCACCGCATTGGCATCACTGCGCCCTCGTCTGTTGTTGCTGCTGCCAGTGGGGCCACCAACAGTGTCCAATTGTGTGCCGTTGGCATCGTTATGCGACTGGTTCGTACTTCCAGTGAACAAACGGCGCTCCGCGTTCAGGATACCGGCTACAACGATCATAAGGATGCAAAATGTGAGCTTGTCGAGCCAGATGTTGTTGGTCTTATCGTCGTCAGCCTTTTCGTCTCCAGAAGGCCTGATTAGACGTAGGACGATGAGGCACAGAGCCCCGCCAAAGCAAATGCCCTCAACGAACTGCCTCGTCCTGTGTTTGTTCTTGCGTTTGTCGGTGAGGAATGCAAGCGGATAGAGCACTGAGAATATGCTGACCAGCACGGGACAGGCCACACGCAGAGCCATGTTCCCCTCTTCTTTGCTGTCGAGTTGCCAAGACGTAATGCTGGCACCGAACGAGGCCATACCCGTTGCGCCCACGGAAATGATCTTGCAAATACGCACGGCGTCGAGGGGTTCTGCAGAGGCGCGGGCGACCATAGAAAGCATGGCAACGAGGCGGAAGGTGGTGGTAAGAAACCCAAGCCGTTTGAATATGCGAGCGCAGGCCCGCTCAAATAAGCGTCTGGCGCTGCAAAGTTCCATGCCAGGGATAGTAAGGACGGGCGGGCGTTGAGAACGGGCCCGTTCCTCGCATCGTTTCTCCGGGCGGTCATCCATGGCAGCGTAAGTTTCCAATTCATCATCAAAACCTTCAGCGACAAAGTAATCGGTGGGGAAATGGTGGTCGGCCCAAAGGAGCCCTTCCATGGCATAGTGCTCGGGAAGGGGCTGGGAGGGAACATCGTTTCCAGGGGACTTCATCCGACTGACGGGACTCCGCAAGCCGAGCAAAGAGGGATTCCAGGGAAATGCGGATACCAGATGTGACATGATGTCTGGGGAACATGGGGTGTTGTGAAGATGGCGGCGGAGGGCTAGAATGGTGCGTACGTATGTCGGTAAAGATGCCCGGTAGTTGGCGATATCGAAATAATTCCTAGGGTCGAGAGTCAGCACTCCGACAGCAACACGGTCAATGTGAGGCGACGTATCATCTCAGGGTCGAGCGGTCAATGTGGCTGTCTAGGGAGGTGGTGAACCCGCTCATCTCCTTGTCGTTGAACATCATCGTGTCATTTGTTTTGACAGAGGGATGGCCTCGGTTCGGTGCCATGATTGGATCGAAGAGTGACATAATGCTCTCGCGAGCCGAGGCAAACGGGATACGCACGTTCAAAGACTTGCTATAGTAAAATAGCTGCTGCAGCGCGTTAGGTCGGGCAAGAATGGCCAGGTGATGGTAAAGCCGGCCGGTCGTGGGAGCCTTGTCCGACGCCTTGGAGTACCAGTTACGGCTGACAGCAATCCATGTTTCTCGATCTCGAATGTCGTCATCTTCAATAGCCATTCGGTAACGGCCCAAATCCTCAAGGCACTCGATCCACGTTTCCTCAAAGGCAGGTACCGTCTCGTAAAGCAAGGCCATCATGGAGTAGGCCAGGTAAATAAAGGTCAGCATGTGCTCCAAGCTTGCCGGTAGCCTGTGTCGGAGCAGTTCAAGGAAGGAATGGATCCCGTGCCTCCACATGCGTGCAGGCATTGCATATTTGGAGGCTAGTCGTCGTAGAGCTGGGCTGGCCGAAGGATGCTGGGAGGCAAGAAAAAAGTCGTGGTGTTCATGGAGAAGGGTGCGGTGCAGCGCGATGAGTGCTTGCCATTGTTCGTTGCTGAGTCGGCTAGGATCCTCCTGACTGCTTTGGGTGCTGTCGACCTCTATGCATTTGTTCTCCACCATGACAAAGCCTGCATAGATGCCCTTGACCTCGGCAACCAGTTGCTCTTGGGAGATTGGCCTTGTCTCGGGTTGTTTGATGAGGTCAACGGAATCCTCGTCATCCCGCCGTGGGGATACTTTAACAATGAGTTGGGGCGCAGGGTGCGCAGGAGGACTGTGGCATTGGAGGTCACGTAAGTAGCGTTACGTTTATTTACATTATTGTAGGCCACTAGGGCTTCCCCCCCTTTGGCATCGGGCAGGCAGGGAGACAGCCAGAACACGTTGATTTGCACCACTCTTTTGACCACTGTGCGCTTATTGTTGTGATATCTTGACACTTAGGAGGTGTGCTCAGAACGACTTTTGCGACGATTCTCGCCTCTCTCCCCCCCAATTACTATTACTTGGTGCTTGCCACCATTACTATCAAGTCCTTGTTATGCGTAAAAAGTGGCGGTCCAACGCGTCTTCTTCCTCCTTCCACTATTCCTCTCTTACAGCTTCGACTCATGCAAGAAGTCGAAGATGACGCTGTAGCCTTCCGTCGCATTCGTCGACAAGGTTAAGCCGTGGCCGGTTCCGGGTTGGAGGTAGACCGACAGAGCTGACGAGGCCGGGTACAGCTTCTTAAGGGCGGTAACATCGTAAGTGTTGTTGCAATCGCCACCGCAGAAGCCATAGTCTTTCTCTCCAATGAAGAACTGAACATCAGACAAGTTAGCATCTCTCATATCCTTGGAGGCCAATCTATCCACATACCTGGACGGGTCCCTTGAACGCAGGGGCAGGATGGCCAAGCACAGTCGCGAGCGAGATGAACTCGCCCACGCTGTTGGGTTGTCTAATCTGCCAGGCGTAGTCGAGGAGCGCGGGCTCAAAGGTCCCCTTCTTTAGAAAGATGAGCTGCGTGTTGCTCTTGGTCGCCTGCACAATGTACCCCGAGCCGCGGTCGCCGAACTTCTTGGGGTCGTTCTCCTTAGCAAACTCGAATCCCCATGGGCCGACGCTGGCGCTGCCTATCTGGCTGTTGTACAGAAATCCGGTGAGGATGGCGCCGTCGCTGGATGCGCCGTCGTCGTTGAGCAGCCCGATGATGATGACAGAGCCGAGGGAGTGGCCGACTTGGACGATCTTGGCGGGCTTGTAGTTGCTGAGGTTGGAGGCACCGCCAACCTTCTTGGAGGAACTGACGAGCTTTCCGGAGCGTGCAAGGGTCGTCAGCTGGCGCAGGACTTCGACTTGGACGCCGGCTGAGACGACATCGTAGGCGTCGGGTTTGCTGGAGGAACCGGTGCCGATGCGGTCGTACGTGAAGATGGAGTACCCCTCGGCCAGGGCGGCGTCGACGTACGAGTACTGGCTGGACTTGATCTCGACGTCCCAATAGCGCTTGTCGAAGCCGACGCCGTGTGTGGCAAGCTGGAGGATATCGGACCGGGAGCCCTTGGTAGGGACGCACAGCTGGCCGCTGATCTTGAAGGTCTCCTTGACGGTGATCTGGCCGAGGATGCGGGATGTTGTATTGGGCGAGGTCCATGTGGTCATGTCATCGACCCAGTCCACGGCATCGACTGTGCTGTCGACTTTTTTCTGCAGCCAGTGGATGGCTTTGGTATCGACCGTCACGGGGACTTCCAGCTGAACGCATTGCCGCCCGCCTGGCCCGGTTGGGGAAGCCTTTGCTTTCTTGGCGAGCGATGCTATTGCGAGCACGAGAACAACCAGGACAGATGCCATAGTGCCGGGATGGTAGCTGGATTGGTCTTAGGGGTTGGGAGAGTTGTGGAGTAGTTGGTTGCTGATGTCGATCTAAGCTCTATGGAAAGGAACGTGAGAACCCCTTTATAATCAATCTATGGGCAGGTCGCTCTTTCGCGTCGCTTTTGGCGGCGCGGCATCTTGCTATCTCAAATCTTACCGCAGGGCTGCGCCACCTACGGACATATCCTTCCCAGTGCTTCGGTCCCTTGACCACTATGATTACTTGCACACAGTAAGCAAACTCAAATACCTGAGGCACTAGCCAATCGGATCGGTCGTGACTGTAAGCTCTCAAATGCGCTGGCCTTTGTGTGCACGTGTCTTGGTGGTTAGGGGCAGAGTTCGGCGTACCGGAGCGTATTCGGAGTACCGGGCATCCGAAGGCCCCACTATTTCGATGCCAATCCCAGCTTCCCCGTCGCGTCGCAATGTCCAGCTCAAAGACAAACCCGCCTGTCAAAAAAAAAGGGTTCGGGAGCCCAGGGCCTCTAGTCGCCGGAGCTGTCTAGATGCCTGGCACTGCCCCGCCACGGTGCTTGAAAGTTCTGCCAGCCATGCGGCAGAAGCGACAATCTTGGTGCGTAGCGACCGCCAGTACGCGATCCCGAGGAGGACAACACCAAAGCTGTAGAGACATGGTCTTGCTGAATCCCTGCGCGGCATTGGGGTGGTAGAAATTATCAATGGGCCCGGACCCTATGGGGGACTCTCCTCTGCGAGGCCCAAGATATTACCGAAGAGCTCAAAATGATGCGCCGTGTGTTTTATCAACAATAATTAGCTGACAAAGACTATCTTCACCACTTGGCACTGCTGTCAGCTGACGGCCGTTTACGAGAGGGACGAATTGCGATCCCGTGTTCGGTTCGCTCTAGCAATCCCTTCCAGTTCAAGATCGAGATCCTGTGGGGGATAGTCCCGTAGCCCCAAGACGGGCGGTGAAAAAACCTGCACAATTTGACGAGGCGGTGCAGGCGGCGGATATCCCGCTGGAGTTTATTGATAATCGACAGGCCGAGCTGCAGGACTTGGAAGAATCGGTGTTGAAGACGTGTAGACAGCTGGAAGGCTTGCTGGGGCTAAAGCAGCAGCAGCGAGTATTGTGGAGGTAAGGGCGGCGCTAAAGAGGGCGGATGAGAGGGTCAAACAGGGGAGTGCGATTATGGCATCTACTGTCGGTGACGATCTTCTTGGTGAGCGTATCGGATTCCGGGGAATGGGTCGGTTGGGTTTGAAGAGGACTGACGAGCCACAATTGCCGTTGAGCTTCTTTGTGACGTTGTTCGGCATGAAATAATGCGGATGCCGCAGTTGATGCATGGATAACGCTTGATCTATAGGTTAATATACATGTCTAAGTTGACCTTATCCTGCTCTGAGCTGCTTCACATCAGCAGTCCTCCTCCCCGCTGTCGTAACCATTGTCTTGGTCTCCATCGCCTTCAGCCCGTGGGCTAGAACTATTCTGAACTTTATTGTTCACGTACCAGTTGCGTACGCCGCGGAGTAAGCCGGAAAACTCCATTTCTACAAATCCTCGCCACTAGCTGAAGGGAAGGTCAAGAGACGGACACACGTTTCGATAAGGACAAAAAAGAGGCAGGAGAGTGAAGAAGCGAGGCGCGTGGGACTATAGGATGTAAGAAGGGTGTTGGATAGGGGAGAGGATGACTGAATGTAAGGGTGGGTTCGGAGGAGGACGGGAAGGGTTGACACAATGGTGTATTGTGGAAGCGTAGAGACTGATTGATGGTTGCCGAATGCGTTCGGGGTCCTCAGATACCGCATACTCATACGGGTTAATAATACACAAGGCTGAACTATTTGCAGGTCTATTTTTCCATTGTCTAAGTGAATCATTTCTCTCCCGAGCCTCGGTACGAATCCTTCTCTTATTCTATAGGGCCGCAAGTACCTATGTGTCATACTTAGGTGGGTATGGTCCTGCAGAGCCTAAGGGTATCCTTTTAGCAATTCACCACACTATGTGTAATGACTGGAGCCATTGGCCAACTCCACATCCCCACATTCATTGGAAAGACCGTCCATAGACCGGCCACTCAAAGTTGCTACATATGCCTGCTAACTATTTCCGCGCGAGAGAAACGAGTCCGACCTGAGTACCAAAATGTGACCTCCTTTAGCAGCGGAAAGTGTCCGGATGCTGCCGCTGCGGCCAATGAGGTGCACGCAGAGGGCGGACAGCGTCCCTTTATTTCGAGACCCTCTAGTGACTGGGGCAATATTGACACGAGTCGGCCCTCGCTGACAGCGGGTGAGGCGAGGAAGATATTCTCAGAGTTGAGCTCCAACCGCCTCAAAACAGGAAAATCAGAGAAACTTCCCACCAAGAGCTCATTCTCAAGTGGCCCGTTGCAATTCGAATAGTCCCAATTCGAATAGTCCAAAGAAATGTGTTGGAGAGTTGCCGCCCTGGAACGGAGACATGTCGTTACCTCGGCGGGTGTATGTTCGGTCCCCTCGCGTTCGTAGTTGATGGCCAGCCCACCGGATTCGTACGTAAAGTCCTGAAGTTCCGGAAGACGTTGTAGCAATTCGGTGAGATCCGTCATTGTCAGGTTGCTGTAGGTTAACTTGACGACGGTGATTGCGGGATAGATGGAGTGCAGCGAGATTTCGCTGCACTTTTGTAGCAGGAGACTCTCGAGCTTCGGCGCTGCGGCGAAGATAAAGCCTTCTAGAGACGCGTTCGAGTCACTCAGGCAAAACCCCCCTCGATGGTAGTCGTAACCTCTCTCCAAGATGCGGAGGTTGGAGAGGATGTCCGGTTTGCTTGAAAAGGCCTCCCACGCCTGGGCTTCTTGGTCGCTGAACTCCATCGGGGCGGAGCTCAGAATCATGACATGTTCGAGGAACTTGGCTCTGGAGACCAACTCCCGCATGGCTACCGAGTGACACTCGCCGATTTCCTGGACGTCCTTATTGCTTGAGTTATCCGGTAGCGCGACGCCAAAGATACGGAAGGCAATCCGCAGCATATCCTGCTGCTCCGGGGACGCCTCTTCAAACCAGTCGTCCCACCAGTCATCCCCACCGGAGTCCCAATCATTGCCGGTAAGCCGAGCTCTCCGGACGTAGTTAGCCAGGTGTGGTTTGACGGACAGGGTCAGGAGAAAGCGGAATGTGTGCGCTGCGCCATAGGGCGGGACTTCGTGGTATAATATCGGCGCTGCAACCAGGTAAAAAGCCTTGGATGTGCGAGAAAGTCTCGCCAATGCCTGGACTCCACAGTTGGGCTCATGGGAGTCACCGTAGCAGTGAGCGCAGAGATGTCGAGAAATTGAGATGAGAAGTTCAGTTGGAAGGCGGGACAAGGATGATCCGGACGACATGGTGGAGTGAAAAGCGTGAGTCGGAACCCAACTGGCAGCAGGCGAGCAGCGTGTTGTTTATGAGGACATTGACTAGGCACGGACAAGGGAATCGCCGATAGACGTTCCAACCCCTAGGTAAAAAGATGATGGAAGTTAATTGAGGAAGAAAACTGGCTAGTCGAATCTGCACGTCAGATGGCGAAACAGCCAAGGAGGCCACGTGCCCACTCCCCCCAGTGCTCCTTCCCGTCCTTACTTAATTACCAGCCTATCTCGCCTATGAAGTCACCGTTCGCCAAGCATCCCAGTTCCTGCAGACGTCTGATCGAAAATTCCGCCAACTTGAGATGACGGACCCAAATTGACCAAACCTCGGAGCTTATTACGACCGTCGAACCCTATACCACGCATTGCTCCTCTTCAACGAGATTCAAACCGTGCGGGACAACCCCATTTTCCCTCCGGGCAACATTGCCCTCCCTCAGAAGGCCTCATACACACTCCAAGAGAAGGGCTGCGTACAGCCAAATCTGGTGTGGGAAATGCTTGTTTGCCCTGCGCTTTACGAAGATCTTGCTGACTTCTTCCACGAGATGAAGTGCCTTGGCGCCCTGGGAAACTTTGTCAGTTGCACAAGCGAGGTCCCTGATTGCACAGCCCTGATGGCAGCAAGCCAGAAGGAAGACTCGGAGCCCGCCGCCATCGACAATACGCGGAAATATCTTGTTCCGTTGTGTGAGGATGGTAGATTCTTTAGTGCGGAGCTGCTTGCAGCCTTCATAGACCTTATCATCACGGCCTTTTGGGTAGAAAAGCGCTGGCCATCGAACGTGAGGGCGTATGACGTACTAATACCGCCAACTGTCACCATGTGTCAGGTTTTGGTCCCATGTTTTTCCATAGTACAAGGATTACACCGAAGATCAGAACTTACAGAGAGTATACAGTTTGTCTGATGTTGGGAAAGCTGGCTGGTGACGATCGAGGACGTGGCTTGGATGCAACATCGAGGCTGGGCGCTTGGAACAAGCGAGATATATTAGATTTGCGGCACAGCAGT
>Ga0247817_10001227_pt1 | contig 13629 bp, 13 predicted proteins | sample UWRJL212509R1_FD_178010 | JGI IMG/M metagenome (GOLD analysis project Ga0247817, IMG submission 178010) | Plant litter microbial communities from Arlington Agricultural Research Station in Wisconsin, United States - UWRJ-L212-509R-1 | ecosystem: Environmental > Terrestrial > Plant litter >... | reverse complement strand
GCCGCTGAGGACGGCTTTGATCCAGATCAGAAACTGGGTCACCAACGTGTGATCCAGCCCCAGGTTCTGGCGCATGTCGGCCAGGCTCTGCGGGTCGGCCATGTCGCCGAGCATCAACAGTGCCGGGTCACCGGGGATGAGGCGAATCAATGCGAACACCATCACCGAGATCAGTAACAGGGTCGGTATCGCCATCCCGAGTTTTTGCAGGATAAAACGCAACATGATCAGACTCCGCCTTACTGTGCCGCGAGGCTGACGCCCCACAGACGAGGCTTGGCCACCGGCCAGGAGTGATAGCCACGGACGCTGTCCCGTAGCGCGCCAATGATGGTGCCGTTGTAGATGATCACCATCGGCGTGTCTTGAATCATCATCTTGTGCAGCTGATCGAACAACGCCTGGCGTTTACCCGTGTCGCTCTGGCGCACGGCATCACGCAACAGCGCCTGGGCTTGCGGGTTGTCCCAGACCTTGCGCGGCTCCTTGCTCTTGTCGCCCATCAGCGAATCGAAGCCCAGCGCCGGGTCCAGCCGGGACGAATAGGAGAACGACATCATCTGGTAGTTACCGCTCTGGTAACGCTCCAGCTGGGTGCCCCACTCCAGGGTTTCCATCTCGATATTCAAGCCACTGCCCTGCGCCATGGCCTGGCTCAGCACACCCATGTCGAACATTTGCTGATAGCGTTTGTTGACGATCATTTTGATCGGCTGACCGTGATAGCCCGCCTCTTTCAACAGGCGTTGAGCTTCCTGCGGATCGTATTTATAGCCCTGCCTGGCGGCGGCGCTATAGAAAGCACTGGTCTGCGGAACGGCCGAGTTGTTGGGCTCGGACAGCCCGTTGGACAAGGCAGTGACCATTTGTCCGTAGTCCAGGGAATGCGCAATTGCCTGACGGATGCGCACATCCTTGAGCAACGGGTCATTGGTCTGGAACAGCAGGCCGCAGATCGCCATGATCGGGCTCACCGAGACCTGAATCCCCGGCAGTGTCTTGAGCTCCTGGGCATCGCTGGCGGTCACGTCGGGCAGCAAGTCGATATTGTTCGAGAGCAAGGCGGCCTTGGCCGACGAAGCATCGGGAATGATCATGAAGCGCAACACGTCGACCAACGCCTGTTTCTTGCCGGTGAAACCGTCCGGCCCGGCATCGTCACGGGCGCTGTAATCCTTGAAACGCGCCAACTCTACAGACTGGCCTGGTTTCCAGTCCGCCAAGGTGAAAGGACCGGTGCCGATTGGAGCCTTCCATTTGCCGTCTGCGGCGACTGAATCCGGGTGCAGAACGCCGCCACCGCCGCAATCCGGCCGCGCCATGGACGCGAGGAACAGCCCGCTTGGCTGGTCAAGCTGGAACACCACGGTGAGTGGATCGGGTGTGGCAATGCTGGTGATTTTCGCCCCGCCTCGCCCATCGAATTCCGCCAGGCAGCGCCACTGGGTCTTGGGGTTGAGGTAGTGCTCCCAGGTCCACTTGACGTCGGCAGCACTCAGCGTGACGCCGTTATGAAAGTGCACCCCTTCGCGCAGTTTGAAGGTGTAGGTCAGGCCGTCATCGGAGACCTGAACCTCCCGAGCCAGCAAGGGACCGACGGACGCGTCTTCGCGATGGGCCACCAGACCTTCGACAATGTGCAGCATGACCGTGTCGGTATTTTCGTCACGGTTGACGCCCGGCTCGGTGCTGCGGATGTCGGCGTTGAGGCCGACCCGCAACGTGGTGTTGGCCTGAGCCTGCGCAAACGCAGCACCGAGGGCGACCACGCCGAGGGCTTGCAGGGTGACGCAGAGAGATTTGTTCAATATGCGATGCACGGGAGAGGTTCTCCTTCGCTGAAAAGTCCGGCCAGGGGCAGAGCCGGCTTCAAGCCTGTGTTTATGTCGTTTTTGTTATGGCCTGACCTTGATCAGCGCCGCATGCGATTTTGTTTTTTTAAATTCGCACGGACATATTCACAGCATGCTGATTGCTTGTAAATGTTTTTTTGAGCATATAAAAACATTGTTTGGTTTTTTTGCTCTCAGCCCTCCCTCATGTACAGCCGCCCGCTCAAAGCCTGAACCGATCCACCGACTGCGACAGCTTGCCTGCCAGCGTGGCCAGTTCATCGGTCGTCGTGGCGGTCTGGCCGATCACTCGACTGTTGTCTTCAGACATGCCGGCGATCATTTCCACCTGATGGGCAATTTCGTTGCTGGCCAGGCTTTGCTCGCCAATCGTGCGACTGATGTCGTTGACCAGTTGAGTGGTGTTCAGCGTGGCGTCGAGAATTTCCCGGATCGCCCGCTCGACCTCGGCGGTGACGGCCATGCCTTTGTCGACCTGCGCTACGCCGGCCTCCATGCTGGTGACGGCTTCACGGGTGCTTAGCTGAATGCGCGCAACCATGTCGGCGATTTGCTGGGTGGAGGCGCTGGTGCGACCCGCGAGGCTGCGGACTTCGTCGGCCACCACGGCAAACCCGCGTCCCTGCTCACCGGCGCGCGCGGCCTCAATGGCAGCGTTCAGTGCCAGCAGATTGGTTTGATCGGCAATGCCCTTGATCACCTGAATGATGCTGAAAATCCCTTCGGACTCTTTGTCCAGCGTGCGGATGACCTGAGCGGACTGCTGCGCCGAACGCGCGATGCCATCCATGTCATTGACCACCTGGTGGATCACCCGGCCACCATCCTTGGCCAGCGTTTCCGCCTGATTGGCCATGTTCAGCGCGCGCTCGGCGTGCCGGGTGATTTCCTCGATACTCGCGGTCATCTCGCTGGCCGCTGCGGCCATGGTGCTGGCGGCACTGCTCTGCTGCTGACTGCTGCCGGCCACTTCGTGACAACCACTGCTCAGACGCTCACTCATGCCGCTCACGCCTTGTGCGTTGCTGCGAACCACCTCGATCATGCCGCGCAGGTCGCGCTGCATGGTCGCCAGGCTGCGGATCAATGTGCTGGCTTCGTCTTTTGCGGTGGGCTCGACAATCGGCTCACTCAAATTGCCCCTGGCGATGCTGTCGGCGATACGACTGGCCGATTGCAGCGGGCCCATGATGCTCAACATCACCCAGCGTCCCTGGGCGAGCAACAACAGCAAGCTGGCGATGAGTACGCCACCCAGGGCCATGTTGGCGTTGCTGATGGCTTGCTGCGTGCCGACACTGGTCTGCTGTGTATCGGTTTCAATCAACTCGCTGAGGGCGGCCATCTGCCCCTCGAGCTGGCTGAACGCCGCGTTGAAGGTGCCCAGGTCTTTTTGCGCTGCGTCGGGATTTTCCAGCGCCAGCCCAACTATGCGTTCGGCCGCACTGATGTAGGTATCGAGGCTCGGCTTGACCTTGTTCAGACCCGCCTTGATGGTGTCGTTGACCGGCAGCTTGAGGTTATTGCCCAGCACCTCACGAAAACGCGCGGCATGTTCGTCGATGGAACTGCGCACCTCGGCTTTGCTGCTGGTGCTTTTGCCCAATCCCACCAGCATCGCGGACAAGACGTCGGCGCGCAGGGCGTCATGCATCATGTCGGCTTCAAGGTGGTTGCGCAGCGCGGCCATGCTGACATCGTTGTCATTGACTGCCTCCGCCATGTGCGTATTACCCAGGTATCCGGCCAGGCTCATGATCAAGGCCGCGAGCAGGCCGGTGCCAATCAGCAGAATCAAGCGTAATTTTATCGACACTTTGGTCATTCCTGATCAGTTGGGTAAAACCATGCGCGGATGGTTTCTCTGAACAGGTTATCGGCCGGGCGAACGGGTTAATGAAGGCGATTTCCAAACGACTGTTTCTTTACGACCTGCGGTCCGGGTCGGCCAGCATTGCACGCAAAGTCATGGCATTACTCACTGCAAAACCGCTGGCGGTGTTATCGAAGATGCACCAGATCACGCTCCCGGCTTGCGCCGCCTGGCGCATCTGCTGCGCCAGAGTTTCCAGCCGGTCGCGGTCATAGTTGCTGTGATAAATGCGCGGGGAACCGTGCCAACGCCAATACTGAATCCCCGCCCAGCCCCCCGGCACATCACCACCCGGAATAGGCGATGGATCAGCCGCCACTCGCCCGATGCGCTGTTCGACCAGCAGAACGTCGGCGTTCAGCCAACTGTCGTGCCGGGGCTCAAGCACCACCGGGCCAGCGTAACGCTGGCGCAACGCGCTAAAGAATGCGTCGGCTACGGCTTCGTCATAGGCCTGCGACGGCGGCAATTGCACCAGCAAACAGCCCAGCGACGCCCCGAGCGCAGTGCATTGGGAGAGGAACTCCTCCAGCAACGACTCGCAGTCCTGCAAGCGCTGAACATGGGTGATGAGCTTTGGCATTTTGACCGAAAACCGGAACGTCGCCGAAACCGACTCGGCCCAGCGCGCATACGTTTGAGGTCGATGCGGGCGGTAAAACGAACTGTTGATTTCAACCGCCGTCAGTTGCGACGCGTATCGCTGCAGGTGGGTGCCGTCAGCCGAGAACAGCGGCCAATGCTCGCGAGGCAAGCTCCAGCCGGCACAACCGACGTAAACAGGGGGCATGTAATGGGCCTCGCTCAGTAACCGGGTTGTCTTTCTCCTTAGTTCAATCGATTACCGCCACTTCAACATCGTTCAAACAAATCGGTTTATCGAACCCCTCCCCAAGCGATGGGTCTGCTCTTGTATAACTTCTCGGAAATATTCCAATGCTCGCTCAACACACACTTGTCTTACTCGCTCGGGGCGGATATGCCGCTCGAGGTGTTCTTTACCTGATCATTGGCATCTTCGCCCTGTTGGCGGCTCATGACTCGACAAAACCCAAAGACAGTCACAAAAGCCTGGAGGCGCTGTTAAGCCAGCCATTTGGATATGTCCTGGTCGGGCTGGTCGTGGCCGGTTTGCTGGCCTTCGCCGGGTGGCGGGTTCTGCAAGCGATTCGCGACGTCGATCATCACGGTACGAAGCTCAAGGGTTGGGTGATTCGTGCAGGTTTGTTGGCGGGAGGTCTGGTTAACGGTGCTCTGGCGTTTTTTGCATTGGGCCTGCTCATCACCGGCCTTCGCAGTTCAGGCAGTTCCGGAGGTGAGAACACAAAGGATTTACTGGCGCATCTGTTGTCCTGGGATCACTCGAACGTGTTGGTCTACATCGTTGCACTCGTGCCATTAGGTGTCGGCATTGCTCACATCATCAAGGGATGGAAGGCGACCTTCGAGAAGTACTTTGAGGCGGATGAAGAAGTAATGCGCTACATACGCCCGGTGTCTCGATTTGGGCTCATAGCCCGAGGCGTGGTGTTTATCGAGATAGCCCTGCTGCTTGCGATGAGCGGTTCCCGGTTTAAAGCCACAAATCCCCCAGGCTTGAAGGAAGCCCTTGATGCTCTCCAGAACCTGCCAGCCGGCGCTTTGATTCTGATGGTGATGGCGCTGGGGTTGATTGCCTTTTCGGCCTACAGCTTTTCCGAAGCGGCCTGGCGAAAAATAAACATGGATGTGCCGGGGGTTTCTGGATCGTAGTCGCCCAGTGATGTTGTTGAAGGTGATAAGGACACCCCAGGCTCAAGTGAATGCTTCAAATGTCCGGGTCCAGAATTTTCAGCCACGGCCATCGCGCCTGATAACTCCTGGCCTTCTGCTCGAACAGATCCCGCTGAAGGTTGACCGGGTTGATCCGCAACAGTCCTTCCTCGACGTCACTCAATCCGTAAGGCGCATACACCTCGCCCGTCAGTACGTCGACGCCAATACAGGTTCCCGCGATCAGGTATCGATCAATCCCCTCCTTCGCCGAGTTCAGCTGGGGATACGCCCCGCCAAAACGCTCGCCGTACCAGAGGTGAACCCGCGCCTGATTCTTGATTTCAATGCTCACATCGAGGTCGTGGAACAGTGCGCCGGCGGCCTGTATGACGTCGTTCTCGGCCTCCCATGACACGTCCTCATCGAAGTAGAAAACGTCATAGTCCTTGATGCCCCATGCAACGGGTCGCTCGGCCTGATGGTTCCAGACCGCTTGAAACAGGCAGCCTGCGGTAAGCATGCACTGGTTCAGGCCAAGCGCGGGCAAACGCTTGAGTATCTCGGCGTTTGCCGGGTTGGTCATAGCGATATCGATCAAGCGTTGGGTGGTCAGTGTCATGCGCACTCCTTGTCCGGTATGAAAATCCCTGGAAACGGACAATACATTAGAACCGCTAAGGTTCTTGCCACTAAAATAGAGCCTTTCGAATCCCGGTATCACGAGCATCATGGATGAACTGCACCGAGGAAGCTGCCTGTGCGGCGCCGTCACCTATCACGTGGCGGGCGCGCTGAAAGCCGTTACGCATTGCCATTGCAGTCAATGCAGAAAAGGTCACGGAGCGGCTTTTGCGAGCTATGCCAGCGCACCTCGCTCAACGCTGTCGATTGACCAGGGCATGCACGCCCTCAAGACCTTTCATTCGTCTGAAGGGGTCGCGCGACAGTTTTGTGGCGAGTGCGGGTCTTCGCTGTTCTGGTCTGACTCGAAGGGTGATTTTTCGGACTGGATATCGGTGGCGATCGGCACGCTGGATACGCCGCTTCTGATCAGGAAGCACAAACACGTGCACGTCGAGTCGAAAGCGTCGTGGTATCCGATTGACGAACCGTTAACGGCTTACCAAAGGTAGCGTCACCACGAACTCGCTGCCCTTGCCATCGCCGTCGCTCATGCCGACCACGGTACCGCCATGAGCCTCGACCAATTCGCGCACCACTGTCAGGCCAATGCCCAGACCGGCCCCATTGAAGCCCACGGCATGAACGTCCTGCACGAAGGGCTCGAAAATGAACGGCAGTGCCTTGGCCGAAATACCGATGCCATCGTCGCGAATGCTCACCGCCAGGCTGTCACCTTCGACCGTTACCGCAAGCGTCACGACGCCGCCCGCCGGGGTGTACTTGGCGGCGTTACCCAGCAGGTTGCCGAGAATTTGCGTGAGGCGCACGGGATCGCCGTCTACCGCCAGCGTCTGCTCGGGCACCTGGGCGGTGAACAACAAATGATGCGCCGTCATCAGCGGGCGGCACACCTCGATCGCGTCCTGGATGATCGGCACCATGTCGATCAAGCAGCAGTTGAGACGCAGCTTGCCGGTACTGGCGCGCGAGACATCGAGCAAATCATCCACCAGCCGTGACATATGCCGAACCTGACCTTCGATCAGCTTTTGCATGCGCGGCAGCTCTTCGCTGGGCACTCGCACCAGCCGGCCGGCGATCATGCTGATGGGCGTCAGCGGGTTGCGCAGTTCGTGGGCGACTAGGGTCAGGATGTTGCGTTGCTGCTCTAGCGAGTGCTCAGCCGAAGCTTGCAATTGTTGCGCGCTGAGGGCGGCGATCACCAGTTGTTCGTTGGCTTCGCGCATCTCCAGGAGCATCTGCTGCTCTTGCTCGGTACGCTGTGGTTTTTCAGCATCGGACTGGGCCAGCAGGATCGCCAGCACCAGCTGTTGATTGGCCTCGAGCAACTGCTCCACCTGCTGGTGATCCATCAGCCGGGTATTGGTGTCGTTCAGTTCCTTTTGCAGAGCTGCCAGCACCGCTCGCGCTTCCACGGTTTTCTGACCGAGCAGGAACAATTCGCGAGTGGCAAATGCAAGCGCTTCCTCGTTCCGGCTATCGGCCCCGTTCATGATCTTGGCTCATCCATTGTCGAGGACTGTGTGCTGCCGGGTTGGTCGGCCACCGAGCAACCCTTCCTGATCGGGCAACATCTCGCCGATCTGTAACCCGTTATCGTCGATGCGATACAGGCGCAACTCATCGGAGTGTGCACTGGCCCGTACCTTGACCACTGCCATGATGCGCAGCAAGCGGCTCTGCACTTCAATGTAACGCTGGACGATGATTGCGTCGGTGAGAAACGCCGTGCCGTAAGGACTGAATCGCAGGTCGGTATAGCGGTCTTCCAGTTCCGAGGTCATCAGCACGCTGACGCCCGCGCCGGTCAATGCAGTGACCATGCGCGACAGCGACTCGCGAAAGTCTTCGCGGAAGGTCGGCGCCAAGGCCAGCTCGAAGCCCGACAGCGAATCGATCACCACGCGGGTAGCCTTCAATCGGTCGATTTCGCTGAGCAGCAACTGGACGATTTCATCAATGGACAAGTCCGGTGCGCGACTGTCCACCAGGCCCACTTTGCCGGCCTGGATCAGGTTGGCCAGCGTAGCGTTTTGCGAATGATTGGGTCGCTGCTCAAACACCGCAATCACACCGGTTTCCCCGTTGCGTACCCCTTCGGCGAGGAAGGTCGCGGCCAGGATGCTTTTGCCTGAACCCGACGGGCCGGCCACCAGCAGTGAATACCCCCGAGGCAACCCGCCACCAAGCATCTCGTCGAGTTGCGGCACGCCCATCTTCAGGCGCTTGGCGGGGAATTGCAGCGGTGCTTCAACCGGGTTGAGTGGCGCAGGTGCGAAGACCTTGATCCCCGACGTGGCAATACGGAAGGTGTGCAGCCCCGGCAGCGTCGGCTGGCCGCGCATCTTCATGATTTCCATCTTGCGGACCATGGAGTTGCGTTGAACGCTTTGACGCAGCCAGATCAGGCCATCGGCCACCGTGAAGATCGGGTTGGTGTCGGTTTCGGTGAAGTACTCGCCGATCAGGAAGGTCGTGGCCTGCCAGGTCGTCATCAACATGCCCAGTTGCTGAACGAACTGCGGCAGATTGTTGTTCGGGTTGTCCTGGGTCTGGCTGGCCAGCACCACTGAACGGAACGAGTCGACGAACACCAGCGCCGGGGAATGGGTTTCCACCTCGCTGACAATGCGCCGCAGCACTTCGTCCAGGTCACCGGCCAGGGTGTCGTCGGCCAGATTGACGTAGCGGATCGAATGGTTGATCGCTTCACTGTCGAAGAAGTCGAACTGCTGCTGGTAACGCAGCATCTTCAAGGGCGGCTCGCCGAGCACGGTAAAGAACAACGCCGGGCGTTCCGGGGTCGCCAAGGCGAACATCATCTGGTGCGCCAAGGTGGTTTTACCGCAACCTGGCGGGCCGGCGATCAGGTTGAACGAAAATTCCGGCAGACCTCCACCCAGCACCTCGTCCAGGCCTGGCACGCCGGTGGCCAGACGGTTGATCGTTACTTTGGTGCTCATGGCGAAATTTCCTGCGAAGGGGTGTCGCTCAAAGAAGGTCCCCACACGTCACGAAGCAAACGTGCGGTGAGCGAGGGCCCGATCAGCGTGGTCAACAGCTCGTAAAACGTGGTCAACAGCACTTCACCGAAAAACAACGCATCGGCTTCGCTCTGTTCGACGAGTACGGACTTGAGGGCAATAAGATCCAGCGTCGACTGCACACTGTCGTAGGTGCCGGCCAGACGTGGATGGTTTGAGGCGCACAGGTGGATGCTGCGGCGATAAAGCGCGACAACCCCTTGTTGGCCGATGATGGGCGTGAGGGCTGCGCCCATATCCTGCAAGGTGGTAACGAGCGCCTGGGCGATCCTGGCAATGTCAGCGTTGGGACCCACACGGTGCGCCAGAGAAGCTACGATCTGGCGGCTCTCTTCGCTTTGCGCGGTCATGGCAAACTGATATCTGATGGTCAGAACTCGATAGTACACCCTCTGTCAGGCCTCGATACCTTAATAAACACATCGTTGGGGCAGCCGACCGTAAACGTTGATGCGCATCACTACTATCTTTTTCCAGCTTGATCTGTAGATTCAATAAGGCTATAAATTAATCTATAGATTAAGCGTTTAGGAAGTTGTCATGGCCGTTACCCTTCAAGCACAAGCATTTTCCAAAAGCCAATGCGTCACCGGCCTTCGCGCGGCCGTCGGCATCATCGAAAAGTGGGGTGCCTCCAGCGAACAGGCCTGCCGGATCCTGCGTATCTCTCGCAGCACCCATACCCGCGCGAAGCAACGCGACCCTGATTGGTCCGTGTTGCTGGACGCCGATCAGATGCAGCGCATCAGCTTTGTGCTCAACATCCACGCGGCGCTGCGCCTGGTATTTGATAATCCGGACAATGTGTATGGCTTCCCGGCGATGACTAATGAGAACGAGTTTTTCAACGGTCGCACTCCATTGGACATCATGTCTCAGGGCGACATGATTTCGCTGTATGAAACCTTCCGCCGCATCGACGTGCTGCGAGGCGCGCAATGGTAACGCTGAAGCAGCTGCCCGAGTTCACTGGCGAACAGCTACAGGCTTATCGGCTGGTCAATTCGAAATTCCCGCCCATCGACCTGTTCGATGACGTCGCTGACGCGCAAGAATTCGAGGTGCTGTATCAACTGCAGGCACTCACCAATCCCAGGCTGAAAAACGAAGTCGGTCAGCTTGAGATGATTGCTCGAAGCGAGATCCCTTTCGGTATTCCTGGCTGTTCTTACGCGATAGCGCCCTTCACCCACGTCAACCCTGCGGGCTCACGATTCAGCGATGGCAGCTTTGGCGTGCTGTACCTGGCAGCGTCCATGGAAACCGCACTCGCCGAAGTGCAGCATCACCAGGGCCTGTACTGGTCGAAAGTCCGGGGCCTGAACTATGAGCGGTTTGTATTCCGGGGCTTGTCCTGCTCGTTCGTCAACACGGCGATGAAAGATGCCACCTCCATCGCGAGCACAGACCCGATCTACGCGCCGGACGATTACTCGCATTCCCATCGTTTGGGCAAGGCCATCAAAGAAGCCCGTTGCCCCGGCATTCGCTATCACTCGGTTCGCCTGCAAGGAGGTTATTGCTGGGCGCTGATGACACCCAGGCCCGTCTCACAGATTATCCAGACGGCCCATTATGAAATGATCTGGAACGGGCAGATCACCGGGGTCAATAAAATCAGCGAAGCGTGATCGGGGCTGGCGCTATTGCACAGACCTCCTCCTGCATGTGCGCCCTCTTCATCGCGAGCAAGCTTTGCTCCCACAGTAGATCTGTACCGCACACCAATCCCGCACACGGCAAAGATCCAAATGTGGGAGCACATTGTGGGAGCAAAGCTTGCTCGCGATGACGGTCTGGCATTCAACATCCATGTCGCCCGAAACGGCCCCATCGCGAGCAAGCTCAGCTCCTACAGGGATTGGTGGCGGACACAAAATCCTGCACCCGGCGAAGAACCAATTGTAGGAGCACATTGTGGGAGCAAAGCTTGCTCGCGATGGCGGTCTGGCATTCAGCATCCATGTCGCCCGAAACGGCCCCTTCGCGAGCAAGCTCAGCTCCTACAGGAATTGGCGGCGCACGCAAAATCCCGCACCCGGCGAAGATCCAGTTGTAGGAGCACATTGTGGGAGCAAAGCTTGCTCGCGATGACGGTCTGGCATTCAACATCCATGTCGCCCGAAACGGCCCCATCGCGAGCAAGCTCAGCTCCTACAGGTATTGGTAGTGCACACAAATCCTGCACCCGGCGAAGATCCAATTGTGGGAGCACATTGTGGGAGCAAAGCTTGCTCGCGATGACGGTCTGGCATTCAACATCCATGTCGCCCGAAACGGCCCCATCGCGAGCAAGCTCGGCTCCTACAGGGATTGGTAGTGCACACAAATCCCGCACACGGCAAAGATCCAAATGTGGGAGCACATGTGGGAGCAAAGCTTGCTCGCGATGGCGGTCTGGCATTCAGCATCCGTGTCGCCCGAAACGCCCCCATCGCGAGCAAGCTCAGCTCCTACAGGGATTGGTGCCGCGCACAAAATCCTGCACCCGGCGAAGAAACAATTGTGGGAGTGAGCCTGCTCGCGATGGCGGCCTGACAGCCAACAATTTCTCGTCCGAAATAGCCAGTTTCTGCAGATCATTATCCGTATCGAGCACGTTTCAGTGTCGCGATGATGCACCGAATTCGGTCGTCTGTTTAAAAGCAAAAAGCTGTGCGATTACCGGTCAACTGCCTTTGTCCCCTCGTTGACCACGTCATACCCTTGAGCGCTGCAACTGTGACCCACAAGAAAAACCATAAGCGAGAAATCACTTTGAAGCGTCCGATCCAAACCCCTTTATACCTGGCCTTGCTGGCTGCCGTTGCCACCACTTCAAGCCAGGCTGCCGACCTCAATTGGGTGGACTCAGCGGTCACCTCGGTCAATCAGGAAGTCATCGATCTGCGTCACACCATCCACCAGCATCCGGAACTGGGAAACCTCGAAGTCAAAACCGCTGCCCTGGTCGCCGAGCGTCTCAAGGCGTCGAACATCGAGGTGCGCACGCAAGTCGGCAAGACCGGCGTCGTCGGTGTCCTCAAAGGTGGTTTGCCCGGCCCTGTGGTAGCCCTGCGTGCTGACATGGACGCGTTGCCGGTCAAGGAAATGACCAACCTTCCCTTCGCCAGTCAGGCCACCAGCGTGAGGCTAGGCAAGAGCGTGCCGGTGATGCACGCCTGTGGCCACGATACCCATACGGCGATGCTGTTGGGTGCCGCCAAGGTACTGGCCGAACATCGGGATCAGGTTCGCGGCACGGTGGTGTTCCTGTTCCAGCCTGCCGAAGAAGGCGCTGCGGACGTCGACGAATTCCAGACCGATACCCTGATCGGCGCGCAGGCAATGATCCGCGATGGCGCCCTGGATTCACCGAAGGTCGAAGCAATATTCGGCGTGCACGTGATGGCGGGATACCCGACCGGGCACCTTTATTACAAGTCCGGGACTGTGCTCAACAGCAGCGATTCGTTCCGCATCACGCTCAAGGGGCAACAGACCCACGGCTCCGCGCCCTGGAGCGGGATCGATCCGATTGTCACCAGCCAGAGCATCATCAGCGGCTTGCAGACCCTGGTCAGCCGGCGCATCGACCTGACCAAGGGCATGGGTGTGATCAGCGTCGGTACGATCAATTCCGGCTCGGCAGCAAACATCATTCCCGAAACTCTGGAGATGACCGGGACCATTCGCACCAACAACGCCGATATCCGCGACACCATCCTGCAAAAAATGCCACCACTGGTTAGCGGCATCGCCAGCGCTTATGAAACCGAAGCCAATCTGCTGCTCGTGAACAACGCACCGGTGACCACCAACGACCCGAAACTCACCGAGGCCATGGTGCCGGCACTGGAACTGGCCGCGCCGGGGAAAGTCGAGCGGCTTGAGGCGTCACTGTCACCCAGCGAAGATTTCTCCTATTACGCTCAAAAGGTGCCCGGACTGTTCGTGTTCCTTGGCGCGACGCCCGAAGGCCAGGACATGAGCAAGGCGCCCAACAACCACAGCCCTTACTTCACCGCCGATGACGCCACCCTCGCCACCGGCGTGAAGGCGCATGTGCAGTTCGTCATGAACTATCCCGGGCGATCGACTGTGACACATTGACTAAAGCCGAAAGCGTTGCTGCATGGCATCGGCAAGCAGATCCACCGCCTCATCGGCTGCTGATGCCAGCGAGCGCATGAACACAATCTCATGCGCCTGTATGGCGGGAAAACCGTCGAGGATCTGCATGTTTTCCGTCACACGGGCGCGGTCGATCAAACTGATCGCCAGCCCGGCCTCCACACAGGCCTTGATGGCCTGGTTGGACGGGCTTTCCAGCACCACGCGAGCGCGTCGGCCACTGTGCTTGAGCGATTCCATCATGGCTTGCCGATAAGGGCATTGCGCCGCATGCACGGCCAGCGGCAGTGGATCCGTCGTGGCCATCGGGGTATTGGCCGGCCCCACCCAGACAGGCGTGGTAGAG
>Ga0247817_10001226_pt1 | contig 13631 bp, 11 predicted proteins | sample UWRJL212509R1_FD_178010 | JGI IMG/M metagenome (GOLD analysis project Ga0247817, IMG submission 178010) | Plant litter microbial communities from Arlington Agricultural Research Station in Wisconsin, United States - UWRJ-L212-509R-1 | ecosystem: Environmental > Terrestrial > Plant litter >... | reverse complement strand
AAATAAGAATATTTGGCGATGAAAATGATGTTATGAACTGCTCGGTTCAGGACGTCGATGGCAACATTATTGTTGTAAGTCAATTTACACTACACGCTTCTACAAAAAAAGGAAACCGTCCTTCGTACTTAAAAGCTTCAAAACCTGAGTTTGCAATTCCTATGTATGAGAATTTTGTTAGCACTCTCGAAAAAGAGTTTGGTAAAAAAATACAAACCGGAATTTTTGGTGCAGATATGAAGGTTAGTCTGCTAAATGACGGACCCGTAACGATAATAATTGATAGTAAAAATAGGGAGTAAAAAAATCTTAAATATTTGTTAAGGGTTTCAGGGAATGATCTATATTTGGCGAAAGTACCTAAAACTACTTTCTTTTAATTTTTTCTTGCTTAGGAGTTAGTTTTAAATTTCCTTTTCCGGGAAAACTTCGTTCTCTAAACTCATCAAACTCTTTGTGCTATTTATACAACTGTGGTGCTGTTACTACCAAATTTCTGGCGAGTTCTGATAGATTTGTTCTCTAGTAACTCAATTGAACGGCTTTTTCTTTAAAAGCTTTGTCATAAATTTTGCAGACTTTTTTCATAGGGTAAAATTAAGATTATTTCTTAACTTTCTGTGATTGCTAAGTTAGCATGTCCAAATCATACCTGTGATTTAGAAGGTTAAATGGTTCTGCATTTCTATTCTATCTCTTTCTAATTTTTTTCTAATTTTTTTTTATAGGATTTCTAATGCAAGTACTTATACTAATTAAGCATATTTGTTTAGAAGGGATAAGCCGAAACCCAAAAAAGTAGGCAAAACTAAAAAATTAAAAAATATGAAAAGAAAAATTACCAGTTATTATTCGTTAATGGCTATTGCAGCAGTATTATTCGTGTCCTGTAATATTGATGAGGAAGTTGCACCAGTAAATAGCCAGATTTCAAACGAAAAAGAAGTTGAAAATGTCGTTCTTGAAAAAACGTCATTAGAAGAACTAGGTTTTAGTTCTATGGAAGAATTCCTTGCGAGTGGAGTAACTGAAATGAAGATAATTTCAGGACCTAATGCTTTACAAAAAGTAGAAATAGGACCAGGTTTTTCTTATTCCTATACACCAAAGAAACCAACACCTTCAAAACCATCACCAACACTTTCAAAACCTAAACCCCTTACTGAATTAATGACCTCGGCTCAAGTAGATGGATTGAAGTTAGGTAATAGCAAGATAAAAGATCTGTATAAAATAGGGGGGAAAAAGCCAACAGGGGTAACTATTAATGACTGGCAGTCTAGTGGGGCATTTTCAAAGTTTAATTTGGCTAAAGAATACGGTGAGTATGCTTATGTTGGGACTGGTGATCCTACAATAACCAAACTAAGCACAGACAAACCGGAAGTAATTCAAATGTCTTCATTTATAGTTTCTAATTATAGTGATGAAGAAACTACTATTTGGCGTTCTTTTAGTTATACTACAGGAACTAATGCTACTGTAAGTAAGAGTGCTACAGTTGGTATTGAGTTTGAAGGTAAGATGGGATTTCCTTTAAGTGGTTCTTCTGCAGGTGTAAAGGTCAGTATTTCAGGTACTATGGGTGAGGAAACGACTACAATATCCTCGAAGACTGATGAATATAAAATTGCCCCTAAATTGCCTCCTCATTCTCAAAAAACAATTTATGTTACGGCAGTAAAGAAAACAGTAACTTATGAGTATAAAGTTCCAGTAAAAATTTCAGGAAAAGTAGTCTCGAACTTCGATAAAAAAGTACAAGGGGCTCGTATTTGGTTTTGTCCTGCCTCCAGGCTAATGCAGGGTAAAGAAAAAGTTGAAATAGGAACTATATCTATTGTTGAAACTTATGACGTACACATGAGTGAAGGAGCTGCTATACCATTAAAGGGGTCTTTTCCTGGCTCTAATAATTACAGAAGAAAATAAATAGTTGATTTTTTAATTTTAAAAAATCTGGTATTATCTCACTAACTGTGTAAGTTAGTGAGATAATACCAAATGTAATGCATTACAACGAGTTACTTTTCTTTTATTATATTCTCGAGGTACTTTATTTTTTCTTTTTCTGACTGAAGTAAACGCTCATAAAGTTTTTTATTTTCTTCTACGGTTTCCATTAGTTTATCTAACGGATTAAAAGTGCAGCCAGTATTTCCAAAATTCAATTGGCTATTCTTTGTGTCGTTAAAACTATTAAAATAATTAATTGCAGCTTCATCAGAAAATTTTTAATTGCTTCTACCGTTACACCAAGTGCTTTTGCTACTTCAAGTAATTTTTCATCGTCTATAGTCTCGCTATTTTCTATTGCAGAAATAGCTTGCTGATTTGTTCCCATAGCCATTGCCAAAGCTTCCTGCTTCATATCTCTAAGTTAACGAATACGGCTAATCTTTCGCCCTATGTGATTTGATTTTGTAAGTGTGCTTATGTTTCAAAGATAATAATTAAGTGCAATAAGAGCCAATATGTAGAATACATATTTTGTCTTATAAAATTCGGCTAAAAATGATTTAAAGAATTACAAGTATTTATTTCTCTCCCGCTAGCGAATCTTGCTTGTGTACAAAATAAATATGTTTAATTTAAATCATCTTTTCTAATCTATACAAATCATACAAATCGGTTTCATCTATTAACAAATAATTGTTTGGGCGAATTTTTAAATACTCAATTGCAAATTCAAATAAAAGTTTTTTACTCCTTACTTTTTCAGCTGAGAATAAAGGTATAAGTTTCTTCCTTTCAATTAAATTTGAAATAATAAACCGTTCTTCCTCATTAAATTTTACGTATTCATTGTAAAGATCAATGCAATCACTTATTCCATTAATACTCTCTTCAATTTTCTCTTCATTAAAAACATAGTTTTTCGTTATATTTATTTCTTTATTATACCCCCTAAAATATATAGTAGAAATATTTTTAACATTATAAGCACTATTTATAATGCACATAAAAATTTCTTCTTTAGATTCTAGTTGCTCTGATAAAAATTGTATATAAGCCATTATTTTAATAATTTTTTAAGTTCTTGTAATGAATTAGCAAAATCAATTCCATTAGCTTTTAATTCGTCGATATACTTTTTATCTGATGGAAATATATCTCCACTAGCATTGAGTGACAAGGGTTCATCTACATAAAGAATTTTATGTTTATTATATGGATTTACAAATTCAGCACTCTCTGGGTTAGCTATACTACCAGCCTGTTTGTCTAATGTAAACTTATTGCGAGCTAAAGAAATATTTCTTTTACATTCAATTATTTCGTCAGCAGTTATGACATCTAATTCTGCGACTATTTGATTATTCACATCTTTATAAATTTGGTTAAACCCTTCTACTTTTTTTTGAGAATTGACAAATTCTCCAACTTTCCCCTCCACAATATCACCTAGTTCTGAACTAGCTTTTTTGGAAGCAATAGATGAAGATATTCCTTGTTCTAGTTGCTCTTCCCATTTTATTAACGTTCCCGAAGGATTTGTGTATTCAATTTTATTGCCATTTCTTACAATATTTCCTATAACACTTTCTGTTACTTCAGTAGCTTCGTCAGCCTTACTCAACCACTTGAGCTTACTTAAGGACAATCTTTCAAATTCAGGCAATACAACAGAAAGAGCATTGTTTATGGCAATATTTCTATCATCGGTAACCGCTTCTTTGGTTAAAACATATGTTATAAAAGCGGGTATTAAATAATCGTGTTCTCCAAGACGTATATGAACAGGATCATTTTTTTCGATCGTTCCTAAATCTGTTATTTCTTCGTCTGAGGCTACTAAATTACCATTTTTAAAAGAATGTGCTGTATAACCTATTTCATATTTAGTTTTATCGGTAGTATCTCCGCACCAGCTTGTAATTGTACTGTATGATAATCTATCAATAGATCCATCATACTTGTATGGCTCCATCAAATAAAATGTGCTGTTATTTATTTGATCTGACGTCTAGTTTTTAAGTCCAATTTGCGAAAGAACCTTAATATAGTTGTACTTGTAATCTTTATTTAATTTAGCATATAAGTCTGTAAAGAAAGGAATGTTACTGGCTCGTTGGAAAAATCATTAAAATAAGAATATTTGGCGATGAAAATGATGTTATGAACTGCTCGGTTCAGGACGTCGATGGCAACATTATTGTTGTAAGTCAATTTACACTACACGCTTCTACAAAAAAAGGAAACCGTCCTTCGTATTTAAAAGCTTCCAAACCCGAATTTGCGATTCCGATGTATGAAAATTTTGTTCGTTCTCTGGAAAAAGAGTTTGGGAAAAAAATACAAACCGGAATTTTTGGCGCAGATATGAAGGTTAGTCTGCTAAATGACGGGCCGGTTACCATCATAATTGACAGCAAAAATAAGGAATAAAAAAATCTTAAATATTTGTTAAGGATTTCGAGGAATGATCTATATTTGGCGAAAATACCTACGCATGATTAAACATTACTTTTCTTTATTTTTTTTACTCTTCTCGATAACAATTTCTGCTCAAAAAAACGAATTTTCTGTATTTAAAATTTCCGACAGTCTTAAGGAAAATGCTAATGCTGTTGTACGCTTGAATCAAATTGATATTACAATTGCATCTCAACGCAGCATGAATATTAAGACTAAACGAGTTGTTACGGTTTTTAACGGAAAGGGTACTGCTGAAATTGATGCATATAGCTATTATGATAAGTCGCTTTCAATAAAAAATATTGAGGCTATTGTATATGATGCATTTGGAAGTGAAATAAAAAAAATCAAACGGAAAGACTTTAAAGATCAAAGTGCGGCAGGAGGAAGTACGCTTTTTTCAGATAATCGAATAATTTATTTAGATTACACTCCTGTTACCTATCCTTTTACCATTGTATATACTTCTGAAATTGAAACATCAAACACCGCATTTATTCCAAGGTGGTTTCCGCTAACGGGATATAATTTGAGTGTAGAGCAAACTTTTTTGAACGTTGTTTTTCCTCCTAATCTTGGTTTCAAGAAAAAAGAGATTCAATTTTCGGGTTTTGATATTCAAAAAACAAAGGAAAACGATACTGAGCTTTCTTATGCTGCTAAAAACATTCTTGCTCAAAAACAAGAAGATTACAGCCCAAATTATATAGATCTTTTTCCTAAAGTTATGATGGGGCTTGAATATTTTCATTTAGAAGGAGTAGATGGAAATGCCACAACATGGGAAGCCTTTGGTAAATGGTATGAAGAAGAAATCTTAACAGGAACTACCATTTTGCCGGAAGAGACAAAAACTAAAATAAAAGCTTTAGTAGGCAATGAAAAAGATCCTATTAAGAAAGCAAAAATTATTTACGATTACGTCCAAAAAAAATCCAGATATGTAAATATAGCAATTGGTATTGGTGGTTGGAAACCTATGCTTGCGAATGATGTAGATCATTTAGGATATGGCGATTGCAAAGCATTATCCAATTATACAAAAGCACTTTTACAAATCGTTGATGTTCCGTCTTACAATACAATTTTATACGGAGATCGCTATAAAACTAATATCCAGTCTGATTTTGTTTCGATGCAGGGAAACCACATGATTTTGGCAATTCCAAATGGCGATAATTACGTTTGGCTCGAATGCACAAGCCAGGATGATCCGTTTGGATATCAGGGAACATTTACCGATGATCGCGATGTTTTGGTGATTAAACCAGAAGGAGGTGAAATAGTTAGAACAAAAGTATATGATGACAAAGGAAATATTCAAAATGCAAATGCCAACTATACAATAGACGAAAATGGGAATTTGTCGGGTTCCATTGCCATTATTTCTGAAGGCTCACAGTATAATTCGAAATACAAAGTTGAACTTTTACAGCCCGCAGAAAAAGAAAAGCACTACAAAGAGTATTGGGATAACATCAATAACCTGAAACTGGATAAAATGAAATTTACCAATAACAAGGAAGATATTCGTTTTACGGAAGATATTACATTAAGTGCATCAAATTACGGTACAGTTTCAGGCAATAAAATGATTTTTGTTGTAGATGCTTTTAATCAAAATAATAACACAGTAAAACGTATAAGAAATAGAAAAAATCCCTTTCAGATTCAGCGTGGTTACTTCGATACTGATGAAATAGAAATCAATCTTCCGAAAGGTTTTAGTATTGAATTTCTTCCTGAAAATTATGAAATAAAGGGAAAATTCGGGGAATATAAAACGGAAATCATAAAAAAAGAAAATAACAAACTAATCTACAAAAGATCCATGTTTGTAAACAAAGGAAAATATTCGAATAAAGAATATGATGAATACCGTTTGTTTATGGAACAGGTTTCTAAAAATGATAATGCCAAAATAATACTAACAAACAACTAAACATAGACTAGAACAATGAAAAATATTAAATTTTTTAGCCTTACTCTGATTTTTCTGATAGCTACAACTGCTCTTTCGCAGGAATTTAAATTAGGAAAAGTTTCAATTGAGGAACTTCAACAAAAAAGACATCCTAAAGATACTACTGCAAGTGCTGCAGTTTTATATGAAAAAGGAAAGACAAAAATTGAATATGATTTAAATGAGGGATTTGTTACTGTACTTGAAGTAGAAGCCAGAATTAAAATTTATAAAAAAGAAGGTTATGATTTTGCTAATGAAAGTGTTTTGTATCAAAATACAACAGGATTAGTTGAAAAGGTATTATTTTCAGATGCATATACTTATAATTTAGTTGAGGGTAAAATAGAAAAGACAAAGCTAAAGAGCGATGGCGTTTTTGATGAAATAGTAAATAAACTTTACAGAACAAAAAAAATTGCAATGCCTAACGTAAAAGAAGGTTCGATAATTGAGTATAAATACGTAATTAGAAGTTCAAGTGATAGAAGGATTCGCGATTGGAATTTTCAGGCTTTCATTCCTGTAAATTATTCAGAGTTTGTTACCTATATTCCTGAATATTATGTTTTTAATTCCAGACAAAAAGGATACCTTTTTCCTAAAGTAACAAAACTAATAAATAATAAAACTATAACTTTTACAAATAAAGAAAGATCTGTACCGAATGGATTAGGTGCGGTAACAACAGGCTATAATTCTAGTAATCGTAATTATGTCGAAAATCAAACAACTTATATTGCTGAGAATTTCCCTGCCTTAAAGCAGGAAGCATATGTAAATAATATTGATAATTATACCTCCACGATTGAGCATGAATTATCAATGGTTCAATTTCCAAATCAGACGATGAAATTGTATTCGACAGATTGGAATGCCGTTGTAAAAACAATTTATAACTATGAGAATTTTGGACCTGAATTAACAAAATCTGGTTATTATGAAGATGATGTAAAAGCTTTGTTGGTGGGCAAAGAAAGTTCGGAACAAAAAATCATGGCTATTTTGAATCATGTTAAATCTAGCGTAAAATGGAATGGTTATGTGGGATATGGATGTGATAATGGTGTTAAAAAAGCATACAAAGAAAAATCAGGAAACACAGCTGACATTAATTTAATGCTAACCTCGATGTTACGTTATGCCGGCTTAACAGCAAATCCAGTTTTAGTAAGTACACGATCTAACGGAATTTCATTTTATCCTAATAGAAATGCATTTAACTATGTTATTACTGCGGTCGAAATGGCAGACGGATATGTTTTACTAGATGCAACAGATAGTTTTTCAGCACCCAATATTTTGCCTTTAAAAGTGTTGAATTGGCAAGGTCGATTAATTAGAAAAGATGGGACTTCAGTTGAAATTGATTTAATGCCGTCAAAAGCGTCAGTAGATAATGTTTTTGTAAATTATAGTATAGATGCTGAAGGCAAAGTTACAGGTAAAACCAGAAGACAATGTACAGATTACAATGCTATGATAACCAGAACCAATATTTACGGAATTAAAGAAGATGAGTATCTGGAAAAATTAGAGAATCAAAATAATAAGATTGAGATAAGTGAGTATTCCAGAACAAACGAAAAAGAAATACTATTACCTATTATTGAAAGTTACTCTTTTGCGGCTAGTAATTTATGTGAACTAATTGGAGGTAAAATTTATGTAAATCCAATGTTGTTTTTTACAAAAAATAAAAATCCATTTACTCAGGAAGTTAGGGAATATCCTGTCGATTTTGGTTTTCCATTTACAGATAAATACAATATCACCATTCAAATTCCAGAAGGTTTCATGGTAGAAACAATTCCAGAATCGGCAGTTATTGTAATGGAGGATAATGTTGGAGCTTTTAGATTTAATATCGCTGCAAATGGCAATTTATTACAGGTATCAGTCTTACATCAAATCAATAATGCCATTGTATCAACAGAAAAATATGAAATGCTAAAGGAGTATTACAAAGTAATGATTGCTAAAGAAACAGAAAAGATTGTTTTAAAAAAGATATAAATAATGTTTAGATTTCTACTAATTGGTATTGCTCTTTTTTGCAATACAATTTCTATTAATGCCCAGGATTATGAATTAGGCAAAGTCACAATAGAAGAGCTTTTAGAAAAAGCACATCCAAAAGACAGCAGTGCTTCTGCAGCGATTTTGTTTAAAAAAGGTAAAACACATTTTGGTTATAAGGCCGATGGCGGTTTTTTTGCCTATCATGAATGTGAAGTAAAAATCAAGATTTATAAAACTGAAGGTCTGAAGTGGGCGAACCAAAAAATCAGGTTTTATATTGGATACGAAAATTTAAACAGTGACAAATTGGAATTTTCGAATGCTGTGACTTATAATCTTGAAAACGGTACAATTGTACAAACAAAGCTGGATAATCAGGGCGAATTTAAAAATAAAATAAACGAATATTGGAAAGAAAAAACGATTACATTACCCAATGTAAAAGTTGGCTCTGTAATAGAATATAAATATGTTTTAACAACGGAAAATATAATAAAGTTTCCTGATTTTGATGTTCAATATGAAATTCCGTTAAATCATTTTTATTATAAAACAGAAATCCCTGAGTTCTATATTTACAAGCCTATTTCTATTGGAGGAATTATGATCCAAAGTGATGCGAAATTTAAAGAAGCATCCAAGTCGTATGTTAATTTTGGTCAAAGAAATACGCTTTACTACAAACAAATAGAATCTTTTTATACCGGAAAAGATGTTCCCGCACTAAAAGAAGAGCCTTACATCAGCAATATCGAAAATTATCGCGGACAAATTAAACATGAGCTTGAAATAATACGTTTGCCGGAGCGTCCGATTAGAGATTTAACTATAACGTGGGAAGGCGTTGCTAAAACTATTTTTGAAAATGAAAATTTTGGAAAACAGCTTGGTAAGAATAACTTTATTCCGAATGATTTAAAGAAAACATTCATGCTTGTAGAAGATAAAAACGATAGACTTAATCTTGTTTTCAAATATGTTCAAAACTTTATGAATTGGGATGAGAATGATGGTTATTATGTAGACAAAGGAGTTGTAAAAGCCTATAAAGATCAGACAGGAAATGTTGCCGAGATTAATTTCATTCTCATTAGCATGTTGCGATCCGCTGGTATAGAAGCAAATCCGGTTTTGGTAAGTACCATCCAAAACGGACTTCCTGTTTTTCCCACAAGAACAGGGTTTAATTATGTAATTGCAGCAGCCGAAATAGACGGAAAACAAGTTCTGCTGGATGCGACACGCAAATATACATTGCCCAATATTTTACCGTTTAGTGTTTTAAACTGGAAAGGCAGACTGATCAAAAAAGATGGAACTTCGCAGGAAATAGAACTTGACCCGTCAACTCCGTCCAAAGAAAATTACAATTTGATGGTTAAAATAGATCCTGACGGAATTGTAAGTGGTAAAGTTGCAATTCAGCGAACAGATTATAATGCATATCAGTTTAGAATAGAAAACGCTGAAAAAAAAGAAGAAAGTTACCTTGATAAAATAGAAACAGAATGGGGCAACGCAGAGATTTCCGATTACAAAGTTGAAAATTTGAAAACCAACATAAAAGACCCAGTCGTAGAAAACTTTTCTTTTAGCTCAAATAACGCATTAGAAATAATTGGAGGCAAAATTTTTATGAAACCGTTACTGTTTTTTACGACAGATAAAAATCCTTTTAAGCAGGAAGAAAGAAAAATGCCGATTTATTTTGGATATAAAAATCAGGAAAGATTTAATTTAAGTATCGAAATTCCAAAAGGATATGTTGTAGAGTCAACACCTAAGCCAGTGAAAATTGTTTCAGAAGAAAAAAGAATGATTTTTTCATTTAATATTAGTGTTATTGATAACAAAATTCAAATTTTGAGTATTAAAGAAATTAACAATAGTACTTTTGCAACTGAGGATTATGAGATGATAAAAGAAGTTTTTGAAAAAATCGTCTTGAGTCAAAATCAAAAAATTGTTCTAAAAAAAGCTTAAAAAAATGGATTTAAAAAACGCACAATTAGATGTTGATACCTGGATAAAAGAACATGGTGTTCGCTATTTTAATGAATTGACCAATATGGCGCAACTTACAGAAGAAGTAGGAGAGGTTGCCAGAATAATTGCCCGCAGATATGGTGAACAGTCTGAGAAAGAAAGTGATAAAAACAAAGACTTAGGAGAAGAATTAGCCGATGTTGTTTTTGTAGTTTTATGCCTTGCGAATCAAACGGGAATTGACCTGCAAGCTGCTTTTGATAAAAAAATGGATTTGAAATCTGTTAGAGATAAAGACCGCCATAAAAACAACGATAAATTAAAATAATGTGATATGTTGCAGTAAAGTTTTGGAGTGTCCTTTATTTAAAATAAATTTGCCAAAATGCATAATCTAATTACCCAATAATGAATTTATTACTTCACACCAATCAACATAACTTAAACGGACAAATTGCAGTAACAGGATCAAAAAGCGAAACCAATCGATTATTGTTGTTAAAAGCACTTTTTCCAAATATTACTTTAGCGAACACTTCAAATTCAGATGATAGCGAGGTCATGCAAAAAGCGTTGGTTGGAAGCGATGAGATTGTAGATATACATCACGCAGGAACAGCAATGCGTTTTTTAACGGCTTATTTTGCTGTAAACGAAGGTCGCGAAGTGGTAATGACAGGTTCAAGCAGAATGCAGGAACGTCCGATTAAAATTTTGGTAGAAGCATTAGCACAATTGGGCGTTGAGATATCTTATGAAAAAGAAGAAGGTTATCCGCCAATTCGTATCAAAGGAAAAAAAGTAACAGCTTCAAAAGTAACGTTGGCCGCTAATGTAAGCAGTCAATATATTTCGGCGCTTCTTTTGGTAGCTTCAAAATTAGAGAATGGTCTGGAATTGACATTAGAAGGAGAAATTACTTCTATTCCGTATATCAAAATGACGTTGGCATTGCTAAACGATTTAGAGATTGAGACAAGTTTTGAAGGAAATGTTATTAAAGTATATCCAAAAGCCGAGGTTGTTTCAAAAGAAATGGTTGTAGAATCAGATTGGAGTTCAGCATCGTACTTTTTTAGTTTAGTTGCACTTGCCGATACAGCTTCCATTACCTTAGGTAGTTACAAAGAAAATAGTTTACAGGGAGATTCTGAATTAGTTTCGCTTTATGAAAAGTTAGGAGTAAAAACAACGTTTCAGGATAATAAAATGACTTTGGTAAAACAAGAGAATTTTAAATATGAAACTGTTAACTTTGATTTAAATAATACACCGGATATTGCACAAACAATTGTTGTAACCTGTTTAGGTTTAGGAATAGGTTGCCATTTAACAGGATTACATACTTTAAAAATTAAAGAAACAGACCGATTAGAAGCGCTTCGAATTGAATTAACGAAGTTAGGAGCGAATATTTCCGTGACGAATGATAGTTTGACATTAACAGCATCAAAAAATATAAATCATAATATAAAAATAGCTACTTACAACGATCACCGTATGGCAATGGCGTTTGCTCCGCTAGCATTAAAAGTGCCTATCGTTATCGAAAATGCAGAAGTAGTTTCAAAATCATATCCTGATTTCTGGAATGATTTAAAAGAATTGAATTTTCAAGTTTCAGAATTGGAATTTTAAAAATCTACTAAAAACAAGACCTTTGAACAAATACCTACAAACGAATTGTTTTGATAAACCTCCAGTGAAACTGGAGGTTTTTTTTGCTCCTGTTTTTCTTGTTAGTTTGTAAAACAAATAGTTAAAGAAAAACGATAACAAAGTCATAAATATCATTTATTGGAATAAAATAGACGAAAAAAACAATTTAATACAACTTCAAACAGAAGTAAATCAAGGACTTTTGAAAATAAACACCAAAACACTTGACAACGCCTATCTCACAATCGTATATTTGCACACGATTTGAAATTTTAGATAAAAAATCTAAAATGTACATCCTAAAATCAATAATTCAAATATGAAATTATCACATTTCCAATTTAATTTACCTAAAGAACTTTTAGCGGAATTTCCAGCAGAAAACAGAGATGAGTCTCGTTTAATGGTAATCGATCGTCAAAAACAAACTATAGAGCACAAAATGTTCAAAGATGTTATCAATTATTTTGATGATGGAGACGTTTTAATCCTTAACAATACTAAAGTTTTTCCTGCACGTTTATACGGAAACAAAGAAAAAACCGGAGCAAGAATTGAAGTTTTCTTATTAAGAGAATTAAATTCAGAGCAACGTCTTTGGGACGTTTTGGTTGATCCGGCTCGTAAAATCAGAATCGGTAACAAACTTTATTTTGGTGATGACGATTCGTTAGTTGCTGAGGTAATTGACAATACTACTTCTCGTGGTAGAACTTTACGTTTTTTATATGACGGTTCTTATGAAGAATTCAGAAACAAATTGACTGAGCTTGGAGAAACTCCAATTCCTAAATACATCAACAGAGAGGTAACGGCAGAAGATGCTGAAAGATACCAAACTATTTATGCAAAAGAAGAAGGAGCTGTAGCAGCACCAACAGCTGGTTTACACTTCTCGAAACACCTTTTGAAAAAATTAGAGATCAAAGGAATTAATTTTGCAGAAGTTACACTTCACGTTGGTTTAGGAACTTTTAACCCGGTTGAGGTAGAAGATTTGTCTAAACACAAAATGGACTCTGAAGAATTAATCATTAATCAACAAGCGTGTGATATTGTTAATACTGCTAAAGCTGCAAAAAAACGTATTTGCGCAGTAGGAACAACTTCAATGCGTGCAATTGAAAGTTCAGTTTCATCACAAAATACTCTAAATCCTTATGAAGGGTGGACGAATAAATTTATTTTCCCTCCACACGATTTTAGTATTGCAAACTGTATGATTACAAACTTCCATACGCCAAAATCAACTTTATTAATGATGATTTCTGCTTTTTGTGGACATGATTTAATGAAAAGAGCTTATGAAGAAGCAATCAAAGAAGAATACAAATTCTATTCTTACGGAGATGCAATGTTAATTATCTAATTAGATTTTTAGAATAAATATAAAACCTGTCAGCGATGACAGGTTTTTTTGTTTTACTAGTTTTCAGGTCTTAGGTTCAGCAAACATGAAACTTGAAACCTGAAACAAAAAAACACACCATTCCAGAACATTTTCTTATTTTTACGATTCAAAACAAAGACAATGACTTTTCAAAATACACGTGAATTCGCGAAGCAACTCGACGCACAAGAT
>Ga0247817_10001225_pt1 | contig 13643 bp, 13 predicted proteins | sample UWRJL212509R1_FD_178010 | JGI IMG/M metagenome (GOLD analysis project Ga0247817, IMG submission 178010) | Plant litter microbial communities from Arlington Agricultural Research Station in Wisconsin, United States - UWRJ-L212-509R-1 | ecosystem: Environmental > Terrestrial > Plant litter >... | reverse complement strand
TTTCGATCAGGTCTGTAACAGAATTCGCTATAAGAATTCCTGTTTGATAGGTGCCATCTACAAAAATAACTTGTCCGTATGTACCTTGGCTTGAAGGCGCGAGGTCAACAAAAATATTGCAACGAGCCCCGTCATTACCTATACTTATCCAGCCTGGGTTATACGTATTTGAGCCATCAATTTGAGGATCAAAAGACTTTAGAGGTATTAATGCAATGTCTTTAGATTGCTTCGCTCTGAATTCAGATTCAGAAATAATGTTGTCGATAGGTGAAAATTGAAAACCATAAAAAAAGTTGCCAAAATTTTCTTCATCGTTTATTCCATTGTGCGTTTTATAAAGTTCCTTGAAATCTTCCGGAAGCTTTTTGCCAATTATTTCTTCAAGGCTCTCTAGCTCTTCTTCGCTTGCTCCAGGATTTAAAGATAGTTCAACAATACGCGGAGCAAATTCTGTTAACGATTGTGTGATGGATTCTAATGATGTTGTAAGCATATTTTTTGTGTTAGAATGATTGAAATGTTGAATAGAGTAATGTGTGTTCATTGAAGTAGATTTTGTTCAGCCTACTTTTTTCGTTTGTGCGATTGTTCGGAATGATACATTATTCAATTACCAGGCTCACATACGTTTTTCCATCTTCAACAACATCTTTATTATAAACTCTTTTGCCTATGATTGAGGATGCAAGACGAAGATTTTCCAAACGGCCGGCTAATTCAACGTTGAACAATTCAGCTGCACCTGATTCCAGGAAATCAGAAACGTGAATACGGTATTTATCCAGTAGGTCTTCAATAGGATATTGAGTGTCTTCACCATCTTCAAGTTCAAAAGATAATGCTATCCTGTAATTCGTTTTAGCAGTATCTGCAAGGTCTTTGTAGATACTGTTTTCTACATGCTCATACGTTGTTGCATCTTGATATTTTTCTAATGGTATTGGTTGGATGTTAATCATTGTGTGCGTGTTAAATGTTTGTAATAGATTCGTTACTGAGTTTTTTTAGTTTGCTGTAAAAATCATCTTTGTTAGTTCTATCAGGAAGACCTGCAACTTGTCCATCGCCAAGTTCAATAATTATTAGATTTCCATTTTTTTGTCTTGCAATATCCATTGAAAAAAAATTGCTTTCGATTTTTAAAGCAATTTTTTCAAATTCAGAAGTTTCAGGTTTTTCAAATGTATACTCACCTTCTTCCCAGTAATCGTAAATATCGATCAGTTTTTTATTGAAAAAAAATAATCGGTATTCTTCAGTTAAAGGCATTCCGCTTTTTGAATGAATTATTAAATCATTGAGTTCAATAAATGCTCTTACAACAATTCCTTCGTTAAGATATTTGTCTCTTAAATGTATAAGATTTTGTATTGTCTGTTTAAACTTGTCAATATTAGAAGCATCACTTACAAAGCAAGCCGTTTCCCAATCGTGCTTTTCTGATTTTACATAGTCTTTTATAATTACAGGATTATGGCCAAATACTTTTGTCTTTTCAATAAGTTCATTAATACTATTTTCATTTTCAAGTTTTTGAAAAACAGTTTTGGGTGTGCTGTTTTCAATAAATTTCAAACTGTCAGGCAAGTAATGACAGTTCTGATATTGTTCAGGAGAATTTATTAGTACATAATTTTTGGTCAATAAGTCTGCATGTAGAATTGAATATTGCTTTGGGGTTAACATCCAGCCTCTATAAATTACTTTTTGTAAAATGTCATTTCGATTTATTCTTTTTGTAGCATATTGAGTTCGGTCAGTGCTTATTAAATCATCAAAATTAAAAATTAATGTGGCGAAGCCATTTGTAGTAGCGCTTAAAAATTCTTCTTCATAATCAGGTTCAACCTTGTTTGGCTCAAGTGGGCTTTCGCAAAATAGTATATAGACTTGATCTTTCATTATTGTCTTACTAAAAATTAATTTTTTATTGCTTTATTTTTTTCATCCTTCATACAGTGAATATATGATTTAAGATGGAAGTTTATTGTGTGTTTTGTTCAATTAAAAAATGCCATGCCGTTAGTTATAGATTTTTAATCAATCTCAATGTTTACACATTCCTTTAATCTAAAGTTAAGCGATTACTTGTTTGCAATGCCTTTACTTGCCCTATCTGCCTTAATCTGGCTGACAAAAAGATCGGTGTATTTTTTACAGCCGATATTATTAAAATGCGAGTAATCAACATACAAAGAATCCGGCCATACTTCCGTTGTCGTATTAACAAAGAGAATATTATTCTTCTTTAAAACGGTGCTCACTTTATGTATATGATTCGCTAAGCTTATTCTTTCTTCATCTTCAAGTGATGCTAAATATCCTTCTCTAAAAGGACTTTGTATATAACTGAAATAAATACCATTTGCATTGCAGAAATTCGCTAAGCTATCCAGGTATTGGTATTGAGCTGAGTCAAAAACAAATTTTTTAATTCTATACCCATCCCATCTTAATTTCATGATTTCAAAATTATCCTTAGGGAAAGTTACTCCACCATGTTCATCGAACAATAGATTGTTATAAGAATGTTGAGCACGTTTGTCTTCATGAAATATTCTGGCTTCTAAAAGAAAATGCCTGAATCCCATTCCCGAATAAAAAGATTTGGAATCATCTGCTAGATATTCTTCAAGAGATTCGAATTTTACTCCTTTGGGATTTTTATTGAAGTCCATGTAATTTCCGGACATGATGATCATCTTAGGTTTAAAGCGTTTTTTAAATATCTTTATTAATTTATAATCATCTTCTACGTTTTGCCCCCAGGAAGAAAAATTCAAATAATTATCTCCTAAATTCGTTGCAATGGATTCTGAATAAATATTATTCAAACTCATGGAAGAGCCTATAGCTAATACATCCAGAGGTGCACTGGGTTTATTATTTTTAATGCTAAGCATCTTCGCATTAAATCCTACATTTTGAGATAGATTGGGAGGCGGAAAGCCATAAATCAATACCCACAATACTGTTGCAAGAATGGGAAGCACGAAAAATATAGCAATCTTAAGTAAAAAGCTTTTCATTGATTTTTATAATCTAGAATTGGAAATAAATAAATTGCTGTTCTTTGCCGCCAAACCAAAATATGATTATGAGCAGTGCATAGTACATAGCATATCTGAATGGACGCTTCCATGTAAGTCCTAACTTTTCAATGGCATACTGACCTTCTCTGCCTTGCCATTCGATTAAAATGAATAGAATAATGAATAGTACTCGTATGATACCATCTGTACCAAATACGCCGCGTGGTATGGACAATATGGAAGGTGAAAATATTCCGGAGATGTAACTTAGTGCATGGCTCATGTCATTTGCACGAAAAAAGATCCAGGCAAAAACAGTTAAGCCAAAAGTAAATAATATAGAAGAGAATTCTTTTATGTTGGGCAACGCTTTGCCTTCAGCAATGGGGCCTGTATGAGTACGATTTTTATTTGTTAATAAAAGCGGCAGGAAATAAATTGCATTCAATGCTCCCCATGCTACAAATGTCCAGTTAGCACCATGCCAAAATCCACTTATAAGAAAGATTGCAAAAGTATTTCTAACTTTCATCCAGGTGCCGCCTTTACTTCCGCCTAATGGAATATATACATAATCTCTAAACCATGTGGACAGCGAGATGTGCCAGCGCCTCCAGAATTCAGCAATGTCTCTGGAAAAATAAGGGAAATTGAAGTTGCGCATTAAGTCAAAGCCAAATAATCTTGAAGTGCCAATGGCAATGTCTGAATAGCCAGAAAAGTCGCAGTAAATTTGAAAGGTGAAGAATATTGCACCAATCAATAACGCACTTCCCGGCTGATCAGCAGAATTGTTGAAGATCACATTTGCAGAATCTGCACAATTATCTGCGATGACCATTTTTTTGAACAAGCCCCAAAGGATTTGTCTTAATCCGTCAACGGCTTTTGAATAATCAAATGTACGTTTGGTATAAAATTGAGGAAGCAGATTTGTTGCACGTTCTATAGGACCGGCAACTAATTGCGGGAAGAAGGTTACAAATGCTGTAAATGCAATAAGATCTTTCGTTGCTTCAAGTTCTTTTCTATAAACATCAATTGAATAACTTAAGGTTTGGAAGGTATAGAAGCTTATACCAACAGGTAAGATAATGTTTAATGTATGGGCTTCTATCTCTGTTCCGAAGAACGAAAATGCTGAAACAAAGCTATCTAAGAAAAAGTTGTAGTATTTAAAGAACCCGAGAAATCCCAGATTTACAAGAATACTTGTCCAAAGCAGAAATTTCCGTTTCGTTGGGTTCTCTTGTTTTGAGAGTCCAATGCCAATAGTATAATCGACCATTGTACTGAAAAATATCAGCAACAAAAATCGCCAGTCCCACCAGCCATAGAATAGATAACTTGCTGCTACGATTAAAAAGTTTTGCAGCTTTAAATTTTTGTTTGTAACAAACCAATAGAGAATAAATACGATTGGTAAGAAAATGGCAAAGTCAATTGAGTGAAAAAGCATTCCTAGTGTCTTAAGATTTGATATTTATATTTTGTAGATATGCCACTGCTGAATATATGGGAAATTATATATACCAGACAGAGATGCTTGTCTAATAATATATTGGGAAAAGGTACTTAGTATTTTTTAGATTAACAAATGGATGAATTGCGGACATCATCGTGCATGAGTATTTTCAGGATATAAGAATATTCTTAGAAAATATAGCATCGTAGAGTTGTTGAAAAATATCATTCACTAGTGTCTAACGTGTCATGTTCTAGACGTCGGAGTGTAGCGGAGTTATTACCACGCATTACGCCTCACAATAGCTACGTTGTCTTGATTGTTGAATGTAATTTCTAATACCTCATGGTCAATGGAAAATCCTTGATCCGGGTCGTATATTTTTTTTATAGTCATTTCGGTAGAGTAATGAGTTTATTGATTATTCTGCAAAAAATATATTTTCGATTTTGTTTTTGATGTGATTTAATAATACTGCAGCTCCCGAATAATTATGTATTTAGGTTTTGAATTTATAAATGAATTTTTTGAATCCAGTTTCCTTTTTCATCATACATATATTCAAAAGTTTCTTTAGGTTGTGGTATCTTGGAATCAATCCATTGTTCAGAAGTCTCATTTTCGTATTTGTCGTAGGTATTGATGACACAGAAATCTTTTTTAATATGATTCGCAGATCGTAATGTAATATCACGGCTACATAATTTCAGGACATTCCCGTTTTGATCGTATTCATAGATTGTTTGACATAATGTGTCGTTCATCCTATTAAATATAGTCCATACTTTTTTGTTGTGTTCGTAATTAAATTTCTCGTATTGTCCGGTAGAAGATCTTTTCTGAATTGTTCTTTGGAGTTCATCGTATTCAGTGAATTGAATGATGGAATCACCATTTTCAAAATATGTTGTTTCAGTTTTTAAAAGGCCTTTAGAATTGTACGTGTATACTTTTCTTAGATCCGTTTTTTTATTGTTGTTTAGACTAATTGATGAAGATTCAAAATTCAAATTATTGTAATCGTAATGATATCCCCATTTAAAAGAAGAATCAGGTGCATAGCAATACCACTTTATTATTTTCATGCTGTCATTGTAAAAAAAATAAAGATAATCAAATACAGATCCATTACTTGAAAAATGAGTTTCAATGGTTTTATATTGCTGCTTATTAAAACAGATCTGCACATCGCTCCCGTTGGCCCCTTCAAAAGCCCTTTCTCTGATTCCTTTATGTATTTCGTTTCCTGTCTTTTGAGCTCGGAAAGAAGTCTCTTTTAGAGATTTTACATTACTCAACAGATTCATTTTTTTTACATCCGTTTGGGCATGAGCACAAAGAGAGAAATTGAAGCTGAGTATAAATAATAAAGCGCGTATCATTGTTTGTAGTAAATAACTTGTTTAACTATTGAATTGTTTTAGATGATCGCACAAATCCATTACTTTTCCTTACGTCATGTTCTGTAAGAAGATTGAGCCACTCAGCTTTTGCAGCAGCATGAATGCAATGTTTGATCATCTGATATACATTTATTTTGCCCCATTGAGCAGCGCTGTTTTCATTTAGCGTATGAATCCGATCGATCAATTCATTTCGTTCTGGTGTGTTAAATATTGATTTCATAGTTAGTTGTTCAATATAATTTTTAAAAGTGTGTTGCTCCCGTGAAAGTTAGAAGGGGAGTTATTTATTATTTCATCAAATGTATTTGTGTCAACGGTGGTATAAGCATATGCATCAGATCCAAGATCTAAAAAAATGAGTTGTTTGTTAATTGTTTGCAAGTCTTTGTCAATCGATTTGAATAAGGTGATTATGAATTTTCCATTTCGTTGTTTTTCTTCGCTTACACCAACTCTCAGCTTAGATGTATTTGTCCATGTGTGCTTGTGTTTTAAATGATTGTTTTCTAAATACGTTTCAATTTCATCCTCATCCTCTTCACCTCTCCAATCTATTAAATGAACAAGGCTTTTAATTTCTCCGAAGAGATATAGAACATCTATAGGGCGTATGTTTCCTAAATCAAATTCTTGTAACTCTTCCTGAGCTAAAAATTGCTTTGGGTCTTGTAAGTACAAACTATAAAACTTTTTAAATTCGTCTTTATAATCCGGAAAAATCAACATCCCGATTTTTTCTAATTGTGAATCATTTTCGATACTTTTCTTGCGATCTCTCATTATATATATCAACGAGAGCAGTACAAAAAAAGCAAGTGTGAATACGATCCATTGCCAACCAAGTTTATCGTTTATAAAAGCCCCTAAAAATCCAATGCACATTGCAATTCCGACGATTGAAACGACAACACCTAATATGATTAAAATATATTTTACTATTTTCATTGAATTCGAATATGCAATTTTGATATGGATTTATGCCTGGTTTACCAATTCATTTTTTTTAAGGTCCAACAGTACCAGTCTTAACTTCTCCAGCTCGTTTGTAATAGGCAATAATTACTCCGCCTGGTGTAATGGTATTTTCTGTTAATGTAAACGCTGCCGGAATCGGGCCATCGTCAAACAATTTTTTTCCTTGGCCTAAAGTCAACGGATAAATCTTGAGCCATAGCTCGTCTACTAAATCATTTTTAAGCAGCAGCTGAATGAGTTTGCTACTGCCCCAGACTTGTATGTCGGAACCTGCTGAATGTTTGATTTTTTTGATATCTTCCAAACTATCTATAAATACAGTGTTTTTCCAATCCGAGTGTGTCAAGGTTTTGGACATAACGTATTTTGTGCCGGTGTTGATGCCAGGCCACACATCCGCATGTTTAGGCCAGTAGGATTCCCAAATCTCAAATGTCTTCCTACCCAAAAGATAATCTACAGGTTGTTTCAGCTCTTTTTGTACCACCTCACCACCAACTTCATCATCATAAGGTGCAACCCAACCGCCATATTTAAAATCTTCGGACGTGTCTTCCTCACGCCCTCCCGGCGCTTGCATGACTCCATCTAATGTGATCATCGATATAACAATTATTTTTCTCATTGTATCCTGTTGTTTGTATGATAGGAATTTCGCTAAAAATATTGAATTATAGTAGCGTAAAAGCGATAATTGTAGTAGGAGAATGCGAATAATAAAAGAACCTGATTTGCTATTCATGCTTATACTGCATGATAACAATAATAGTGACGGACTTTTATTTATACATTCGTTTATTAAAAATCAGCTTAATGTTATTTAATAACAAGGTCCGTATTCTATTTAATTTAGAAGGCTTAAGGATTGGAACTATTCTTTCATCTTCAAAATTATCAACGTTGATGTAATTTTTCTCTACCTTATCCTGGTTGATTAAATAGTCAAATATATCAGTTACCCATTCTTCAACTTTTTTAATTTGTTCATTCGTTGAATACTTGTCAATAATAAAATCATAATCAGTATATATACTCCAGTTAATTTTTACTTCAATATTGTCTTTAATAAAAATTCCTGACTCATAAGTGTCAAAAAAATCATATTTATAGTCAAAGTGTTCAGGAGCTAACTTTTCTTTAATGTAGTTTGCGCATAAAAACATATCATCCACATGGATAGATAATCCATACAAGAAAAATTGTATGTTTCCATCCTTATCTCTAATTGTTTTAACGATATATTTTTTATTCTTTATATCCTGCACGCAATAATTGTGTTTTGTAAAGCTTTTAATGGTTCGTGTTTATTGAATTTCCATACGCCAGTTATAGTTAATTCATATACACCTATTCTATTGATTTCTTTCAAATACAATGATCCCTTCTTGTGATTGAGGCGCATAACCAACAAGCTTTTCGCCGGTTACAAATTGAGAAATTTTATTAGGATAAATATCCAGGATGCCAACATTTTTGTAGTTTTTAGCAAGATATGCATCAGCCCAATTGAAAATCAATCTTTCAGAATCAGGTCTGGTCAGCCAGGACGTAGCTACCGTAACAATAACAATGTATTTAGGTCTGGTTGTTTCTATTTCTTTGATCATTTCTTTTTGCATTTCATGTGCATAAGAATGAATTTCAACAAGGTTATATGTGTAAATGTATCCTGATGCAGAATATCGATTCGCATAAAAACAAATTTGTGGCTCAGAACCAAGTACAGCTATCTTATCGTCTTTAGTCGTATTTTTTTCTAAAAATTTGGCCACTTTGATCGATTCTGCAAATGGATTTGAACCATATATTTTCTTGCAGGATACTTCAGGTTTACGTTTAAATAAATAATCTGCATTTGCTTTAATTCCTGACCCAAGGAACATAATAAATATGAAAAGATTCAAATATGCAAGACCAGGAACTTTCAACTTTTCAATTGCGAACGTATTTATGGTATCGAACAATGTGGCAATTAAAATAGCCATTGCGGGCAATAAGGTTATAAAATAATGTGATCTAAAATAGAACCCTGGTACAACCGTTAAAAAAGAAAAAACAAAGAATGAAATAATAATGATTTTAGTTTGAAACGTTGTTTTGTTGATATAAAGAAAAGGAATAGCAAGTAGCGATAGCAACCACAATGCAAAATATCCTGCAGAGGTATAATTACCTGTTATTGATCCTATGGAAGTTTTAAACATCGTATATGCTGATGATAGAGGAATTTGGTCACCATATTTTAAAAGATAGCTAACGGTCCAAAACCAAAACTTGTCGAAGTCAGCAAAAAAGTAAAAATACAGAAGCATACTTATTATAGGGAATACAAAGCCTGCAAGGTATAGAGCTAGATTTTTTATAAAGCTAAAATTTTTAACATTGAACTCTTTCACAAGTATAATGGTGAAACCAAAAAACATAAAAAATAATCCCGATTGCTTACAAATAAATGCCAACGAAAATAAAACCCCAGAAAGGAAATATCTTATCAATGTATACTTTTTACTTTTATATAATTGAAGAAGAACAAACGTTCCAAGCAGTGCATAGAAAATTACAAAATGTGTTGCGTGGGCCGCTTGAGCAAGCAATGTCCAGGATGTTCCAATAACCCCAAACGATGTGGCTGCAATTACAGCGCCTAATTTAGAAGCAAAGTTTTTTGAAATTAGAAATACCAAAATCATTGATGCTAAACTGATAATTGTCAAACCTATATGGACACCTAAAATTGACTCACCAAAAATCGCCATGATCATAGCATACATATAATATGTCCCGGGAAGTTTCATATTATATGCTAAGGTATAAGGTGCGTGACAATCCAATATCAATTTGCCAAAGTATGCATATTCTCCTTCATCCCGCTCAAAAGGAAATGATAATAAATGCATTCTTGCTATAAAAACAATAAGGACTGCTATGCCCAGTAACAAAAAAACAAATTTGTCATTTTCAAAAAAAGATGACTGCGGTTCGTTTATTGTTGCGTCAGACTGTTTTACTTTTGTTTTTTTAGCATTCATATATGTTGTTTTTTTTTCTTTAATATTTTTTATGTTTTTGAGAAATGCTTGTTTGCTCTTACACGAATGAGTTGTGTTAGATCTCAGTCGCTAAAGGCAAAGCTTCCTTTGAACGCTCTAAGTCAAAGGTTAATGGTACTGTTTTCAAGTTTTTAATGTTTTTAAGAAAATAGTTAGGAGGATTTGGGAAGCTTTTAGAGTATTTAATAGTCCTCTTATACCGAAGCCCGCTCACTTATTTATTTCTTGTCAAAATCCCCCTTCGTTTCGATTGATTTTTCTTTATTCATTTTCTTAATATAAATTATTCCGAATACTACTATAGAACTAACAATAGACGATAACGTAAAAAGCATATTTTCTCCTTTGTAATATTCATTAAATGTGTCATTTAAATCGAATACCGGAATTGGCCTGGATATGCATAAATAGGATAATTGATTTGCAATAAAAACGAATAGAAAAAATGTTAAATAATAATGATTGTCTTTAACGATTTTTCTTTTAAGGATGAATTCATTTGCACACACTATTCCTATAAATGAGATAATAGTAATTATCAATCCGAAAAAATAAACTATTCCAATGAAAGCGTCAGGCTTAACAACAATTGGATAAGCTACACAAATAATTACCCAATTCATCAGACTATATATAAAGACATGTGAAATTTTTATTCTACTTGACATTTTACCTTATGGAAAAATTTAGTGATTTATTTTATTAGATCAGCTACCTTTAAATCAATCGAATTTTTATGAAAAATCTCATTCATGTGAGCTTCTGCTTTTGGCCATATGTCTGACTTGCTATAGCCTACATACAATTTAGTTACTAATCGTTTTATAAAAATCTGTTCATTTGTTTTTGTTAAATAATCTAATAATTCAAAATTGTCATAAGATCCTTTATCAACCATCTTTTCAATTAATTCACTTGTGTTTTTTATATTGAATAGGTATTGATTGGCTTCATTTATAAATTTGATTAAATCTTTTTGAAAAATTTGTTTGTTGTTTTCAAGTTTAATTGAAAAAAACTTGAATGGGAAATTTGTTATGTTTTCAATTCTTTCTCCATACCAGCATTGGTGTTCCTCTAGCCATGGATTTGTTTCTTTACCTAAAACTTTGTCGATCTCCAGTGAATGGATACAGCAGTTTACAAAAAAGTCAATTTGGAAATTCGTATTATAGACGCTTTCTTGAAAATTTATGAGGTATATTAAATTATTTTCAGTTTTGTAAAATGTGAGGTCTCTTCTTTCATAACCAAGAGGAGTCATTAAAGGCTCAATTACATTCTCTATTATTGAATTAAATTCTAATTTTAGATTTATATCAGAAGTTACAGTACCTTCTATGTCTTCCCATTGACCATCTTGAGGGTCAAATTTTGTATATTCTCCTGTATCGATACACTCAGATGCTGTTTGTGAAATTTCAAAAACACCATTTTGTGATGTGTCAGAAGAAAAAAATAATTTATACGTAGTCAGTATTGCTAGAATTCCATATTGGTCATCTTTAAAATTAAACGTGATGGAATTCAATTCAGTTTTTTTAGTTTGATATCCATGCCTGAGCAGCCTTTCTTTAAGTTGATTAAATTGTTCATCTGTAAAGGGGAGGAGCAATGTTTCATCGCTTAGAAAATCAAAATTTTTATTTTTTATTTTGTTATCTCTTTTAATCAAATAAACATGATATTCCATACTTTTTAAATTATTAATCTTACGGATAGAAGAGCACTTTGAAAATTAACAACCTCAATCGTTGAATATAAAAGTAATAAAAAAGAAGGTAATTCCCGATCTGAGCTAAAATTCAGTGTTGTTAAAAATAATGTCGTTACGATTGATTTAGATAAAAAGAATTGCATTTTATCTGTCTATCGTATTCATTAAAATGTATCACACACATTTGCTGAATAATCAGATAAAAACGTAATAAAAAAACCAAACAGCAACTGACGCTGTTTGGTTTTTTTGAATAGAGTTCTGAGATCAATCTTAAATCTGTTTACTTCATTTATTTTGAAGTAGAAGACTTTTATGTAAACATATCATGACTTAAACAACATTAAGAATAAGTTAAGATTTAGAATTTAATCAATCGTGTTACCTTACTTGTACCGGCATAATATGCACTAACGAAATAGATTCCGATTGGTAAACCTGATCCTATGTATATTGGCTGATTTGTTTGTAAGCCAGTAGATTCCCAAACTGTAATGCCACTTACATCTTTAATAGATATTGTTAATGCAGTATTCGATGCATGCGGGATTTTAATGGTTGTTTGATCTGCAAACGGGTTTGTACCTACGATTGGATCATTTGTAACAGGCAAACTATCTACTGTAATTGTTACCAGAGCAGAAGTTGTTACTGCGCCTGTATTGTCTGTAGCTTTGGCAGTAATGGTGTAGGTACCGGCAGCAACGCCTGTCCATGTAAATTCATATGGAGCCAACAGATTTGTAGAACCTGGTAATAATGTTCCGCCATTAAAGAATTCAACTTTTGCGATTGTGCCATCAGAATCAGAAGCATCAGCAACAAGTGATACCGATGCCGGAGCGCTATATGTTGTATTATTAACAGGAGATGTTAATGAAATCGTTGGTGCATTATTACCTAGGCTGTCTACAGTAATTGTTACCGGAGCAGAAGTTGTTACTGCCCCTGAGTTATCTGTAGCTTTAGCAGTAATAGTATAGGTGCCGGCAGTAACGCCTGTCCATGTAAATTCATATGGAGCCAACAGATTTGTAGAACCTGGTAATAATGTTCCGCCATTAAAGAATTCCACTTTTGCGATTGTACCATCAGAATCAGCAGCATTTGCAACAAGTGATACAGATGCAGGAGCCGAGTATGTTGTGTTATTTACAGGAGATGTTAATGAAATCGTTGGTGAATTATTACCTAAACTGCCTACTGTAATTGTTACCGGAGCAGAAGTTGTTACCGCACCCCGGTTGTCTGTTGCTTTTGCAGTAATAGTATATGTTCCTGCTGCAACACCCGTCCATGTAAATTCATATGGACTAAGGAAGTTTGTAGAACCTGTTAATAAAGTATCTGCATTAAAGAACTCAACTTTTGCAATTGTACCATCAGAATCAGCAGCATCAGCAACAAGTGATACAGATGCCGGAGCCGGATACATTACATTGTTAACGGGTGAAGTTAATGTAACTGTTGGCGCAGCATTTGGAAGGTTTGATACCGTAATTGTTACGGGAGCAGAAGTTGTTACCGCACCTCTGTTGTCTGTTGCTTTTGCAGTAATGGTATATGTTCCTGCGGCAACGCCCGTCCATGTAAATTCATATGGTGCCAACAGATTTGTTGAGCCTGCCAATAAAGTATCTCCATTGAAGAATTCTACTTTTGCGATTGTGCCATCAGGATCAGCTGCATTAGCAACAAGTGATACAGATGCCGGAGCCGGATACATTACATTGTTAACGGGTGAAGTTAATGTAACTGTTGGCGCAGCATTTGGAATGTTTGATACCGTAATTGTTACCGGGGCAGAAGTTGTTACCGCACCTCTGTTGTCTGTTGCTTTTGCAGTAATGGTATATGTTCCTGTTGGAACGCCTGTCCATGTAAATTCATAAGGAGCTAATAGGTTTGTAGAGCCTGTTAATAAAGTATCTGCATTGAAGAATTCTACTTTTGCGATTGTACCATCTGGATCCGCTGCATTAGCAACAAGTGATA
>Ga0247817_10001223_pt1 | contig 13649 bp, 10 predicted proteins | sample UWRJL212509R1_FD_178010 | JGI IMG/M metagenome (GOLD analysis project Ga0247817, IMG submission 178010) | Plant litter microbial communities from Arlington Agricultural Research Station in Wisconsin, United States - UWRJ-L212-509R-1 | ecosystem: Environmental > Terrestrial > Plant litter >... | reverse complement strand
GGGCATTTGCCGACGGCTCATCATGGAACAAAGTAATCCCCATCTTACAAAAAAAAGGGTACCAAACCATTGCTGTGCAAAATCCGCTCACTTCATTAAGTGAAGATGTAGCTTTTACCCAAAGAGCAATAGCAGAGGCGCCTGGCAAAGTGATACTGGTCGGACATTCCTATGGCGGAGCCGTGATCACGCAAGCAGGTAATGATGCCAAAGTATCTGCACTTGTTTACGTTGCTGCATATGCGCCCGATGAGGGCCAAAGTGTTCAAAGCGTTGAAAAGGAAGCGCATGAGGTTAAAAAAATACCGAATGTACCTGGTTTGGCTGAACCTATTATTGCAGATGGATTTATACGCATGAAAGAGGACGCCGTTATTAAGTACTTTGCCCAGGATCTTCCGTTGCAAGAAGCAAAGCTGATAGCAGCCGGTCAAGGTCGTTTCCACTTCAGTGCATTTGCCGGCACGATAACCAATCCCGCCTGGAAAAATAAGCCGAGTTATTATGTTGTTGCAGAGCATGACCAAACCATCGCGCCTGACCTTGAAAGAGAAACTGCCAAAATCATCAAGGCCACTACAATTTCTGTTCCGGGCAGCCATGTGGTGATGCTATCTCACCCTGACAAAGTTGCACAACTTATTTTAAAAGCGGCCGGTGAGAAGTAGTGTAAATTGAGGCTGAATGATAGAACAGCGTTAGTCCCACATTATGTCAGTAATTAAATTACTGACATAATTATTAGATAATCGATTATACTGATGACAATGCTTGAAAAACCTATCCATGTATTTTCTAAATGGCGTATTAAAAAAGGCCATTTCAATACCGTATATGACCTGCTTAACAAGGTAGCCATGCAAAGCGTTCTGCAGAATGGCAACCTTTTCTATAAGGCACACAGATGTAAAGAAGATCAGCATACCATAATAGTTTTCGAGGGTTATATCGATGAAAACTCCCGCCAGTTACAGAGGTCTTCAGCACATTTTAAAAATTTGATAGAAGGCAAGATCATGCCTTTACTAGAATATCAGGAAGTCATTTCTACCACACCCTTAATACGATGATATAACCGATACTTTATCAATGGCAAGCCCGGCAGCTTTTTAGTTACCGGGATTAGCTATTTTTCGATATATTCGTTAGTCCGGACCTAAGATTGGTCGAGTGTAGCAGCATCTCAATAAATCATGCACCAACAACAATCAAATGGAAATTACCACTGGAATAAAAATCAAGGACCCGTCTAGCCTTTTTATAATGTTTTCGCTTTTAACACTCTCAGGTTGCACGGTTATGGGGAAAAGCGCTCCTTCGGAAGTAAGTAAACTTGAAGGCGTATATCAAATTATCATAGCCATCCTTGTCCTGGTGATTGCGGTGCTCCTGTTTCGCTTTCGCATTCAGCGGATTGCAAACCGGAAAGAGCTGTACCAAAAGAATGTTCTTCTGAAAAGCCTGAAAGATATGGAAAAACAGTTGCTTAAGGAGAAAGAATGGCTCATCAAGGAAGTTCATCACCGAGTCAAGAACAATCTGCAAATGGTAACGAGTCTTTTATATTCTCAATCGGTTTACCAGGAAGATGATCTGGCAAAATCAGCGCTTAAGGACAGCTTATGCCGAATGCAGGCGATGTCAATGATCCACCAGCGGCTGTACGAAGACCAAAACATATCTACATTATCCATATCCGGCTACATTACCGATCTTGTTCATTATCTCCACGAAAGCTTTGAAACCGAGAATCGGATCGTCTTCGAACATCATGTGGATGACCTTGAGCTTGATGTTTCGCAGGCTATTCCTTTAGGTTTGATCTTAACGGAAGGCATTGTCAATGCTATAAAATATGCGTTTCCAAGTGGCCAAAAAGGTATTATCAATATAACAATAACGGAAAAATATCCAGGAAATATTGAAATGAATATCTCCGATAACGGCAATGGATTTATGATTGCTCATAATAAACTGGAGCGAGGTTCCCTAGGGTTTGAGCTTATGCATGGTTTGGCGAAGCAGTTAGGCGGAAATATTGAAATTGAAAATGGCAATGGGGTAAGCATCACTGTCGATTTTGATATTGTTTTAAACAAATAGTGTGCAAGCGCACAAATCGAAAAGAATATTTTATGACAAAACGGATCTTAATTGTTGAGGATGAATTCGTAGTCGCAAACGGACTAAGGCTGGTTCTGGAACAGGCAGGATACGACGTGAACGGTATAGCCCGTTCTGCGGAAGAAGCAGATCGTTTAATTCGTCTTCAACGGCCGGACCTTGTCCTATTGGATATCAGGCTCGATGGCAAAAGGACAGGTATTGACCTGGCAAAAAACTTAAAGCGGGACAACATCGCATTCATTTATCTGTCAGCCAATTCCAGTCAAAAGGTGCTGGAAGAAGCCAAGGCAACCGAACCCTATGGATTTCTCGTAAAACCATTCAGGGAAAAAGATCTCCTTATCATGTTGGATATTGCGTGGTACCGGCATGAAAACAGCCTTGAATCCCGGTTAAAGCAAGATGAGAACTTTCAAAAGCGATTACTGGCAATTACCGCGGAAGACACGGATGAGCAAACGAAAATGCTTCAGCTTGGGCGCTTATTTCAAACGCAGGTTCCTTTTGACCTACTTTTATCGGTGAACAGGACGATAAAAAGTTCAAATTCGATCAATGCAGCTTTTCTTCGGATCGGGCTGGATGAATATCAGTCACTTGGTAATGCAGAAATGGCAAATATCACCGGAAATAAGGTGGATTTGTTTGACCGGATAGCCAACCTGGAGAACAAGGACATCGACACGGCTTGTTTTCACCACACACTTCCATCCGACGGAAATACGGTGGTTGCGCTTGACAAATTATTGTATGATGCATTCAAAGTTCAAAGCTATCTCGTATTACCCGTGGTAGCTGGAGATGGTATAAACTCAACCTACTATTTTTTCAGCCGCCAAAAGGAAGTGTACACGCAAAAGCATATCGACTTGCTTAGTCGCATAAAGCAGCACCTGCAGCAATTCAATGCCGATATTATTTGTGAAAAAACTTCGTCAGCGGAGGCTCGCCAACAAACATCAACGCAAGGGATTTCAAAAAAACTAAAATTAGTTTATGAAAGTTTTCAGGGCATCATCGGTAGTCATCCCTTGTTGCTTTCGGCGCTGGACTTATCTATTCAGGTAGCTCCCTATAGCACCTCAGTTTTGATTTTAGGGGAAAGCGGGACAGGTAAAGAACGCATAGCGCAGGCTATTCATACAATCTCGCCGAGAAAAAACATGCCGTTTATAAAAGTAAATTGTGCAGCAATTCCAGAAACCCTTATGGAATCCGAATTATTCGGGCATGAAAAAGGAGCATTTACAGGTGCTGTAGAGAAAAGAAAAGGAAGGTTTGAGCAAGCTGACGGGGGCACTATTTTTTTAGATGAGATAGGTGAACTACCGCTGGAGATGCAGGTAAAACTACTAAGAGTACTACAGGAAAAAGAGGTGGACCCGATTGGCGGGCGTTCGCCCATTAAAGTGGATGTCAGGGTAGTAGCGGCAACAAGCCGTAATTTAGAGCAGGAGGTTGCTGCCGGAAAATTCAGACTCGATCTTTATTATCGCCTCAATGTTTTTCCAATATCACTTCCACCGTTGCGAGAGCGCAAAAGTGATATACCACGTTTAGCAGAATACTTTGCACAAAAGTTTTACAACGAATTTCATAAAACAAATGCAGCTATTTCGGGTGCCATGATTGAAGAGCTTTGTAATTACAATTGGCCTGGAAATATACGTGAGCTGGAAAACGTTATGGAGCGAACGGTGATACTTCATGATGAAAAAGGTGAATTAAAACTAAATCATAATCTATCGAACGCGGTAAAGAATCCTTCCGGTACAGGAATTATTGATACATTGGCGGATGTGAAGCAGGTTCAACAAGAAACTGAACGCAGCTATATTATTTCGATTCTAAAAAAAGCAGGAGGACGGATCCGCGGTGCTAACGGCGCAGCCGAGTTGTTAAATATCAAGCCCACTACCCTGGAATCAAAAATGGCAAAACTTGGCATCAAAAAAGAGGACCTGTTAACCTGAGTACTAATATAATTCTTTCAGTAAAGATTGTTTTACCACACAATAGACAGTATAAGGTATAACATTATTCAATAGCGTGTAATGCTCAATCGAACTTACCGGTGGCATAATCTGTGACATATTTGGAAGCGGATAAAGCCAATTCCAAAATGGATTAATATTTGCGGTTAATTCGACTATATTTTGATAGGTGAATCCGGGTCAAAATCGTATTTATCACAGCGATCTTCATACCAGCCATTCACAAACTTTTCTAAATTTTCCAGATATTCATCTATTGCAGCTGTTCCTATTGCCTCTTTATCTCCATCTATGAGGCGGGGCTGAGTAGCTTTATCTACATCAAAAACTTCGTATTTTAACGAGATGCGATCTAGTAATTCTCTCCAACCGCTGATGTTTTGAGTTTGGGGATTATAATATATTGTTATCATTTTGCCTAGGATGATTAAAGCACAAATTTAAGGTTGTAAGAAATTAAACTGCTAACCCGTTTACTATTTATAATAATAGCTGAAATCATTATTTTAATATAAATGTTCCACACCCCTACCTGCGTCTCCTCCTTATAAGGATCAAGCCAAACATAAACAGCTGTGAATCAGAACTGAATTATTGGCTTCAGATGTCCCGGATGGTGCAAAACGGTAAAGGCTAAGCCAGCATAAGAAAATGGCATCATCATTAAACAGAATGAAGATCAGTTTTCCCGTCTTACTTTACCGGAATGCTAAAAGTTACTTCTTCGGGGGGGAGGCATTGTTTATCGTTGCACGTCATAAATGTTACCTTACCCTTAACCACTATATTATTGGCCCTTAACTTGATTTTTTGCTGAAAGACTACTTCGTGTTCAAAAAAGCTCACTTCCATGTTGAATACCTTTTCGTAACGGGTAAATGGGGTTGGCTCTGTAGTCGGGCCATTTAAATCGTAGCCTGCAGGTCGATTAAAGGTAAATGTAGTTTTGACCGGACCACCTTCTTTAACGTATTGAGCGTACAGGTGCCAATTGTCTTCAATAGAAGCCCGCATAAAAATTACGGCCTCCCGATCATTAATTTTTTTGGCTGCGTAACTCCAGTGAACCGGAGTTAAGATTTGGGCTCCGGCAGACAAGGTCAGCACCCCAATAAATAATATGGTTACAAATAATATCTTTCTCATTTTTAACAGGTGACTTTTAGTTATAGTATTCATTTAAGCGGGCTCTGGGTTAATAATTAGATCTCTTCAACAGTGTTTCTACTTGTTATTTTTTGTTCGGCATTACCAGTACATAACGCGCTGATCCTTTGTTAGTTGACTAACAGCGCCTATCAATATTCAAGCGCCTGCAAGGAAACCATAGTACCGTCATCGTCCTGCATTAATTTTGACAACAGTTTTCTTAACTGTTCATCATTCATCTGCTTTTTTCCGACTATAATGGTGATTAGTTGCAGGTTATTATCATTTGACAATGCCGTTTCTTCAAGGAGATTGGGTTGAAAACCTTCACTGGTTAATTGCGCCAGTATTCTTCCATTTTTATGTCCTGCAGTTATCACCTTAAGGAGCATGTATGTTCCGGTATTGTCAGTCGGCATCGACTTTTCAATGGAACTACAGGAGCCGATAGCCAACAGCAGTGCTATTAAGCATAACCGGTGCCTGCCGGTTATGCCTTTACTTTTGGAAATCATATAAACTAATTAACGTGAAGTAATTCCGAAAGCTTTTTATTCAACGCCTCCCCACGCAGGTCTTTTGCGATAATCTTTCCAGCCGGATCAATAAGGAAGTTTTGCGGAATAGCCTGAACAGAATAAAGCTGTCCAGCGGCATTTTGCCAGCCTTGCAGGTCAGACACCTGTGTCCAGTTAACGCCGTCCTTACGTATGGCAGCTATCCATGCACCTTTACTTTCTGCCTCATCAAGTGAAACGCCCAAAATCTCAAGGCCGTATCCCTTATACTTTTGATAGGCTGTTACCACATTAGGATTTTCAGCGCGGCAGGGGCCGCACCAACTGGCCCAAAAGTCAACCAGCACATATTTTCCTTTAAAATCGTGAAGAGCGACCGGCTTACCTGTTGTATCATTTTCTGTAAAATCGGGCGCTATGGCACCAATAGCGGTTCTTTTAAGTTTTTCAATAAGATCAGCATACTGCCTTCCCGCAGCACTTGTTCTGATTTGTAGAGAAAGTGAATTGAACAAAGGCTCAATTTCACTCACAACAGGTATGGCCCCGGCTATCTGTTTTACTGTCTCAAAACTGATGACAGAATTTGGATGTGCGATAACAAAGGCTTTAAGAACTTTCCTTTTCTTTTGCAGAATCTCGGAGCTGGCCTGGTCAATTGAGGCTAAAAATTCTGCAGATTTTCGTATATCTGGCGATGCGGACTGATATGCCTGTTCTAAACTATCACTTTTTTGCTCAAACAGGGCCAGCGACCTGTTGAGCTCATTGTTTTCCACATTGAGCTGCCCGCCGCTAATTATTGATTTGTTCACTCCACCCCCGCTCTTAATTTTCACCGGAACTTTCTCCAGATACAGGCTTACCTTAGCACGGGTTGCGTCTCGCTGGTTCTTGCCAACGGTCAAATATGCAGGCCGGGGTGTGTTAGTAGTTCCGGTAAAGCGAAAAACACCATTCACAATAACAGCAGAATCCGGTAAAAAACCTTCAGGATGGGTATAATATAAATAGGCTTTGTATGGTTTAGAGAAGGTTCCCACCTTACCACTTACTGAAAACTTAAATTTTTGCGCAAAAGTAAGTGACGGTATTAGCAGCGACAATAAGGTTATCGCCAGTATTATCTTGTATTTCATCTTGTTTGAATAGTTGAGAAAATATTATTGTCTTTATTTTTTAGCTGAAAGCATATCTAGAACGGCGATCGTCTTCTTATCAGATGGCCTTGGCCCGTTCATTTGTACAAGTTTGAAGTTTTTATCAATGAGTAGCACCCTGGGAATGTCGACAATGTTATACGCCTGCAACCTGTAGCGGCTAATCAGCCACTGGTTGCCTGTAGCCTTGCGCTTTGCAATGTTTTTTCTCCAAGGATCTTCCGTGCTTTCTATTGAAAGGGAAACAAAAGCTATGTCGGGGTTGTCTTTGTATTTCTCCTTTAATTGTTCGTAAAAAGGCATTTCCTGCATACATGGGCCGCACCAGGTAGCCCAAAAATCAATATAGATGACCTTACCCTTTAAACTGCTCAATTTTACAGCCTCCCCTTCCGTATTAATTGCCGTAAAGTCTACCGCGGTATCACCATTTCCAAATTTCATCAATTGGGCAACGTAATCATTAACGGCATTGCGGTAGGCTGTGGTTTGTATCCGGGCAATAACTTTACCAAAACCGTTCAGCTTATTTTTATCATTCACTTTCCTGATCACGCTTATCAAAGAGTCACAATCCAGCCAATCCCGGATTATCCGTTTGTCGGCAGCGTTTCCGGATTGTTTAAGGAGCCCTGCAGCTATATCACGATAAACTACCAACTGTAACAAACTGGCATCTAAAAAACCTTTACTTTGCTCCGCTATTTTCGGTAGGCTTACTTTTCTGTAAGCCTTCAGGTAGTTGAGGGAATCAGCGGTTTTAAGAATATGTGGCCTCCCCCTATCATCATAGTTCCTTACGCCATAAATTTCACCACAAACCAAACTATTGATAATGTCTGCTTTTATCCGCGCATTTTCCAGGCGGCGGAATTCAGGGGTGATACCTTTTGTAAGTGACAGTTCGCGGTACCGCTCCCTGGCTGAGCTGTCGATCATTGCAATGGTTTCGGCAGGCGTTTTCCCCATCATCATGCCCGCGTACAGGAAGGACCCTCCTTTTGGCGCGGGGGTATTAATAAGGTACCGGCATGCTTCTGCATCTTTGCCTTTAAATTTAGTGATCGAATTATCAGAAGCATCCCTTTCTATAACCAGGTCATTACCCGGCGTGAGGTAAAGAATGTTGACGCCCAGACGGTAATAGCCAGGTTTCCCAGCTTTAAATTTGATACTAAAAAGGCCATTTGAATCGGGTACTATGAGCCTGTCTGCATTTTCAGGCAACAAATACTGGAACTCGGATATATCTTCAACTGTAATCTGATTCTCTATTCCGGTTAACCGTCCGGATATTGTTACCCAGCCTTGTTTTTGCTGGGCAAAGGCTGCTTGGCACATACAAATGTAGCAGCAGGTAATAAATACGATTAGCTGTATTTTTTTCATGTGGTCTGTATTATATTTATTGGTAGTCCGGGTTCTGAATAATGTTCGGATTAGTTGTCATTTCAGCATAAGGAATTGGCAGAATCAAATGGCTCTGCATCTGTACTTCAGGCCTGATTTTTTGCAGCCGGTCAAACGGTAACCGCCTTAATGCAAAAAAGTCAATGCCATTTTCAACAGCGAAGTTTTTTAATTCTTCCCGTACAATCAAATCCTGAAGTTCAACCGCATCCTTGGCCTCGTCAATATCTGAGAAATCAGCGATTCCGGCATGGCTCTTAATTGTTTTCAACAACGTTTTTGCTACAGAAATATCTCCGCCGGACAACGTAATAGCTTCAGCCTGAATCAAGTAAGCTTCCGTGAGGCGAAAAGCATATCCATTTTCTGTCAACGGAGTTGCTATCATATCACTAGGGTCAGTACTTCCAGCATAGTATTTGGTGATCTGATAAAGTTCACCGTAACTGGGGTCTACAACTTTTTTGTAAACCCAATCACTGCGTGGGTCATTAGTCAACAAATCGGCAAGATACTGGGTACCCGCATACTGGAAATAAAGTTGGTATTCTGTAAACTTATAGGTTTGGTTAGGAAAGGGTTGTACGCCCATAATCACTTCCTTGCTGGCATGACCCTTTGTTAAGAATATATCCTTCACATTTTTCTCTAATTGAAAGGGTCCATTATTGATCAGATCGCTTGTCAGACTGATAACCTTCGCATAATCACCGGGACCTGCCCTATTTATTAATAATCTGGCCATTAATAATTTGGCAGCCCAGGCATTAGCGAAATAAATCTGCTTATTTTTCTCAGGCAGGTTGGTTATAGCAAAATCTATATCACTTACGATAGCGGCATAAGCATCTGCAACACTTGTACGCGGGAGGTTAATGTTGTCTGCATTAACAAATTCTGTTCTCAGGATGATTCCATATTTGCTTTCCTGCACATTGTACTGACCAAAGTATAACAGGAGCTGGGTATTGGCAAAAGCCCGGAGAAAACGTGCCTCAGCCTGCATTTGCTTCTTCGTAGCATCAGGTATTTTACTCACTGGCGCGACATTTTTTAAAAACCCATTCGCTGCATTTACTAAGGCGTAATTATATCTCCAAAATAGATCAGATGCTTCATTAAACGGTCCGATATTGTATAGTCCGATTTCGCTTCCTCCCCCGGCATAATCAACCAGGCCGGTTAGCATAGATGGTACCAATTCATTATAATCCGACCAATTTACTGAAGGAAACTGATTGTAATCTGTACCCGCCCCGGCAAACCGGTAATAGACACCATTCAATACGGTATTAGCAGTTTTAACATCAACGATAACATTTCCGTCAACTTCTGAAGTTGTCGGATAAACATTTAACTCTTTTTTGCAAGAAATCAAAACACATCCCATCAGGAGTAAAACCGAATATTTAAAATAATTCATCATCATTTGTTAATTTTAATGGTTTAAAAAGATGCTTTTAGTCCTAAAGTGAATGACCGTATTGCAGGGTAATTGCTGGCGTCAAAATACCCCCCGGCCACACTATAAGGGTCGTTGGAAACTTCCGGGTCAAGGCCGGGATAACTGGTTATTGTAAAAACATTGGAGGCGGAGGCAAAAAGACCCAGGGCATGTAACCCGGACTTTTCCATCCACCGTGTTTTAACAAAACGATAATTAACTGTTATCGTCCTCAGTTTAACATAAGAAGAACTAAAAACATCCAGGTTAGATTTTCGATACCCTATCAATCCATACACTAAAGCCGGATTATTTGAGTTTGGATTTTCCGGGGAATAGTGATCCATAACAGCCGTATTAACGTTATAGATTCCGTTGAACGTAATGCTGCTAATATGGTCTCCCCAAACTAATTGGCCTCCCTGGGAATATGTAAAATAGAACTGAAGATCTATGTTGTTATAGCTAAATCCTTGTGTGAAACCACCAAAAAATTTGGGTGCCGCTCGGCCAATAATGGTAGAAAAATTAATGAAACTACCCGTTTTGGAGTTTTCGTTATTAAGCGCGAAGATCGGGTCGCCTATAGTAAGATACGGGTAACCCTGCACTGCCTTGTTCAATCTCTTTTTGTAAGCATCTAATTCCTCTTGAGTTTTTATCAGGCCCCTGACTGTTATACCGGTGAGTAAACCCAGCGGCTCACCCTCAATCAATGCGGTATTGCCATTTTCAAGTCCGGTACGATCACCAATCTGCGCCAAATTCGCTTCCTTGCTAAGCCTGGTAACAAGCGAATTGTTCCAGGTTATATTAAAAGAGGCGCTCCATTTAAATTTACTTGTTTTGATTAAATCTCCAGCCAGACTGACCTCAAGGCCTCTGTTTCTAATACCTACAGCGTTACTCAGTAATTGTCCGTATGAGCTGCTCGGCGCAACCGGTAACGAGATCAGGGCGCCGTCTGTTTGCTTATTATAAAAATCTACTGTGGCACTTAAGCGATCATTAAATAAAGAGATATCCAGGCCTGCGTCAGCTTCACGTGTATTCTCCCACTGGATTTGATTATTGCCCAGTTGAGTTGGAATCAGCGCGTTCTGACCACCATAAGATACCGGAGTATAAAGGGTACGATACATCTGATCGCCGATATTTTGGTTACCGATTAAACCATAACTTCCTCTGAACTTTATGTCATTTATCCAGGAAATGTTTTTCAAAAAAGTTTCTTTTGATATCCTCCAGCCGATTGCCGCGGATGGGAAATAACCGAATTTGTGGTTATCGCCGAATTTGGATGAACCGTCTGCCCTCCCTGTTACAGTTAGCAGGTATTTTTCATTATAGCCATAATTTGCCCGAGCGTAAAAAGATACAAGATAACTTTGCGGCTTTTTGGGGTCATCCCCGCGAACAAATATGGGCGTAATCGCTGAGGTCAGATTATTCAGGATATTGTCATTGGGGTATCCTGTCGCAGTTGCGGTAAAAAAGCTACTCTTATACGTCTCATAAGATGTCCCGACTAATAAATTAACTGCATGTTTCTCATGGAATAACTTATTGTATCCTAAGGTATTTTCCACAAACCAGTTCGCTGAATGGGAATTTGAGTTGCTACCAATTCCACCGGCAGTACTGGCCGGCGTGGCTAGGCTACCGACCGTAAGGTAACTGGGTGTGTACAACCGTTGATTATAGGTCTGCATGTTAAGTGATACAGCGCTTCTCAATTGCAGCGCTTTACTGAAGTCATACGTAGCAGCAACTGATCCGATCAGGTTAAAGGTTTTGGCATTATTTGCCGCTGTAAGGAGCGCTAAAGGATTCATAAAGATGTTGCGGTTGGCACTACCCGGTGCGGTAAAGTCTGTAAACTCGCCATTCGCGTCAAAAGGTGCAATATCGGGTCTGGCCTTCAGGGCCTGCTGGTAAGCGCCGGCATTTAAATTTTGATCGGTATAGCCCAAAATAATATTGGTTGAAAATTTAAAGCGGTCTCTGATCTCTGTCTCCAAGCTGATTTTACCCCCAATTTTTTGAGCATCTGTACCTCTCAAAACCCCGGGAGTATTGCTATAGGAGATGGAACTAAAGTATTTTGACTTCAAAGTTCCCCCCTGCACGGCTACAGATGCGTTGTGAGCAACCGGCATCCTGGTGACCATTTTTACCCAGTTTGTATTCTCTTTACCAAAAAAAAGATCCGGCGTATTCAATATCGTATTTATTAATGCAGAAGCAGGTCGTCCTGCCGCTTTAATACGTGTTGCGGCATTAAAAGCAGCTTCTGTAAAATAAGTTTTAAACTGCTGAGCATCTAAAAGATTCGGCGTAATACCACTATTTACAGTACTGGAATAATTGACTGTTATCTGAGGTATTTGGTCTTTAGTACCACGTTTCGTCGTTATGATCACTACTCCATTGGCCGCCTTTGACCCATAGATAGCAGTGGACGAAGCATCTTTTAGAATAGTAATTGACTCAATGTCATCTACATTTAAACCACCCAGGCTATTCAGTCCATTAACGAATGATGTAGACAAAGCAGCAGTTGAATTTCCTCCTGAAAGTGGGGAGTTGAGGTCATTTCCAACCGGGCTGCTAACACCATAACCCGGGTCCTGGAAACTTGATCTGGTTTGCAAAGGCACACCATCAATTACGTACAGGGGCTCATTCCCACCCAGAAGCGAACTGGATCCGCGAATACGCATTCTAACTGCTCCTCCCGGACTTCCATCTGTTTTGACAACCTGCACGCCTGCGGCTTTTCCTGCCATAGCATTATCGATAGTAGAAAATGGCACATTCTGAAAATCCTTCGCGTTGATGCTGGAAACCGCGCCGGTCAGATCTTTCTTTCTGCTGCTACCATAAGCCACCACAACAACCTGTTCGAGTCCGGTGATTTCTCTCTCCAGCTTAATTTTAAGGTGTTTGTTGTTTTTAACCATCACCTCCTGTATTTTGTAACCTACATGGGTGAACTGCAAAACATCCGTTTCCTGCAGGTTATCCATAAAGAATTTTCCACTAATGTCCGTTACTGTTGAACGGCTCTTACCCTTAACCACGATGGTTACGCCGCCTAATGCTCCATTCTCATCCGATACCTCGCCTGTGATATTTGAGGTAATTAAAAACGCTCGTACCTGCTCAAAAATCGAAGCTTCCTTTTTTTTAAGTACTACGTTCTTTTCCAATACCTTGAATGAGATCGGCATATCTCTGAAGCAGATCGACAAGACCTGGTCAAGTGAAGCGTCATCAACATGGATGTCGACCTTTCGACCATCCACGTCATTGATATCGTAAAAGAAAGCGTAGCCTGTTTGTTGCTTGATTTTCCGGAGTACTTTCTCAAGTGGCGCATTTTTTTCAGAGAGCGTTATCTGGCCAAAGCCTTTCGCACTTACCTGGACCAGGACCACCATGATCAGGAACGCTGTAATTTTCATCGTCAATATTATCTTAGGGGGAATCCGCGTGCAGCGCACGGGAAGATAAAAAGTGTTAATTTTCATTACTTTTGTAAGGATTGAGTTAATAGTGAATTGTTTTGCCAAAAATTGTTTACCTGTGTTCGGTCACAACCGACATCAGGAAGGATTGACTCAATTATAGCCACAGGGGTAGTTCCAAGTACCCTTGTGGCTTTTTTAAAGCCTTTCCTGGTCGTTTACGTCTTTCAATGGGTTTGTTTTTTCATTTAAGGATTTTTAATAGTTTAATAATAATTATTGGGGATTGACTAAAATCTGCCGTCCTTTGATGGTAAAGTGGACTTCTTCATAGTTCAGTAATTCAAGGGCTTTTCCCAATTCCAGGTTTTTGTAGA
>Ga0247817_10001222_pt1 | contig 13661 bp, 16 predicted proteins | sample UWRJL212509R1_FD_178010 | JGI IMG/M metagenome (GOLD analysis project Ga0247817, IMG submission 178010) | Plant litter microbial communities from Arlington Agricultural Research Station in Wisconsin, United States - UWRJ-L212-509R-1 | ecosystem: Environmental > Terrestrial > Plant litter >... | reverse complement strand
ATGGTCACAATGATTTCAAAACGGTTCATTTCCTTGATATGGCGTGTAAAAATGGCAGCCGTAAAGACCCCGAGAAAGATTCCCCCGAGCGTATGCATCATCATGTCGTACCACGGAATCGAAACGTACCAATAAAACATGGTAGCCGCCGTATGGAGCGCGAGCATGACTGCAATAAGGAGTAATGAGGTGACGGCAAAACGTTTTTGCAACATGTATAAAGTATACCCCGTAACACGAAATTCCAAAGCGGTAGTCCTAAAACAGAAGAACCCTTTCACATAAATGCAAAAGGGTTCTTCGTTACGGCTATTGAGGTATAGTACCTTAGCACTACATTTCAAGTGGGGTATCTGGAGGAGAGAGACGCCGCGTATAAATATCTGACGCCAACCCTTCTCACACGATTCCCCATATAACTATTGTTCTAGGTACTATAAATCAATAGCCGTACTCTCATTATAATTGATTGCGAGATCTAAACAATATAGACAGTGTGCGAAGTCGTGGTACCAAAACCTTTATAAGATTTATTCAAGAATTCCGTCAAGGTTTACGTCGTACAAGATTCCTTCATTAAGATGTCTATAAGAAATCAAATCTTTTTCATCAAACCATAGAGTAATTTCTCGTTCTGCTTCTTCTACCTGATCTGAACAGTGTATAAGATTACGAACTGCACGGTCATCAACAGTCGCGACCGCATACGAGTCGAGTGTATAGTCCCCTCGAATAGTTCCGACATCTGATGTTGCAGGCTCTGTGCCACCAACGAGCTTCTTCACTACTGCTACTGCCTGGTTACCTTCGAGCACCAAAGAAACGACAGGACTTGCTGTCATGAATTTTTCAAGGGCTCGGATAATATCCTTACCATATTCGATCGCCTCCTTTTCTACAGGACGACCTGCGTCAGTAAGGTTTTTTACAATGTTCGCTCCTTTTGACTCAAACCACGCATCATCCTTTGAATAGTGCTTCCACACCTTTTCTGAATCAAGGATTCCGAATTTCATCCCGGCAATCTTGAGACCAGCACGCTCAAATCGAGTGATAATTTCACCAACAAGTGACCGTTGGATTCCGTCAGGCTTAATAATAACAAAACTTCGTTCTTTCTTTGGGTGTGTCATAGACCACAATAGTACCCCTTCTGTGGCAGTAAATCAATAAAAAAACGCTACTTTTGGTAGCGGTTTAAATATTCTCTTAAAAAGAGAACAAATGCTTTCATTCCTTGATGAGAATCATGAATCACATCATCTGTATACATGCCGCGATGAAATTTTTCTTGCTTAAGGTCATTCATCATGAGAGCACTGAGACTGCAGATAATCACTGAACCCTCTTCGTTACTTTCCCTATACGAACAAACATTGCATGACATCTTATACGTTGAACCTTCATTAAAGGCGGCCAACAAGTATAACAAGTGGGCATGATTCGTCTTTACTCTGCCTTGAGTCTCGTCCATAGAGCCGGTCTCTGTATTAAAAACCGTAGTACGAGAAAGTCTCAGTTCGATTCGAGGAATGAGTAGTTTCTTTTTTCGTGCCGGATTACCTACAGGCATCCTTACGGCCAGTCCGTAACACAACAAAAATAGCACTGCTTCCTTGATACTTTCATCAAAGTGAAGGTTTTGATCAATGATGCGTTGTTGCGCGATGCGATATTTTTTTGTCAGTTCCATTTGCTTTAAATTTGAATGGATACTAACGCGTGGAGAACAAACCGTCAATTACATCTTTTCAGGAACTTTTATCCCGAGCAGCGTAAGACCGTTTTGCATGGTTTGTGCGAATGCTTTGGTGAGTGCGAGCTTGTATGCCGACTCCTTAGTTTCATCGATAATCTTGGTGTGCGCATACCAGCTATTGAACGTCTGAGCGAGCTCGAGAAGATACGTCACTACAAAATGCGGCGACCACTCTCCTATTGCGCGCTCAACAAGTTCCGGGAAATGCACCAGTTGTTTTTCAAGCATCGTAGTGTTCCAGTTTTCAGGAAGTGTTGCGACAGGAACAGTTTCGGTCTTTGCAAGAATTGAATTCGCGCGCACTGTCGAGTATTGCAAATAGGGACCCGAGTCTCCTTCGAACGAAAGCGAAGTTTCAGGATCAAAGTTGATGTCTTTTCCTGCTGCTGCGCGGAGTATAGAAAACTTGATGGCTGCGATAGCGATAGCGTCGACTGAGGCATCGCTAATGTCGCGAGCACGTTCTTTTACTTCCTCGCCCACGGTTTCGATAAGCGTTTCCGCAAGCGGTACTCCGCCAAGGCGTGAAGACATTTTCTGCCCCTTGAATGACATGCGGCCGTGATGAATATGCACGCTGTTTTGTGCCCAGACTGGGTTAATCTTTTTTGCAGCGTCGAGCACCGCAGTGAAGTGCGGTACTTGCTGGTTGTCGGTTACAAACAGTGACACGTCAGGGTGTACGCGATCAAACTTCATATTGAGCAACCCGATGTCTTTTGCCTCATACGTCGGATTCCCTTGAGAATTGATAAACACCGATGTATTGATATCCTTTCGCCCCTCCTCGGGAACATACACTATCGCGCCTTCGCTTTCTGTAAATACAGCCGGTGTATTGTCTTTGACAATCTCTGACCCCACAATTCCGGCCTCACTTTCATAGATATAAAAATCAAATGTTGAACCAAGTTTATTGGTGACGATGTTTTCGAAGTACGCGATATTAAATGTCTTGCACTTCTGGTACAAATCCCATTCGTCGGACGGGGTTTGTGCGTACAAATTATCCGCAATTTCCTTTACTCGAACATGAATGCTTTCATCATCCGCATAACGCGCTGTCCCCTGCACGTAGGCATCTCCGAGCATTTCAATAGTCAGTGTTTCGGATTTATTTTCAAGAAGTATAAAAACAGCCTTTGCTACACCGAGCGAAATATCGGATGGAAATGAAGTCGTAGCAACATCCGCACCTGAGAACCGTGCAAGCTGCACCAATGATTCCCCGATAGTATTGTTCATGGCGTGCCCTATATGAAACGGCTTGAAAAGGTTCGGACTTGAATGTTCAACCAAAATCTTTTTTCCGACGTGAATCATGCTGCTTCCCCAATACCTATTCTTTTCAAGAATGTGGTTTACAGTACCGGCAAAAAATTCCTTTGAAAGGACGAAGTTGATAAACCCGGGACCTGCAATTGAAATATCAGAAATTTCTGCAGGCTTGGCAGTCTCTATTGCTTCGACTAACGTTTCGGCAACAGCTCGAGGCGAAAGTGCGAGTTGTTTTGAAAGTACCAATGCCACGTTTGTCGCATAGTCTCCATATGACAAATCTCCCGGCTGCTCCACGGTAAAAAATATTCCTTCTATTCCGAAGGCGTCTTTCATTGCCACATGAATGAGTTGTTCAATAGTTACTTTCATGACGGTTTCAGTCTAACAGAATTCCTCTTTTTTGCTACTTTGTAAAATCTTTTGTCATTTGCCTGAACTTCCAAATCCGCTATCTCCCCGCTCTGTTTCGGAAAGCTCGTCCACGAATTCAATGCTCGGGTGTTCTATTTTTTGAAACAGTATTTGGGCCACCTTGTCTCCAGCTTCAAACATATATTCCTTGTCTGAAAGATTGATCATTCCTACGAGCACTTCTCCTCTGTACCCCGCATCAATGACCCCTCCGAGGGTTTTGAGCACGTGGCGTACGGAAAGTCCGCTCTTGTCCCATATGAGGCCCACATGACCTTCAGGAATCTCAAGGGCGATACCGGTAGGAATTGCACAAGATACCCCGGGAGTGAGGACTGTACGCTCTCGGGCATAGAGATCTATCCCTGCATCCATGTGTTTGGCATGCCTCAAATCTGGAAGGGTTGGATCGAGTTTTTTGACTTTGATAGTTAACATCTCTCTATCATACCACTTGCATAAAACTTTGACTTTTTGGAAAAAAACTGTAGAGTGAGAAAAAAATATAGAAATGGAAAATAGAGAATCAGTCCTTTACAAACCGTATGCTGAAAGAGCTCCGGATGCACAATTTTATAACCTTATTCGAACTATCAAAGAACAAGGTCAGTTAAAAATGATGCCATTTCATGGAGAAGCGGCGCTTACATACAACGGCTTTCATTTGAAATATCAGATGGAAAACGGTTTTCCTCTTGTTACCGAAAGAAAGATAACAAGAAAAATGTTCCAAGGTGCTATCGCTGAACATATCGGATTCCTTCATGGTGCAACAACCCTTGAAGAATTAGTTTCGTTTGGCATGCCCGAACAGATATGGAAATCATGGGTGACTGCAGAAAAATGTCAGATATTTGGATTAGAAGAAGGCCACATTGGTCCAGCATCGTACGGCGGTGGATGGGCACACTTTCCCAAACCTGATGGCACGGAATTTAATCAAATTAAAGATCAGCTGCGATTAATGAAAGAAAGTCCTTATCTAAGAACTTTTCACATCACGCCTTGGATTCCCTACTGGACCAATCAACCAGACAGAAGAGTGACCGTTGCTCCTTGTCACGGATGGCTATACACCACACTATATCCAGAAACAAGAACGCTTAATGTCCAACATGTTCAGCGCAGTGGAGATGTATTAGTCGGAGTACCTTTGAACTTAATTCATTATGCTACATTCGGAACAATGCTTGCACACGAACTAAACTACACGTTCAAGCAATATGATCACATGATCATGGATGCACACATCTATGAACGACAACTTCCTGACATGGAACGCATCCTTAAAGATGCTCCAGCAAACGGAAGCATATTGCCATCTGTATCAATTAATGAAGCCGGGCTAAAAAAAGATTTTTTTGGTCTACGGAGCGATAATTTTATTCTGAATGATTACTATCCTAATGAATTAGAATACAAATCAATTTCTACTCCCGTTTAAACCGTGTCCATCTCTAAGAGGTGGACATTTTTTATTTCTAATGTATAGTATGCAAAACGTACTACTATGACATTTGTAAATATTGAAAACGCGCGGAGTGACGATTATCGCAAAAAACTCGAGCTCATAAACAATCTTGGCGTCGATCCTTTCTCTCGGGAATTCATAGATGATCCAAGATTTGACCCAAAGGAGGTCCTGCACGAATCATCCTACTGGTTTGTATTCAAAAATCAGCATTCCTATGCAGGAGTGCAGCATCAGTTTGTTTTTGTCAGCCTGCAGTATGCCGAAGACATATGGGAACTCTCCCCCGAAGCTCAGGTGGACCTGTTTCAGTTGATAAAAAAAGTTCGAGACGAACACAATATCAAAGGTGGAGGTATAGTTACTCGGTTTGGTCCAGGATACAAATCCGGAGCCACGGTTAAACATCTTCATGTTCAGCTTATCGAACCAAAAGACAATCATGCAGTAGCTGCGTGGTTCGGATTAGAAAAAAAGTAAAAGAAAAAATCCCGCAGTATGCGGGATTTATTTTATTTTACTTGAAATACTTCAATGCGGTATGCATGTAATATTTCTGCGGCATCAAGTTGCGAATATCCACTTTTGAAGTAGACTTTTTTAATACCTGATATAGCAATAGAGCGAGCACAGTTTGAACACGGAAATGTTGTTACATAGATACTTTTTCCATTTAGTGCGATACCCTCCTTTGCGGCCTGAGCGATCAAACTTGCTTCTGCATGAATCGCCGTGCAAATCTCTGGCTTTTCTCCAGGCTTCATATCAAGACGAACATCGCCATCTATATAGGGAGTCATAGGAGAAGGCATGTGTTGATTGAATCCTGAACATAACATCCTACGATTACCGTATGGAATTACCGCACCTACCCGTCTCCAAACATCAGAACTTTTAACAGATTGATGTTCAGCCATTTTCATAGCAAACCGATCAAAATCAGTAATAGTAACAGGATAATTCCCTATCACCTCTTTTGCGGTGGTGGATTTTGTCCAATCCCAACGAAGAAATGCATTGTCAAACTCAACTCGTATATGCCGAGGAAGTAATTTTTCAATAACTCTAGAAATATCTTCATCTGGCATAACAATCACCGTATACGCACTCAACTGACCGATGCTTTCAAAATCAAATACGCGTACATTTAACTCCTCTGCAAGAGTAACAACGAAATAATTATCTTTGATAGCGCGAATATCTCTACTCCATTTATCAGCAGTTTCTGAGTCAACTGAAGCAATGTTTTTACTCGAAAGCAAAAACATATCGGCGCCCCAGTGACGATGTAGTAATTCAATATATCCTTCGTGAATCACGGGCATATAGAGCACTATCGCCTTTTCTGGGATAATCCTATTCATGAGTTACCTCCTTTTTGATCAGGATGTAAAAATGTTTCAACGGTCTTAGTAATTGCATTGGCTAGATCTTGAGACCCATCCATGGCCAATGAACGAATTCTTGCGGTCGTCGAAGTAGTTGCTTGGGGTTCAAAAAAAATAATTTCTCCGCAAAAATCAGAAATATTTTTTCTGATTTTGTTTTCAAAATCTTGAACGTCTTTTGTGCTCGTTGAAAAAATTGCCACATCAGGTTTAATATCAACAATCAGCTGATCTTCATGCTCTGAAATTTCTCGAACAGTAAGAATGTCGACTGAACGGATATTTGATAACATGAACAAGCGTTCTGGAAGGGCAACAATCGGACGATTCTTAATATCGGGTTTGCGTACGCGGGTTAATTCATCAGAGTCCACTCCAACAATTAATATATCGCATTCACTTTTTGCCTTATTAAGATATTTGATATGACCTTCGTGCAACAAATCAAATACGCCACTGGTATAACCAATCTTCTTACCTTCCTTTTTAAGGACACCAATCAACCATAATAATTTCTTACGATTATTAATAACCCTGTCATCGAAGTTTGCGTCATGACCCAAAATTTGAAGAATTTTGGTCTCATGAAGTTTCGGTATTACGGCGACGTACTTTACGTCTGTACCTGTAAGTTCTTTCTTTTTTATATTTGTCATTTTCAATGAGTTTTGTTTGATTGGGATACTATAGTTTTTGACCCAAATGTCAATCTCCTTGCAAAAACTTTCAAAAACCGTAGTATCAGGAAAAACAATCAAATATATGAAACTAGAAATAAATGTTATTGTCGCAATAGACGAGAATAACGCCATTGGCAACAAAGGAGACTTATTGGACTGTTTCCTACTTGCAGACAAGCTTTTTTTTAAAAAGCTCACCATTGGATACGGAGTGATTTCCGGAAGAGTAACATACGAATCCTATCCTGAAGCCTACAGGCCATTGCCAGACAGGCACAACTTCATCCTTACTCGAGATGAACAGTACGTACCGAGCAAAACCAATGACAAAACTTTTATCAAGCGTTCAATGCTGGCGGCACTAAATGCAGCTGCGGAAGCGGGACTGGAAAAAATATTCATCGGAGGAGGCAGTGAAATCTACAAAGAAATTCTCGACATGGGAATAGTGGATAACATCTACCTCACAAGAATCAAGGGCACATTCGAGGCAGATAAGTACTTCCCTGATGTTGACTGGTCTCAATGGGATGAAACATTTTTGTTTGATCAAAAGGAAATCAGTCAGAAAAACACGCATCAGTTTGAGACATTTCAGTGCTCAAGAAATTGGTAAATCAAAAAGACCCACAGTATGGGTCTTTTTTTATTGCTGAGTATTAATCAACGATTTCGATACCGATAGAACGCGCAGAACCTGCAACGATCTTCATAGCGGCTTCGACAGTGTTTGCATTCAAGTCAGGCATCTTGCGTTCCGCGACTTCACGAAGCTGAGCTTGTGTAATCTTACCAACTTTTGAAGTGCGAGACTTCGCTGACCCTTTTGCAACACCTGCTGCCTTCAAAATAAGTGAAGTTACAGGAGGAGTAGTGACAGTGAAGTCATACGTACGGTCATCGTACACAACTACCTTAACCCCGAGTTTTTCACCCTTTTGGTCTTGAGTTGCTGCGTTAAATTTCTGAACGAAGTCTGAAATGTTTACCCCTGCTTGTCCGAGGGCGGGTCCGAGTGGTGGTGCTGGTGTCGCACTTCCTCCCATTGCCTGAAGTTTGATTCTTTTTGTAATGTTTTTTGCCATATAAAATAAGAGTTATTACTAAGTTGAAGCGTTAGCGTAACGACGAAACTATAGCATCTAAGGTTATTTTTGTACATATCCATCGTGCTATACTTATTTCACATGAAAAATCGCGGTTTTACTCTCATTGAGCTTCTGGTTGTCATTGCCGTTATCGGGGTTCTGGCCGCAGTGATACTTGCTTCTCTTAATAATGCTCGCGTGAAAGCTCGTGACGCTCGCCGCAAAGCAGATATACAGCAACTCACCCTTGCCATCAACGCATTTTATGCAGAGAATGGCCACTATCCTGCGAGCGGTGGAGCAACAATGCCTAATAGTGGCTGGTCCAACAGTAATGATTCAAGTTGGCAAACAAATTTCCAAGTTTCAATAGGGTCATATATGCCAACCCTTCCAAAAGACCCTAGTCAAACAAATGATTCAGGAATATGGGCAGCAAGTGGGCAAGCATATTCGTACGTTAGCTGTAATGCAAGTTACATGCTGGTCTATCGACTTGAGGTCGCAAGTGGTCCTGATCAAGTTGTTCAATACTGTGGTACTACTTATCAATACGGAGGTGCTGGAGCGAACACAAACGTCAAAACTACAGGACCTCGCTCATTATAAATAAAACTCTCTCCATTTCTGGAGAGAGTTTTATTTATAGTTTTTAGAGTTTCTTTACCTGGAGGAAGTCGAGCTCCACCGGAGTCTCACGACCGAAGAGTGATACCATCACCTTCACTTTACCGCGTTCTGAGTCTACTTCTGAAACTTGACCTTCTGAGTCCTTAAACGGACCGTCGTTGATGATGATAGTTTCGCCGATATCGAGGTCGATAGTATGCTTGGTAACATCATCACTGCTCATTTGACCGAGGAGATAATCGATTTCTTTTTGAGTAAGCGGTACTGGAGTAACACCGGCACCTACGAATCCTGTCACACGAGGAGTGTTACGCACGACGAACCATGAGTCATCAGTCACCACCATGTCTACGAGCACATACCCCGGGTACACTTTCTCTTCTACTTCAACACGCTTCCCTGCCTTGATCTTGATCTTCTTTTCAATCGGAACCACTACGTTAAAGATCTTGTCTTCCATTCCGAGACTTTCGATACGCTGGCGAAGGTTACGGAGTACCGCGTTTTCATATCCTGAATAGGTATGAATCGCGTACCAGTGTCGTTCTCCTGTGTGTTCTTGTTTTGACATAATAGTATAGGGAGCTTATTAAATAATAGATCGAAGAGCGCTACGGAAAATACTGTCTACCCCACTGAGCCCGTATCCGAGCGCAAGTGAAAAGGCAAGAATAATAACAGTGTACGCGATGGTACGTGTACGACTAGGCCACACAACGTGCTTCATTTCCTTTCGTGTTTCTTTTAAAAATCCAAATTTTGCCATGGTAAATTATGTATAAAGCTCTTACTAAAAACCGCCCCGTGGGGCTGTATATTCATACAATACCACACATAATTTTATGTCGCAAGTTACCGATTCATAACAAAACTCCCTGCCGGAAATTATCCTTGGCAGGGAGTTTTGAGTGAAAGATCGACTACCGAATCTCGTACACGATCGTCACAGTAGAAACGATATCGGTATTCCCTACCGGAATGATCGGGTTTCCCGCTTTCGCATCCTGAGCCATCATCATTTCATTGCGTGCATACATCGGAGACGGTACAGAATTTGCTCCTGATTCATTAAACGAAACGATGCGTACCAAGTCCACTCCTAAGTCAGCTGCGAGCTTCTTTGCTTGCTCCTTTGCGTCTTTGATAGCGGCTTCACGTGCTTCGCGAGCAACCTTCTTGTCATCATCAAATCCGAAGTTCGGTCCTTGCATATCGGTTACACCGTCACGACCGAGAATTCCAGCGACACTTTCAACAAGTGCGAGGTCGCTGATTTTTACTGTTACCATCTGAGACACTTCATATCCGCGTAATACAGGTGCGGTGTTGTTTGAATAAGTGTATTGAGGGTTTGAGCTATATCGCTCTGTAGTCACGTCATCCTTATCAATACCAGCATCTTTAAGGTGTGCGGTGATGGTGTCGATTTTATCTGATACTACTTTTTGAGCACTCGCCACATCTTTTGCTTCATTGCGAACCGTAAAAGAAATCCGTGCAGTGTCGGGAGCACGCTCCACGTTTCCTTGTCCGGTCACAGAAATAGTGTTTCCAGAAGGAGTACCACTACCGATATAGCGGTATTCCTTTAATTTTGCAACTGTTGCAACGAGTAAGAAGAGTCCTAGTAATACGAGTACTGCTATTCCAAGGCGTACAAAAACTGTTTTGTGTTGTTGTGTAAATTCATTCATATACTACATAGTATACACCTTTTTACACGAGCTATTTTCTATTGAGAATATCTCCGATCAATTTACCGTCGCCGAGCGTAATGATGCGGTCCGTAAGCGCCGCGTACTCCGGTTCGTGAGTCACCATGATAATGGTTTGTCCTTCACGATTGAGCTCGAGAAAGGTATCGAGCACGGTGCGCGAAGTATCAGAGTCGAGGTTTGCCGTAGGCTCGTCCGCAAAAAGTACCTTTGGATTGTGTCCGATGGCACGGGCAATGGAAACACGCTGTTGCTGTCCTCCGGAAAGTTCGCTCGGAAGATTATTCATGCGATCTCCGAGTCCGACACGGGTAAGGGCGCGCGCGGCTTTTTCTCGAGCGACTGACTCAGATGCACCTTGCATCAAAAGCGGAACCATCACGTTTTCAATCGCGCTTAAGCTCGGCAATATTGCATAGTCCTGAAAAATATACCCGAGTGCATTCAATCGCATTACTGTTCGGTTCTGCTCATCGAGCCCTACTGACTCGATTCCGTCGATAAACACTTCTCCGCCCGTTGGCATGTCGAGCAGTCCAAGCTGGTACAAAAGTGTACTCTTCCCGCTTCCGCTCTTTCCGGTAATCGAAACAAACTGCCCGCTCGGCACAGTAAAGGAAACGTCTTCAACCGCATGAATCTCAACGTCTCCGCTTTTAAATGTTTTGTATAAATTCTTTATTTCAATCATATGACTATCTACCAAGAATGGCACTGAGGGTATTTTGCTTAATAACAATACGTGCGGGAATATAGCCGGCGATTATGGTAGCGACCAACAATATCCCGGTACGGAGTAATGTTCCTGGTATGGTCGCAACGAGGATTCCGTCAGAAAACGGGAAATCAATCGGATTGGAAACGAAGTATGGTTTGAGCAAACCGAATACCACGATGATACCGATGGCACTTCCTACTACTGCGTAAAAAATCGACTGAATGATGTACGACACCGCAATCGCGCGCGGACTGATACCGATACCTTTGAGGATACCGATAAAGCGCCTGCGAGTAATGGCGTTTACGAAAATAACGATAAAGATAGTAATTGCCGCAACGACAAGCCCAATAGAACTGATGGCGTTACCCAAAATGGCAAACGTCGCCTGCATGTCCTTGATAAATTTTGGCATGGCCTCTTCGTGTGTTTGTATGCGGGCGTATTCCCCGATACCCGCATCTAGAAGCATTGCCTTTGCAACATCAGGATCAGTCCCTTCCAATAGCTGTATCGCTATTTGGTTTGCATTAAAGTCCCGTCGCCCTATCATCGCGCGCGCTTCACTGTCGACCATCACTACGGAGCTATCAAAAATATCAACCTTACTTGAAATCACCCCTTTTACATAATATTCCTTTGCTGTTTCGCCGCCGACCGTAACCTTGATCTTTGAACCGATAGCAACATCTTTCAATGTTTGAAATCCGGGTGCTTCAATCGGTACGTATTTATAGAGTAAGTTTTTTCCTACCACGACACTGTCGGTATCAAGCGGTCCGATAAAGGAACCTTCCACGACAAATTGCTCGATGCCTGAAAATGCACTTTCAGTCTTTGGGTCAATTCCCAGTAGTGATGCTCCTGCACCGTCGCGAAGCTCTCCTGCTTTTACGGTGCTGCGGTAGTTACTTTCTACGCGAGCACTTCCGGTATAGCGAACTGCGATTGCCTTGAAGCCGGGAATGGTTTTTGCGGCAGCAACGACTTCAGGTGTGTGTTCGATATATGACTTGTTAAGAAACGGTGATACCAACACATCCCCGGAAGAATATTTTCTGTCCGCTTCTACAGACCCCTCAATGAGACCGATCAAAATACCTCCTACCACCACAAGGTTCAAGAAAGTGAGAAGCATCACAAATATGATGAGTCCTGTCGTATAACGACTTGCACGCTTGAGTTCCCGCTTTGCAAGAAACATCCCGACACGTATGTCGGTTTGCAGAATACTCCATCTACTGGTTTGTTTGAACATGATATGCGGTGATTAGTTAGCAGTCCAAAGCACCTTGTCTCCTTCGACAAGACCGCTTGTTATTTCTATTACGTCACCGTCCCCGCGAAGCCCTGTTACTATTTCACGCGTTTGCGTCTTATTACGACGAACGTCCGTAATAAGTTCAACGGTCTGTTTCCCTTCATCTTCTGCAATGACACGTCCAGGTAATGTGAGTGCACTATTGATTGTTCCAGTAGTAATAGTCATGTCAGCTGTCATCCCAGGAAGAATGTTATCTGATCCTACCAAAAGAGCTTTGACCGTGTAGTTGACGATATTATCAGTAATAGTCGCCGCAGGATCAACAGAGGAAACAGTCCCCCTGTAGATGGTTCCTGGAAGCGCATCAAACGTAACTGCAACAGGCTGTCCCACCATCAACTGCCCCACATAACTTTCGTTGACATTCGCCTCCAAATACAGGTTGGACACATCTTGTAATACGATTGCCGTAGCAAAACTATCAGGTACTTGCCCTACCTTTATAGAAACTTTTGTAATGGTTCCGTCTGCAGGAGCACGGAGGATGGTTCGCTCGAGGGAAGCATTTGCAGACTCAAGAGCGGCCTGGGCGATAACGATATCAGCAAGCGCGGTATCAACGTCAGCAGGGCGTGCTGTTGCACGCTTGAGACTAAGCTCTGCTTCGCGCTGTGCTATGGCAGCGTCGCGGGCTTCAATAGCAGAAAGATATGCATTTAAGTTTGATGAGTAGTTTGCACCATCCTTGTTAGGAATAGTGATGGTCCATCGCTGATTAGCACTATAGACACTGTTGTCCAAAGGAAAAGAAACAAGCAATCCGAGCTTACCTAATGATTTTGAAAATTGACTGACATTTGTCTCCCCCTTTTCAATACCACTAAAACTAACTTCTGTTTTTGTAGAATTTTTGAAAGAGAGGCGATATTCACCTTCGGCTACTCCGTTATACACACCTGTCACTACCGGTTGATTGCTATTGCCATCCTGACTTTCTGCAACCAGGTCACTTGAAAAAAGTTTTCTGCGTGCCTGTGCAACAAGACCTTCCTGTACTTTTTTTGTTGTATCAAGATTTGTTTGAGCGAGAGCAATTTCCTCGTTTGAATTACCATCGAGCACTTTTTTGTATCGTGCTTGAGCAGCAAGATATGACCCTCGGGCTGAAGTGTATGCTGCGCGTTCTGTACCACTCTTCATGGTGGCGAGTATTTGCCCCTTCTTTACGTTGTCTCCGACACGCACCTTCACACTGT
>Ga0247817_10001219_pt1 | contig 13682 bp, 13 predicted proteins | sample UWRJL212509R1_FD_178010 | JGI IMG/M metagenome (GOLD analysis project Ga0247817, IMG submission 178010) | Plant litter microbial communities from Arlington Agricultural Research Station in Wisconsin, United States - UWRJ-L212-509R-1 | ecosystem: Environmental > Terrestrial > Plant litter >... | reverse complement strand
AATTGACTTCGCCGTATCAACCACCTCCATAATTTTCCCCTGAAATTCGCAACCCTAAAAACGCGACCAAGGGGTCCTACGGTGCTCTTTTAGGACGTCTCCCTAGGACTTTTTAATGTTTGTCAGGCTTGAACTGATGTTTTTCTCAACTGGTTGTTTTCAGCCGTCAGTCGGCAAGGTTTTCAATGATGTTGATCACTGAAAACACCGGAACACTCTCCGCATAAACGGTGGTCTTATGAAAAAACTAACAACTGCATTTGGTGCTCCTGTTGTTGACAACAACAACACTCAAACAGCGGGCCCGCGCGGCCCCGCGCTTCTTCAAGACGTATGGTTCTTGGAAAAACTCGCTCACTTCGACCGTGAAGTAATTCCGGAACGTCGAATGCACGCCAAGGGCGCGGGGGCGTACGGAACGTTCACTGTTACGCATGACATCACTCAATACACTAAGGCAAAACTGTTCTCGCACATTGGCAAGCAAACACAAATGTTCACGCGTTTCTCGACGGTCGCCGGTGAACGTGGCGCTGCCGATGCAGAACGTGATATCCGTGGATTTTCCATGAAGTTTTATACCGAAGAAGGTAACTGGGATTTAGTGGGTAACAATACGCCAGTGTTCTTCATACGTGACCCGCTGAAATTCCCGGACCTGAACCACGCCATCAAGCGTAACCCACGCACCGGACTGCGTAGCGCGAATGACAATTGGGATTATTGGACGTCACTACCGGAAGCGTTGCATCAAGTCACCATTGTTATGAGCGACCGTGGCATTCCTTCCAGCTTCAGACACATGCACGGTTTCGGCAGCCACACCTTCAGTCTTCTCAATGCCGCAAATGAACGCTTCTGGGTCAAGTTCACACTTAAAACCCAACAGGGCATTCAGAACCTCTCCGATGCTGAAGCGGGGCAACTTATCGCCGGTGATCGTGAGACTCATCAGCGCGATCTGTACGAAAGCGTCGAACGCGGCGACTTCCCTCGCTGGACACTGTTCATACAGGTCATGCCAGAGAACGAAGCTGGTAGCTACCATTTGAACCCCTTTGATCTGACGAAGGTATGGCCCCACAAGGACTACCCGCTGATCGAAGTTGGAGTGATGGAGCTAAACCGCAATCCGGAAAACTTTTTCGCGGAAGTAGAACAAGCCGCATTCAACCCCGGCAACGTCGTACCGGGTATCAGCTTCTCGCCGGACAAAATGTTACAGGGTCGGTTGTTCTCTTACGGCGATGCGCAGCGTTATCGCCTAGGCGTCAACCACTCGCAAATTCCGGTCAACAGCCCAAAGTGTCCTGTTCACAGCTACCACCGCGACGGAGCGATGCGCACGGACGGCAACATGGGTGGCTCAATTTCCTACGACCCGAACAGTTACGGAGAATGGGTTGAACAACCTGAGTTCGCAGAGCCGCCGCTAAGCATCGAAGGTGCAGCCGATCACTGGAACCACCGTGTGGACGAAGACTACTATTCGCAACCAGGTGATCTGTTCCGTCTCATGACGCCAGAGAAACAACAGTTGCTGTTTGAAAATACCGCAAGGGCCATTAACGGCGCGTCACTGATGGTGGTCGAGCGGCACATATCCAATTGCTCAAAAGCTGATCCGGCTTATGGTGCCGGAGTGGCGGCTGCAATTGCGCGACTGGGGTAAAACCTGAGTTGTAACGAGGTGCCAGGGTACCTGACGCCTCGTTTTCTATGGCATGCCCAGCTCTCCAGCGTCGAACGGATCAACCAGTAGGAATTTCTATCAGGTGGAACATTAATACGGATATAGCTTGTTTTGACCTGCCTAATAATATTTGGCAGTCGATCATCGAGGCCACATCTGGGCAACCAGTGGAACTGGTGAAGGCGCGTTTTTCACTTGTCCTTCCTACCAACAATTAGGAGTCAGCGTGAACAGAGACTCATCTTCCGTTGTAAAGTCGCCTATTGCGTTTGTAATAGACGATGATGCACCCATGCGCAAAGCGCTCAGCAGTCTTTTTCGTTCGGTAGGTCTTCGAGTGGAGACGTTTTCATCGCCGACGGAATTTCTGAAATTACCCGACCCAGATGCTCCCAGCTGTCTGGTCCTCGATGTACGTCTTCAAAGCGCAAGTGGCTTGGAGTTCCAGCATCAGTTGGCCGAATCGAACGTTTCCTTGCCCATCATTTTTATCTCGGGTCATGGCGACATCGCGATGTCAGTCAAGGCAATGAAAGCCGGGGCCGTGGATTTTCTGGTCAAGCCGTTTCGCGATCAGGATTTGCTGGATGCCGTCGCCGCTGCACACCAAAAGGATGCCAAGCGCAGGCAAATCGACAAACAAGACGCCGAAATGCATGCCTTCTACCAATCGCTTACGGCGCGTGAGCGAGAGGTCATGGCCCACGCAGCCAAGGGTTTGATGAATAAACAGATTGCGGGAGAAATGAATCTTAGTGAAATTACCGTCAAAATCCATCGCGGGCATGCGATGAAAAAAATGCGCGCGAAGTCGTTTGCAGATCTAGTTCGAATGGCGGAAATTCTGGGCATCGGGCCAAAACGCTGAGCGGCACATAGGTGTGTATGATTTTTTTATGGCGCAAATAAAGAGGAATTGGCGCGATGGCTATTCGGCTGTTTTTAATCCAATCATGTCGCGCCTGGGATCTGCGCAGTGAATAAAATGCCTGTGATCTCCATTGTCGACGATGACGAAACTGGCCGAAAATCGCTCTCCGCAGTCTGGTGCGCCCCATGGGCTGTAAACCCAGTCTTCTTTCCAGTGCCGAAGATTTTCTCGCCTGCGCATAAAGCTACGACACGAACTGCTTGATTGACTTACGGATTCCGGGGATGCCTTCCTAATTCTGCAATCTGAACTGCTCAGTAAAGGTAGTGACATACCTATTATTCTCATTCCGGGCACCCAGAGAAGTCAGTTCGCAACCGTGCAAAATCATCGAGAGCGACTGAGTTTCTAAGCTAGCCAATTGAAGGCTTCCAGCCCCTCCACCGCAGAAATTCCTTTAGCGGCCAAGGCCTATACTCAAGTATTAGCGTCACCCACCTTTACCTTAGATAAGCGAAACTTACGTAGAAGTGCTAATTAAATTGTGATGACAGACAATACAAGCAAGCCAACGGAAGCGACGTTTCAGTTAAATAATGGATCTCAACTTTAGTTGATCGGTCCAAAATTTACCGTCCACTACAGGCTTCATAGGCAATGGGTCAGATGTCTCTTTAACATTACTCATTGCGCTGAAACACAATGACGGGCCCCAGCCCTGGTGGTGATGACGATGAATAGAAACGATCTTCGCAAAATCGACTTCAGTCTCTTGATTGTTTTAGAAACACTGATGCACGAAAGAAACCTTACCCGTGCCGGTGAGAAATTATTTCTCTGCCAATCAGCTATCAGCGCTTCTTTAAATCGGTTGCGTCAATTTTTTGATGATCCCCTATTCATTCGCATGGGTAGAACCATGGAGCCTACGAGTAGAGCATATGAAATACAGCGCACTTTAACCCCTGCGTTGGACACTATGGCTGCCGCGCTGGGCAACATCACCGAATTTGATCCCTTCACCAGCGCTACTGTCTTCCGAATTGGCCTCTCAGATGACGTGGAGTACTCCTTGCTGCCTGACCTGCTTCGCCAACTACGGATAGAAGCGCCTAATATTAGCTTTGTAGTGCGTCGTACTGACCATTCATTGCTGGCCCATCAACTATCGACGGCTGAGGTGTCATTGGGTGTCTGTCAATGCCGCGATCTTCCCGCCAACGCCAAGCGAAAGTTTCTGCGAAACATACGTCCTATCGTTTTGAGTGCAAACTCTAGCGCAGGAGCTTTGGACCTTGACCAGTACAGTAATAGACCGCACATTTCTGTTTCAGTTAACGGTGAAACGTCCGATTACATTGACCGAACGCTGGGATCTCTTGGGCGGCAACGTCAAGTTATTCTCGCAGTTCCACAATACAGTGCTCTTAGAACACTACTCGAGGACACGGATATGCTGGCTGTTGTTCCTGATTACGTGGCCAAAGCGATGACTCGGCAAGGCGGTTTGCGCGCAGATCCGGTTCCGATGACTCTCCCTAATCTCGATTTATCAATGTCATGGAGCGCCACGCTGGATAACGATCCTGGAGAGCGTTGGTTACGCTCCCGCTTTAGTCATTATTTGAGCGAAAAAAGCGCAACGCTGCTCGAAATAAGTGCGAAGAGAATCGCTGCTTAAGTATCTGAACAATAATACTAGTGGCACACACCTAAGTATTGATCTTTTTTGATCGGACAGTTGAGTGAAAATATTTCGAATTCTGAATTCAAAGGGTATTTTGTCGTTATTATAAGCCTGATATATAAATGATTAATCGTATACTCCATATTAATCTTTGACGCCAATACGCTACGCGTTCTAGCATCGATTATCAAAATGTACGAAACGCCCCTAACCCCGAACTCATAAATTAAATTACATAACGGTGGTTTCATAAATTTACAAAACAAACCGTTTCGGAAACCCGAACCTTTAAGATTTATCTAGTCGCCCCACCGAATCGTCAGAGACACTGCTCATTACGCGTTCCGACGGCAGTGTTATAACTAAGTCGCTCGCACGGCAAGACGCTGTTAATAAGTTGGTGATACGCAATGCCGAAAATTTCCTCCAAGGGCTCACTGGGTGGTGCACCATCGTTCGAGTACGAGATTTCAAGTACGAAGGATATTCTTCATGGGAGGTCAATTTGGTTGTGGAGCGATGACGGTAGAACCGATCAAAAATTATTAAATAACGAGCTCGTTCACGATGTTCCCCACATTAGGAGAGAAATTATGGCTGAATCTGAAACCCGTTCCCCGCTTCCCCCTTTCGATCGCGAGTCCGCAACTCTCAAAGTCCGGCTTGCAGAGGATGGCTGGAACTCCCGCGATGCAGAAAAGGTTTCAATGGCCTACACTCTGGATACCAAATGGCGCAATCGAGTCGACTTTGCAGTTAACAGGGCTGAGGCTGCAGCATTCCTGAGCCGAAAATGGAACAAAGAATTGGACTATCGACTGATCAAAGAGCTGTGGGCATTTACCGACAACCGCATCGCGGTACGTTACGCCTACGAATGGCACGATGACTCAGGTAATTGGTATCGCTCCTATGGAAACGAAAATTGGGAGTTCGCTGAAAACGGACTGATGGCTCATCGGTTTGCCTGCGTCAATGACATGGCAATCAAAGAGTCGGAGCGGAAATTTCGTTGGCCTTTAGGTCGTCGTCCTGACGATCATCCAGGTCTTAGTGAATTAGGCCTGTAATAACTAAATTCGACAGACAGTATAACGAAATGAGGAAGTGAAGATGGTCAAGATTTTGGTTCTCTATCATTCGATGTACGGCCACATTGAAACGATGGCGCAGCATGTAGCTCAAGGTGCTAGTAGCGTCCCAGGCGTTGAAGTCACGGTAAAGCGTGTTCCAGAAACCATGGATCCTGAGGCGTTCAAAGCGGCACACGGTAAAATTGACCAAGCTGCTCCAGTGGCAACCCCTGCTGAGTTGTCTGACTATGACGGCATCATATTTGGCACGCCTACCCGGTTTGGCAACATGTCGGGACAGATGAGAAACTTCCTCGATCAGACCGGCGGTCTGTGGGCGACCGGAGGGCTGGTTGGCAAGGTCGCGAGTGTATTTACATCAACGGGGACGGGTGGAGGCCAAGAGATGACTATCACCTCGACGTGGACAACGCTTGCTCATCACGGCATGGTCATAGTGCCAATCGGTTATTCCGATACAGCCTTATTTGATGTATCGCAATCAGGCGGCGGTACCCCCTATGGCGCATCCACGATTGCAGGGGCTGATGGATCCCGCCAACCGGACTCACGTGAATTAGGAATCGCTCATCATCAAGGGCAATACGTCGCAAAAATTGCAGTAAAGCTCAAGAAATAGATCCTCCCCCCATCATCAGGCACCCGCAAGGAGGTGCCTTTTGATTGAAGTGATTCGATAGTCAGTTTCAGAAATACTGGTGTTGTTTGGCCCTGGGGGTTGGGGAAACGTTGATTGTCGGTTGCTTATAATGATCAATAAGCTGGGCACGAGGTGCCTGCTATTTGGAGGCAGCATGAAATTCCTAACTGTTCTAACTGTTGCTACAGGGTTTTCACTTTTCAGCGCAGGCCCATTGCAAGCAGAAGAGATTCTGGCGCAGACCGGGGACACGACAGCAGGTGCCGCATTTGGAGCCGGAACTGGAGTATTGATTGGCGGAGCTACCGGCGGCCCATTAGGGGCGTTGATCGGAGCGGGGATAGGTTTGCTAGGAGGACGCGAGGTTCAGAAAGCAGGCGGTTTGGAGGAACGAGCATACGTAGTTCGAAGTAATATAGGTGAGGAACAAGTAGTGCGATCTCCTCGAGAAGAATTTGCCATTGGTCAGCAGGTGAATGTAAAAGGCCAACGACTACATGCCATTACCCCCTAAAAACTGCCAGTTGTAGAAATTGCGAACAGCTCGCGATTTCTGTCCGCGGGTAATTATTATAGCTTTCGGCTCGTCGCCCAGATTGAGGCGAAAGCATTACCAGTACCACCTCTTCGCTAATATCTTAGCTAACGCTTCTGGTAAATCGTCCAGCCAGTCTCCAAACGGCCGAACTGCCGTCGCTGCAGTATCAAGCTCATGATATTGATTAGCCCAGACCACATCGTAACGGGAGAGGATTTTAATTACCTCATTGCGCTGATAAGAGTTATGAAAAGCGGCCGCGGCCAGTTCTCGAAAAGCGTGTTCGACCCTGCCAGGCCATAACACTGCACCAACAGTGCAAGGCATGGATCCATATTGATGGATTCGGTGAGCGATCCCGGGCTCGAGTTTCATCGCCTCACCTTCCTGTAGCAACGCGAGCCTTCGTCGACCGGCACGAATATCCAGTTCACCCTTAAGCGCCACCACTAGTTTTGTTTCTTTACGGTGCATCAACGGCAAATTGTGCGCATGCAAAGGCAGGACGAAACGCATGGCTGTGCCCGCACCGCCGATACTTGCTTCGGCTACATCAATCCAAACCGGATAGCCGTTGGGGATCAACATTAGCTCTTCTGAACCGTCAACATTCATTGATCACTCCGAAGTGCGTCTACAGAAATGAACTATACGTAGGGTAGTCGATTCCCCGCAGAGACGACTAATCAGCAATAGCGGTTGTTCATCAACAATCCGCTTTGCAGACCGGAGGTGCCAAAAAATTTCATGGAGCTTAGGACTGACGATGCACGCGATCACATAAATCTGGATTCGCATATTCGCATGGCAGGCCACCAATTTATTACCCTTCTGCTAAGGATTGAATCGCCGTAGAACGCTAAGCTAAATGTTAGACACTTGCGGTGTCTCGAACCAGTCTTGGGACGGAGTCGCAAAACGCATTTTTTGGCGGATAAACGCGGCATTTTCAACACTGGTTATTTGCGCCAGTAGCAGAAACGCAACTTCGGTGGCGGTACCCGGTCCACTTGAGGTGATGATGTTGTCATCGACTACGACTGGCCGATCGACGAAGCGGGCTCCGGCTTCCAGTAATTGATTTTTTCTCTTACCGCCCTCTTGGTGATAGGTCGTTGCGCTCCTTTCGCGCAAAACTCCGGCCACCCCAAGGCAGACCGACGATACACAAACACTAGCTACGGGTTTACCAGCTTCAAAAAAGTGACGGATGGTAGCTAAGAAGGGGTCGCTTAATGCCTCCTCATAAAAACCTGATGGTTCGAAGCCTCCAGGTAATGCCAAGGCATCGAACCTACTGATATCCAGATCACTCAATAGAAAACTGGGGTTCAGTGTAAGACCAAAGGTGGTGACGATTTTTCTTCGAAGGCCTGCATTGACCAATTCGACTGGGTGATCTCCGAGCAAGTCAGCCCAACCAAGTATATCGGTAAAGGCGGCCATTTCCATTGGCTCCACGCCGTTGGCCAGTAACATAAGCACGCGTTTCATCAGGAGTCAACCTTCATTATAGGACATGGAAGAATGCGCGCGACTATGGTCCGCTTAAACCCCATATATGAGAATGACCAAAAAAAACAATCCACCATTTCAATTACTGAAATTCTTTCTTAAAGTTGAGTAAGTTTTTTTGCACGGGCATTCAAATACATGGTGGCATGGCTGTTGGTACTGATAGTTTATATTCTAAAGTGGATAAACCAAAAAGATCGTCGTGGTCAAATGAGAATCCAATGACGTGCTGGACTCTAATCTCTGAAAGTTGTTTCCAGCCTTTCCGGCTACTAAATGACGACTATCAACGTAATTCGATATTGCGGTTGTTTATGTTCATAGGGCATCTGGCTGCATCGCTGGATGTTCGCGCATACTATCGACGATATAGTCAACGAAACTGCGAACCCGCATCGAGGCTCTACGCCCTTCGCGGTATACCACATGAACCGGCAGCGCCGGTAATTCATAGGGTTGCAAAACACGACACAATCGCCCACTGTTCAAATATTCGAACAACGGATAGCTCGGACAGCGGGTAATGCCCGCGCCATGGGCAGTTGCATCTATGGCTGCCTGCATCGTCGCACAACTTATTCGCGACCGAGCCTTTATGTGATTTAACTCACCATCTTGGTGAAATTCCCATTGGACCTTATCCCGATAAGCATGTGTTGTTACCAATCGATGATGTCTCAAGTCTTGCGGCACGTTAGGCTCGCCGTGAGTTGCAAGATAAGCAGGGCTGCTGCATACCATCGAGCGTACATGACCAACTTGTCGCGCGATCAAGGACGAGCTTGGCAGGTTACCGACCAACACGGCTACATCAATGCCCTCCTCATTCATGTTCGGAAAACGATCATGGTATTGAGCGAAAACTTTTACTTCGGGATAAAGATTCGTGAAGTTAGAGAGCATCGAGGTCATGGCATACCGACTGAACAACAATGGCAATCGAACAGTGATATTGCCTTGAGCTTGAACATGCAAGCCCTTGGCTGAAGCCTCGGCATCTTCGACAGCCTTCAGGATTCGGGTGCAATCAGCCATGAACCCTGCCCCAGCATCTGTCAACGACACCCCCCGAGTGCTTCGCAGTAGAAGTGGCACACCAAGACGTTCCTCTAGGCGAGCAATTGCACGTACCACTGTAGGGCCGGACACACCAAGGCGACGTGCCGCAGCGGCCAAACTGGGACGTTCAGATAAAGCTTCGAACATTAGCATCTCATGGTATCGATCCATCAGTTCGAACCCTTCACCACAGCTTTGAGCGCTGTATCTCGTTCTAATCGACCCGCGAGGAAATCTACAAAAGTACGAACCTTTGCTGGCACTCGAGCACTTTTCAGATATACCACTTGAATGGGTAATGCAGGGGGCTCAAATTCTTCGAGCACTAATTCCAGTTCGCCTGTAGCGATTTGGCTTGCTACTTGATAGGACAACACCCTTGTGATTCCCCATCCCTGGCTAGCAATGTTGATCGCCGCTTGATTCGCGGTTACGACGAGACGGGGGTCAAATCGAAAATTCATGGTGTTTCCGTCATGGACGAATTGCCAATCGCTCAACAGTTGACTAGCCGATGACATGACAATTTTGGCAGTGGATAACTCACCGGGATGGCGTGGTCTGCCGTGGCGCTCAAAATAGTCGGGGGAACCGCATACCACCTGCCGTACTTCACCGACTTTGATGGCGTGCTGATTGCTATCGTGCAAATGTCCAATGCGTATCGCTACATCGATACCTTCATCGGCCATATTTACCACACGATCAAGCAGCAAGGCATTCAGATGCACCGAGGGAAACTCGTCTACGTACTCGGCCAGAAGCGGCGCGATATACAACTCACCAAATAGAACTGACGATGTCACCGTGAGGTGCCCGCAAGGTTTTAAATAGCTACCTGCAGCCGCCTCCTCCGCTTCATCGATATCACTAAGGATCCGCCGGCAATCCTCCAGGTAGCGTTGCCCAGCTTCGGTGAGATGTACGCTTCGCGTGGTTCGTGAGAGGAGTTGTGTGCCTATACGTTCTTCCATCGCGGCGATAGCACGGGTAACACTGGGGGGAGAGATATTCAGGCGACGAGCTGCGGCGGCAAACCCTTCTTCATCCGCAACAGCCATAAAAATCTGCATTTCTTGAAAGCGATCCATAGGCGTCCATGTGTAGATGGATTAAAACCAGGTATAGGCACGCTTTCGCATGCAGACTTAATTACGAGTATTGTCGATTAAAGCGAATTCCGCACACGCCTAGGGCTCGCGTAATACGAGTTGAGCGATACGCTGCAATACAACCAGCGATCGAAAAGCGCGCTTGCCGGAAGCAATCTCCCGGCAGGGTCCACTGGGAGTGCGTCACGCCTGCTGCAACCCCTTGGCGGTACGTTGCATTCCAACGAAGTTCGGCAACGCTTCGATTCGACTCAGCCATGCACGGACATTCGAATAGTCAGTCAGCGCAACGTTACCCTCAGGCACGTGGGACACGTAGGTGTAAGCCGCAACGTCGGCGATGGTCGGATTGTCACCGGCTAAGAACTTGCTTTGACCCAACTCTTCCTCCATCACCTTTAGCAGGGCATGGGAGTTTTTGATTGCAGTTTCGGCGTCATACCCGGCGCCAAATACAGTAATCAGCCGCGCCGTAGCTGGACCCGAATTGAGCTGACCGGCGGCTACCGACAGCCAGCGTTGAACTTTAGCTTGCTCCAACGGGTCGGTCGGTAGCCAATGGCCTTTCCCATATTTGGTAGCGAGATAAACCAGAATTGCGTTTGAGTCGGCCAAAATGGCGCCGTTGTCATCGATGACTGGCACCTGCCCAAATCTATTGAGGGCAAGAAATTCTGGCGTTTTGTGCGCGCCCTTCATCAGATCTACAAATACAAGTTCCGTTGGTAGTTCCAGCAGCGAAAGCATCAGTTCGACGCGATGAGCGTGGCCGGACAGCGGGTGACGGTAAAGTTTTATCGCTTGCTGGGACATGGCGTACTCCGATTATCGTTTAAGTTCGACTCCGACGGTCGCGTCGAGGGGTAATCTTCCCCTTCTCTCGTAGAGATCGGAATGACCAGCAATTACAATCCAGAATTTCACTGAGCGTAATGATCAGTACGCGGTAGCTGATTAATTGCGTTATTCGCGCAGCGACATTTCTCAATATTAATTCCATAAAGGCGGCTGATGGTGTGCTGTGGTAGGTGTTTCTACGCCGCAGTGTCTCAGCCTGTCCAGCGAAAGCGCTTCATAAATCTATGGCACCCCCGTTTTTGCAATACTGATTAGCGGGTGACGTGGTTGGCTTGCTTTAATCCATCCGGCGTCTATCTGGGGCTGGCCCCGCGCCGCAATGAGATTCGAGCCCACTCAGGTGTCCGGCCCAGCTTTAAACGCGCTATTGGTGCGCCGCTATCGCCCAAGACACTGGACGGACGTTTTATGATGCCTAGCCCGGCGCCAGACTGACGCCAAACTCCAGTAAAACCGTGCATCTGGTTGGCTGTATTAATGCGTTCGCGCACCAGCGACTCACGAAGACGATGCAATAAGAAAAGCGTTTGCTTAGCCTCGGTTTTGGGCGAGACAAAGTGCATCGACGGACGTGACGAGGCTTAACAAATCGCTTCGGCATCGACAAAAATGTTTTTGCTGCCTTTGACGAAGGGCCGAACGAACTGCGGGGAAACCACCTTACCCCCCGGTCTTGGCCTTTAGAGGCTTTCCAGCCTTTTGATACTGATCACCAGCAATTTTGAGTTAACTTTACCGATTTCATTCCTCGCCTCAATGACCGTTCCTGCGTCATTCTGAGCGTTTTTCGCATCCAACCAATTCCTAACTGCTGAGCAGCTTTATAAAAAAATCCTGGTGATGTGCGAGCAGCAATCAACGGTGAGGATTGTCTAAGTGCGGTGAATAGGTCCGCGCCGCTCGCCTGCGGAGCCGGAGTCATTCCAATTGTGTATCCAAAGTCCGCCCCCTTTGTCGCAGAGGGCATTCTGAAGCAACGGCCAGCGCACACAAAAAATAGCTCAGCGAGCAGGTCGAGTCAGTGACCTGAGCGACCGATGCAGTTACCCACGGGCATGGAACTGTTCGATGAAATCGACCACTCAATAATACGAGTGAAAACGCAGGCACTCAAATAAACAGCCAAAAAATTTCGGGCACAGCTACCGTAATTTTCGTCTTTATAACAACGCAAAGCAGAGGTTGGCGTTGAGGGGCCAAAAGGACGACGACCTCGCCTCAGTAGCTACTAAATAATAATGGGTTTTTTCACTATTGCACCTACTACCTAAAAGGCAGATAGGAATAATTCAAGCAACATATCAAAGGAACGTCCATGAGCCTAAACATCCCAAGAAATCAACAATGGCAGCTTACCCAACAGAGTCTGCCTACATTGGCCACCGCTTTCGATATAAATGCTGGCGTACTCGAAGAGAAGCGGCAATCTGCCCATTCAACTGCCTCGGCATCGACCGCTGGAAAATTTAGACCTAAATCCGACAACAAAGCGGTGTCGTATAGAAATCCAAGCATTAGCGCATTGAAATACGAAATAGACGGTAAAATATTTAAACAATATATGTTGAATGGAAAACTATATTTGATGAATATCCAAAAAATGCGAAGGCCAAAAAACCCAACCTGCAAGAGATTAACTGCGGATCAATCCACGACATATTCGCGAGAAAAAACAGCGACTCTTCCGTCTACCTGAAAAAAAATCGCTATAACGTAACTGAAATTGAAGATGGCGACGAGATTGATGACCATGCATTGCAGTCCGTAAAAACTACAATTAAGACATCCAAGATACAGAACAACATTATGTAGATTTTGTCGAATGGAAGCGCGATCGAAAGAACGATGAAAAATCATTTTTCGGTAGAAATCTTGAAGGAAATCAAGGATGGACACCCGACTTACTACACCCCCATTGTAAATGGATTTTCTATCTCTCAATACATTGAGGCACCTGAAGAATATACCGAAATATTACCCAAAGAAGTAGCTCGCAATAAATTAAAAGAACTAAAAGTTGCGATCGAATGGCTTTTCGGAAAAGGGTATGTGCATGGCGACATAAATCCCGGCAATATAATGTACAATGAGCGCCTAAACAAATTCACTCTGATCGATTTTGAAATGGCTCAAAAAACTAACAAATTGAAAGATTTAACAAGTAGTTTAGATGATTTAAGAGATATTGAGCGCGAATTATCCAGGATTGAGTGAGTTAAAGAGGACTGGCATAAAAAACAGCATAGTGAACCGATAGCTCACCTAATGTTGCAAAACTCGCGTGACGTCCTCGTTCGCTAACCGTGATTATAAGCCCCAAGCGATTTGTTAGAGCAGGGACAATCGAATCGCCCGCAGAATTAGGTTTACTAAAACCATTCCATAGATAGGAATCTTGTCTTGGCCACTCTGTCAGGCCTGCTTAGACTATCGGCCTCATGATGTGTATGGTGCGTCTTTTTTTCAAATTCAAAGAATGTTTGGCAGAGTGCTTGATGCCGATCCTTTGGCCGCAAACAATCAAAATCTAATGCATATACTGGCATCGGATTTTTTATACGTCCCGCTGCGGTATTTGAGCTGTAAGCGCTCCATGAACCCCACATTCAAAGCGC
>Ga0247817_10001216_pt1 | contig 13699 bp, 13 predicted proteins | sample UWRJL212509R1_FD_178010 | JGI IMG/M metagenome (GOLD analysis project Ga0247817, IMG submission 178010) | Plant litter microbial communities from Arlington Agricultural Research Station in Wisconsin, United States - UWRJ-L212-509R-1 | ecosystem: Environmental > Terrestrial > Plant litter >... | reverse complement strand
TACTGTTTCGAAATTAACAACAGCAAAGACTGGCGGAGCTCATGAGTTTAATCTTACTTTCTTGTTTGGAGACCCAGCAATGAAGAAGAAAATGAGAAAAATTCCTTGTCCTGATTTTGACTGATTTGAGTATATCAAAATTGAGGCAACGGTACGAATTCTGTCTCGTTAGGAACGGAAGGAAATTTTTGCTCTAGCCAATCAGCTTTAGCTTTTTCTATTGTTTCTTTTTCGCTGGCAACAAAATTCCAGTAAATATAGCGCTCTTCAGGAAAGGCTTCTCCTCCAAAAATATAGACGGTAGTATTTTCTCCCATTTCAAAAGAACATAGTTTGCTATCTTTCGAAATTAAAATATGTTTGGGTTCAAAAACATTTCCTTCACTGCTTACAGAACCTTCCAGAATATACAACGCACTTTCACCAAATAAGTGATCTCCAATGGATATTGTTTTAGGAGTTGTTGTTTTGATTTCAATCATAAACAACGGACTATATACTTCTACCGGAGATTTTCTTCCAAAGGCCTCTCCTGCTATTAATGTATAGCTTACACCATCTTCCTGCCACGAAGGTATATCTTGCTTTTCAACATGCATAAATGCTGGCTCCATAGCCTCCAGTGATTTAGGAAGTGCTACCCAAATCTGCAATCCGTGAAGTGTTTTGGATATTGTTCTTACATAATCAGGAGTTCTTTCTGAATGTGTAATTCCTTTACCTGCAGTCATCCAGTTTACAGCACCGGGTTTTATTTCTATTTCAGTACCAAGACTGTCTCTGTGCATGATGCTGCCTTCAAACAAATATGTTAATGTTGAAAGTCCAATATGTGGGTGCGGTGGAATGTCTAAATTCTCATTTTCTTTCAAATATGCCGGCCCCATATGATCAATAAAGGCAAACGGTCCAACCATTCTTTTTTCTCTGAAAGGCAATAAGCGTCCCACCATGAAATTGCCAATGTTTGCAGATCGCTCTTCAATAATGAGTTGAATATTTGACATGGTGCTTAAATTTTGTAATGAAATTATTTAAAGTAAATGCTCAATGAAAGCATGAAAGTACGAACTGAAAATTTCTCTTTTGTTATATCGATTAAATATTTACAGGATTTTTAAATTTATCCATTGGAAGAGAAACCCGGATAAAGTGTCATTCCTCCATCGACAAACAGAGTTGTGCCATGTACATAATCGGAATCATCTGAAGCTAGCCATAATGCTGCGTTACCAATGTCTTCGGTTTCTCCGATGCGATTATATGGTATAAGTTTTAATAATTTTTCAGCAGCTTCAGGTGTTTCCCAGGCCTCGTTATTGATAGGCGTTTTAATCGCTCCGGGACCTATGCTGTTAATCCTTATTTTTAATTGGCCTAACTCCTGCGCCATTGATTTCATTAGCATTAATACTCCACCTTTTGATGCAGCATAATTTGCATGACCTCCCCAGGGTATTACTTCATGTACCGAACTGATACAAATAATTTTTCCCAATGCTTTTGAAACCTCAGGTCTTGCTCCTCTCTTTACAAATTCCCGCACGGCTTCTCTTGCACATAAAAACTGTCCGGTAAGATTTACATTGATCACCTTGTTCCATTGTTCTAAGGTCATGTCTATAAATGAGGAATCTTCCTGAAGTCCCGCATTGTTGACCAATATATCAATGGTTCCAAAATGTTTAATTGCTGTCAGAAACATTTCCTGCACATCAGCTTCGTCGCCAACGTTGGCCTGATGTATAATTGCCGAAGAACCTAAAGCTATTATTTGTTCAACGGTTTCTTCTGCAGCTTCTTTATTGGAGTTATAGTTTACAATGATATTTGCTCCACTGGCAGCCAGTTTTAATGCAATGCCTTTGCCTATTCCGGAATCACCACCGGTCACAGGAGCTGTTTGGCCTTTTAATTTTAAATCAGACATAGAAATATTTATATAGCGTGGTACATCTATATAATATAAAAAATATTTATGATAAAAATTAAAGCATGAGAATGATTAATAGAAATAAAACTTCCCTGAAATTCTTATAATGAGTGAAAGTTAAAAGGTAAGAAAAGAAAATCCCGCTTTGGGCGGGACTTTCTGTTCTTATTATTGAGCGTCGTAAATAACAACTTTTTCAAAAAAGACTCTGAATTCTTCCAAGAATGCTTTGTGTAATGCATGCACCTGATATACATCATGACCAGCTAAGTCATCAAATAAAATTAATAATGAAAATGTATAGGTTGTGTCAACAACTGCACGTTCAATTGGAGCAGGTGTACCAATATATAAACCTTTTACGGTTTCAACGTCTTTTAATGTTTCTAAACTTTTTCTGAACGCTGTTTTTTGTTCTTCTGTGGTATCGGCTTTAAGCCAGAATAATACGTGATGACTAAGCATTTAATTTTATAAGTTAATAGTAATAAACTCAGCAAAGATACAAATTCTTCTCTATTCTAAAATTTCCTGAACCCGACCTATTTGTCCGTCTTCGAGTCGTACTTTAATACCTCTGTGGTGTTTGGGTACACTGGTTAACAGGTCTTTTACAACACCTTCTGTGCGCGTTCCTGTCTTTTGATCTTTTTTCAGCACAATACTTACTCTTGTTCCTTTGGTAATATTTGCACGAATTCTTCCGTCCATGGGGTTATTTTAATTTATTAATTTTAATATCAAAGTCTGCAGAAAAACCTGTAACAGGTTCTCCATTTTCGTAAAATCTTAATATAATTTTATCCTGTATAATATAAACAGTGTCCGGTATAAAGTCATTGTCATAGGGCTTGTGTAGAAAAATTATTTTATTGCCTGACAATTTGTATTCACCTTCATATATGTCTTCACCAAACATATAATTTGATATCATCTCGAATGTATTATCTTTTCGCAAGCGTAATTCTAAGTAGGATCGATCATCATCTAATATTGCAGACAATACAATTGGACTTTTATAAAATTCGGAATGTATGAATTGGTGTGTTCCAATGATGAGGCAAAGTAGTAATGTGAACCAAAGTCCAACTTTTCTTTGGTATACGATCATCCATACAAGTAAAAGCAAGAATGGAGTTGCAGCAAGGAAAATAAAAATATAACTCAGAAATGTGTTGATGAAGTAACATATGAGTCCAATTACTCCAATAAGGATATATGTTATTTCCAGTTTGGGCAATTTGCTCATCTACTATTTCTCACTATCAATCTGTTGTTTTACCGGCAGGATCACATTGAACACGGCACCTTTTTCAGAGCTTCCGTTTGCGTTCAGATCCCCATGATGGTTGAGCGCAATTTTTTTACACATAGCCAGACCAATGCCGGTACCTTCGTAGTCCGACTTACGATGCAGGCGCTGGAAGATATTAAAAATCTGTTCGGTATGTTCTGGTTTTAAGCCAATGCCGTTGTCGCTTATTGTGATCTTGTAATAGTCTATGTTTACTTCGAGTGCAGCTTTCCGCTTTTCATCTTTCGTTATTAGCGAAGATGTAATTGTGATTACAGATTGTATGTCGGTGCGGGAGAATTTTAATGAGTTGCCGATCAGATTGCCCAGTAATTGCGACATCTGCAAAGGAATTGCCTCAATAAGCGGTAATGGCTGGTATTGAATGGATACGTTCTTTTGTTCAATCAGTAATTCAAAATCAATGAGTGTATTTTCCAATACCTGATTGAGATCTACAGAAACAAATTCTTCTGTTTCTTTTATTAGTTCAGAATAGCTCAATACATCTTTGATCAGCGTATTCATTCGAATAGCAGAGTTGCTGATTTTGTTCAGGTGTTTTTTAGACAGCTCATCCAGGTCGTTGCCAATCCTGCCTTCCAGCATTTGTGTGAACATACTGATCTTACGCAGCGGTTCCTGTAAATCGTGCGAAGCGATGTACGCAAATTGCGCAAGTTCAGCATTTGATTTCTGCAGATTATCGTTTGCAGTAGCAAGTTCGCGCGTACGTGCACTTACAATTTCTTCAATTTTAATACGGGCAAGTACCTGTGCTGTAACGTCGATTGTGACACAAAGTACTCCAATGATTTTGCCGCAATTTTCACGGTATGGTTCGTACACAAAATTCTGGTATACCGTTTCATATTTTCCGTTCCGCAACAACTGAACCGGCATTTCGTCGGCTTTAAAGGTTGTACCCTTCTCAAATACATCACGCATAATTGCCTCAAGGCCTTGTCCGCGGGCATCCGGTAATGCATCGAATACAGGATGGTTCATTACATCCTCTTTAGGTTTGCCCCACAATTCAATCATGAAATCATTTGCAATTTCAATGACATGATCAGCTCCCGAAAGAATGCACATGGCAACAGGTGCTTGTAAGATCATGTTGCGCAGATTCTGTTCGCTTTGTTCAATGCGTTGTTTAGCAAGGTTGAGATCTGTTACTTCTGCTGCAGTGTTCATAACACCGTAAACCTTACCAGCTCCATCAAACAAAGGCGTAAAGCTGTAGTTGAAATAAAACGATTGAAGTCTGCCATCAACCATAAGATCTACACGCTGATTCTTTGCATGAAAAGGAATACCGGTTGTATATACATCATCAAGCTGTTGGTAAATCAATTGGTTTTCTAATTCAGGTAAAACTTCAGAATATGTTTTACCAATAATATCAGGTCCTTTTCCCCATACATCAATAACATTCTGATTCGCCAGTTGAATACGCATTTCCCTGCCAATATATACTGCAATCGGAAACGGAGAACTTTCAATCAGAGACCGAATCTCCTGTTCACTTTTTTCCAGCTTGTGCCGGTCAAGCATCTGATCCGTAACATCAATGGCAATATCAAGTATGGCGTATACCTTTCCTTCTGAATCAAATACAGGAGTATAGGTAAAATCGTAATATTTTTCTACCTGTTTGCCATGTTGTATGATTTTGATCAATGAACCATGCGTTTGAAATTCCTTTCCGCTGGTATATACATCATCCAGCATTTGTAAAAAAGGCTGGCCTTTCAATTCAGGAACAGCTTCTGCTAAAGGTTTTCCGATAATATCGGGACCTTTGCCTGCTACCTCAATAAAAGTCTGATTAGGATTTTCAATGATCAGGTCACGACCCATAAACAATGCAATTGCAGCAGGAGCATTTGCAACAATTGTCTTTAATTTTGCTTCACTATCTTCAACTTTTTTTCTGGCCAACACCTGTTGCGTTACATTTGTGGCAACTACAAGTATCCCGGCAATGTCCCCATCAATACTAAGTTGTGGCTGATACATAAGATCTACATATACTTTTTCTAATGCATTGTTGCGCAGTAAATCTACGGATACTTCAAAAGCACTGTATGCTTCACCCGTACGGATAACATTTTCAAGAAGTAAGTCAAATCCTTGTCCTTTAAGCTCAGGTAAGGCCTCCAGCAGAGGTTTCTTTTCCAGGTCTTCCGGCTTTCTTCCCACAAGCTCTGCATAAAATGCATTGACCAATTGAAATGTAAGATTCTCCTTGGCAATCGTTGCAATGGCAACCGGTGATTGTTCGAAATAACTCACCAGCTGCTGACGGTTGCGTTCAAGCTCTTGTTGTGCCTCTATCCTTTCGGATACATCTATGCCAATGCCTAAAACACTGTGTACATTGCCCGAAGAATCCAGCAACGGTTTATAAATAATTTTTTTTATGTATGATTTATGTACACCATTTACCAGCAATGTGAATGGTGAAGTTTCTCCGATATATGGTTCTCCTGTTGTATATACCTGATCCAGAATCTGCAGGTATTGCTGACCGGCAAGTTCTGGCAAAACTTCAGCCAGTGGTTTGCCAAGTATATCGGGCCCTTTGCCCCAGGTCTGTATTGCGTTTTCATTGACAGTTTCTACAACCATATCTTTACCTTTCAATACACAGGCAGACAACGGTAATTCTTCTACCAGCGTACGGAACTTCTGTTCGCTTTCTTCAAGCCGTTTTTGATTGTTTACTTTGGTTGTTGTCTCTGTACAGGTTACAAATACACCGCTTACGTTTCCATCGTCTCCATATGCCGGACTGTAACTAAAGGTCCAGTACACGTCTTCCATTTTTCCATTGCGGTAAATCGGTAATAACTGATCTTCATACCAAACCGCTTCATTGGTTTCGAATACCTGTTTGATTAGCGGACCTATAAAATCCCATATATCCGGCCATACGTCAAATGCTTTTTTACCGAGTGCAGGGTGTTTACCATTCGTACCCAGGCTTGGGCGGTAGGCGTCGTTATAAAAACAGATCAGATCTTCTCCCCAAAACAAAAACATCGGAAAGGAAGAATGTAAGATAATACCCAGGGTCGTTTTTAAGCTGTGAGGCCATTGTTCGGGATCTCCGATGGATGTTTGTGACCAGTCAAAAGAGCGTGTAAGCTCACCCATCTCTCCGCCGCCGGAAAGGAAATAATGTGTATGATTGGTATTGGTAACTTTCATGTAATAAAATTCAGCGCGGGGATTTTTTCTGATACATGCAACATCGTATCAATGTTGAAACTAATTTACAAAATATTTGCAAAGGCACGAGTCCTTAAATAACAATTAATGGTAAAAAAATGCACTCTAACTTACATAGGATTATGATTGAATTTTAGTGTTATAAAGTAATTGTAATTGTATGTTTAAACACCTAATACTTAGTAAGCAGCACTCCCAGAAAAACGGCCGCAAAACCAAAGATGCAGCTACCAAGTGTATTCAATGTAAAGGCTGTATAATTTTCACTTTGCAGTAACAGGATATTTTCATATGCGAAAGCAGAAAACGTTGTGAAGCCTCCGCACAAACCTGTAGCTAGAAACAAGCGCCATTGCATAGATGAAACCTGAAAACGTTCTGTTAATCCATAGATGATGCCGATAAGTAAGCAACCAATGATATTAACCGCAAAGGTGCCGTAGGGGAAGCTTGATGGATAAGCTTTCATGATCGATAAGCTCATCAAGTAGCGTAAGCCGCTTCCGATAGCACCGCCGAGAATTACGAGAATGAAATTTATCATTGAGTTTCTGTTTATTGAGGATTATAAATTCTGATTATCTGGCTTTTGTTCTCCGCGGCGAATACAAATCAGGAAGAGCGTTTTTGTTATTAATAAGTATTACAAATCCTTTCGAGAGTCAAGAGCATGATTACTTATGCATGTCCTTCCGCTACCCAAATATCCTTTTTCTTTGTTTTAACTTTTTTAGAATATAGTGTTGCTTGTTTTAGAAAGTATATAAGCTTGTTTAAATTATATATATTCTGTGGTGATAGATAGGTATTATATTCTGTAGAGAATGGAAAATCCAGATCAATTTGATCTCAAATTCAATATTAACATAGTTGAGTTAAGGATATATATATATTATTTATATGTGAATTGTTTCACCAACTTTCGATTCCTTGATTTTTTTTATAATTTCTTCACCATGCTCTAGCGACCGACAAGGGATAATAATTTTATTGGGTGCATTTTTAATATCATTTACAACGGCCCAATTTCCAGCCATCATTTTCTGAATTTTTAATGTTCCAATAATTTTTGGCCTTATTATATGCATGATTAAGTTTTTATTTTGTTGAGTGATTTTATATCAACTTTCCATCCCACTTAACAAAGGCTTCTATCGCTTCGTATTCAGGTAAGCCAAGGTTGTTATAGGTATTGGCAGTAGCTCTGTTGCGGTCTTCGGCACGCTGCCAAAATTCACGTGGATCAGCACCGGGGAACATAGGCGCATCTTTTTGTGATTGGTGTTTGAAAATACCTCGGCGCTTGCGCATCAATTCATCCGGACTCAATGGAATTGCCATTTCGATCTGGTCAATGTCCCACTCCTGCCATGCACCGCGGTACAGCCACACACGGCAATCGCGCATCCAGTCTTCGTATTTCAATTCATCTAATGCTAAGAATATTGCTTTCAGACAAACCCGGTGTGTACCATGCGGATCAGATAGATCGCCGGCTGCAAAGATCTGCTGCGGTCTTAATTCCTTTAACAGATTCTTTACACAATCAATATCTGCACGCCCGATCGGATTCTTTTTAACCAGACCTGTTTCATAAAACGGCATGTCTAAAAAGTGTGCATTTGCATCGGGTATGCCAACATAGCGACAGGTTGCTTTGGCTTCGCCTCTTCGTATCAGGCCTTTGATCTTCATTACAGCCGGCGGGTCAATTTCACCCGGCTTTTTATTTTTTAACGTAGCAACAATGTTTTTGAAGGCAGCAGAAGTCGTATCTTCTCCTTCGTGCAGAAACTGATTGTAATCCGTTGCAAAATCTGCAAATCGTATTACATCTTCATCGTATACGGCAATGTTGCCGGATGTTTGATATGCAACGTGTACATCATGTCCCTGGTCGACCAACCGAATAAAGGTGCCGCCCATGGAGATGATGTCATCGTCCGGGTGCGGACTGAAGATCAACGAGCGTTTCGGGAATGGGTATGCGCGTTCCGGACGGTTACTGTCGTCGGTATTCGGCTTCCCGCCTGGCCAGCCAGTAATTGTTTTTTGCAGCAGGTTAAATACTTCAATGTTGATGTTGTATGCGGGTCCGTATTGGGCAACCAATTCCGATAAGCCATGCTCGTTATAATCTCTATCAGTAAGTTTTAATATTGGTTTTTCAACAATGGAACTTAACCAAACGCTTGCACGCTTACGTGCTTTTTCATCCCAATAGACCGTTCCTACCAACCATGGAGTTTTAATGCGTGTAAGTTCTGCAGAAGATGCTGTATCCAGGATCACACCAACATTCGGGTGTGTTTGTAAAAATGTTGCAGGAATGGATTCTGTAATTTTTCCTTCAACTGTTTTTTTTATGATCTGTGCTTTACCTTCTCCCCAGGCCATTAAGATGATGCGTTTGGCTTTGAAGATCGTTCCAACACCCATAGTAATAGCTGTTCTTGGTACATGTTCTTCTCCAAAGAAATCGCTTGCAGCGTCAATACGTGTTACATGATCGAGAGTAATTAAACGTGTAGTTGAATCCAAACGCGAGCCCGGCTCATTGAAACCGATATGACCTGTACGGCCTATTCCTAAAAGCTGTATATCCAGACCGCCTAAGGAATCAATTTTGGCATCGTAGGCTGCACAAAAGCTTTCTATTTCTTCTTTTGCAATTGTACCATTGGGTATGTTTACGTTTTCCTTTGGAATATCAATGTGGTCAAATAAGTATTCCCACATAAAGCGGACATAACTTTGCAATGCGCCCCAGCTTATTGGATAATATTCATCGAGATTAAATGTAATAACATTATAGAAACTCAACCCTTCTTCTTTGTGCAAACGAATTAATTCTGCATATACACCTTTTGGCGTAGAGCCTGTTGCGAGGCCTAGCACGCAATTTCTTCCTTCAGCTTGTCGCTGACGAATAATTGCTGCGAGTTCGTGTGCAACTGCTTGAGAAGCGAGATCTGCGGTGTTGTATATTGTAGTGTGTAACTGTTCGAAGTTTCTATTTATAACATCCATATATGCCAAAATGGTTAGTTATGTAAATTAGTAAGAAAATTATGAATTATAAATTATGAATCATGAATTAAAAAAGATGTTGTTGGTAAAGCTGTCTGTTAAAATATAAATCCCTGTAGGGTTAGATTTTAAGTTTACTGATTACAGACCATTATACGTCGCTGTGAAACTGATAACTGTTCTATTATTTAATTATTTAGAAAATATTTCCCTTCCAATACAATATATTTGTGTTTTGTACGACTTATCGATATGGACGTAAAACGAATTAAGAAACGTATGTTTATTACACTTAGCATTATTGCCGTATTGGCAATCGGCATTTATATATTTTTACAATCAGCACCTTTTGGAAGTCCTCCATCAAATGCACGGTTGGAACGTATTAAAAAATCATCTAATTATAAAGATGGTGTTTTTAAAAATCTATCTCCTACTCCGGTAATGGCTGATGATGCGTCTTACGTGGATATGATTAAAAAACAATTCTCGGGTGATTCAGCGCGTGAACCAAGTCAAAGCATACCAAGTATCAAAAGAGATTTGACAGTTATTCTTTCAGAAAAACCTGTCATTACCTGGTTTGGTCATTCTACGTATTTAATTCAGACAGGTGGTAAAACAATTCTTATTGATCCTGTATTTAGTATGAGTACGTCTCCTGTTCAATTTGTTGGTAATAAAAAGTATCAGGGAACAGAAGTCTATTCTCCTGCTGATTTTCCCGGAATTGATTATTTGATATTAACACATGACCATTATGATCACCTGGATTATCAAACTACCCTTGATATGAAATCGAAAGTGAAGTCGTATTACATGCCATTAGGTGTAGGTTCGCATTTGGAATCATGGGGAATTGAAACCAATAAGCTGAATGAATTGGATTGGTGGCAGGAAATTGATTTAGAACCGGGATATAAATTAGTATGTTTGCCGGCCCGCCATTTCTCGGGCCGTAGTGTTACGGATAGAGGAAAAACGTTGTGGGCTTCATATCTGTTAATCACACCTACACATAAAATATACATTGGTGGTGATTCAGGTTATGACACGCACTTTAAACAAATAGCGGATAAATATGGTGCAGTTGATATTGCTTTTCTTGAATCCGGACAATACAATGCGTATTGGCCCTTTATACATATGATGCCTGAGGAAACTGTAAAAGCAAGTAAAGATTTGCAAGCGAAAGTATTGTTGCCGGTGCATTGGGGTAAATATACATTAGCCCTGCATCCATGGGATGAGCCGATCAAGCGTCTGATGATCGAAGCACATAAGCAGAACGTAACAGTTGCTACTCCTATGATCGGTGAACCGGTTGTATTGGATAGCATCTTGCCGCATAGTAGATGGTGGCAATAATTATAAGTTATAAATTATGAATTTAAAACTCATATTTGAACGTTTCCACATTATTTACTAAAAATGTGATTGAATGGTTTATCGGTTCATTTATATTCCAATCGATCCATATCACAAAAGTATGTTCCTTTGTTATTATATTAAAAGGATTATTATTTAATATTGAGGCTGGAGAAAAATGAATTTCTAGTATATCATTGGGTTCTAATTCTTCAACAAAATGGAATGGTTCAACGATAACATCTTTAGGGAGTTTCGTCTCATTTGTTAAATGGAATTTATATACTTCCATAAAAAAATCAATGGTTTATTGGAAGAGCAACATTAATTAGAATGTATGAATTAGAAAAAGAATTAGTCAATAATTCATAATTCATAATTCATAATTCATAATTCATAATTCGATTACTCCTGTGGAGGATTTTGTTTCTTAACAATGGTATGTTTAATCCCGTTTGGTTCGCGGTGTATGGGCGTCGAATGCTCTTTTGGTGCAGGACGATTTCCGCCTTTAGAACCACCTTTCGATTTATTATTTGAAAAACCTTTTGATTGGTACTTCGGTTTCTTTTCAGGTTCGTACGCCGGTCCTTCTCCTATTTCGATCGGTATTGTTAACTTTTGAATTTCTCTGCCAATCAGATTTTCTATTTGTAAGAACTTATATTGATCGGCATCGCTGATAAAGGTAATTGCGGTACCTGTAGTTGCAGCCCTTGCTGTACGGCCAATACGGTGAATATAGTTTTCTGCATCACCAGGTACCTCTGCATTAATAACCAAATCAATTCCATCGATATCAATACCGCGCGAAAGTATATCTGTACCAATTAATAATTGCAACTGGCGGCTTTTAAAGGCGCGCATGATTTCTTCACGTTCTTCCTGCTCCAGATCAGAGTGAAATCCTTTCAGGCTTAAACCCATATTGGATAGATCACGCTCCAGCTTTTTCACATGTTCCTTTGTAGAAGAAAATATAATGATGCTATTGAAGTTTCCGCTGGAAAGTATATGCTTGATTAATTTATTCTTTTGTTCTTCATAAACAAGATATGCCTGTTGTAAAATACCTTCAGCAGGTTTAGAAATGGCTATGTTTATTTGAACAGGATCATTCATTAATTTGTTTGCCAACGTACGCATTTTAGTAGGCATCGTTGCAGAGAACATGATTGTTTGTCTCTCTGTAGGCAAATAATTTATAATACGTATGATGTCATCATAAAAGCCCATGTCTAACATACGATCGGCTTCATCCAGTACAAGATGTTTGATTTGCTTCAGGTTTGCAGTACCGGATTGTAATTGAGCCATTAATCTTCCGGGTGTTGCAATCACAATATTAGCACCATCAGTTAATGCTTTGCGCTGTTGATCCCAGGTTGCTCCATCTCCACCTCCATATATTGCAATTGAACTTACACTAATGAAGTATGAAAATCCTTCGATCTGCTGATCGATTTGAATGGCAAGTTCACGCGTAGGTACTAGTACAAGTGTATCTAAGCCTTCTGAATTCGATTCTATAATTTTATGCAGGATCGGCAGCATGTATGCCGCAGTCTTACCTGTACCTGTTTGAGCGCAGGCAACTAAATCTTTATTTGAGAGAATAACAGGAATTGATTCTACCTGAATGGGTGTTGGTTTATTAAAGCCCATGGAGTTTAAGCTATCCAATAAACCTGCGTTAAAATTAAAATCGTTAAATGTCAATGATGTAGTATTAAAATGTTTCTCTTTACGCCCGTAAAGATAGTAAATAATCAACAGTTTTACTGTTTTTGAATGTAAACTACAAGAAGATAAGGGATTAAGAGAGAATATATGTAGAATAAAATCCCGGAAATAAACTAATTTTTAAATCGGGTTGCAAAGAGATATTTATCCTTCCAATAGGTATCGAATGTATTTGTGATAATGACTCCACTCTTGTTAGAGGCATGAATAAAGGTTCTATCGCCCAGATAAATACCAACATGTGTTATAAAGTTGGAACTGCTGTAAGAGCTGTAATAAAATAATAAATCACCTTTTTTCAAGGAATCGACGCATGGGATTACGGTGCCATATCTTCCCTGTTCGTGCGATGAATGTGGAAGAGCTAAACCAAATTTGTTATGGGCTACCATAATTAATCCTGAACAGTCAATTCCTTTTTGTGTTGTACCGCCCATTACATGAGGAGTGCCTATAAACGTTTTTGCATAGGCGATAACTTCTTCTATATCATAATTCGTAGTATCTACTGTTTTTTCAATTCCGCCTTTTTGAAAACGTTCCAATTGTGCTTTAACAGTGGGGTTGGATGTATTGTCAATCACCTGTTGAAGTCCATCAGAGATGGTTTGAAAATTGAAACTTACAAGTAGCAGGACGAATGAAATAAAAGAGCATATGCGTAAATAAGAATACATCTGAATGAAGTATGAATTTATATTTGGAAAATTACGAACGAATATTTTTTTATAGTTATGCATTAATAATTTCTCCGTGTTCATTATCAGCTGCCTTTACAGGTTTATATCCTTTTACTGCAAAAAAGATAATGTACGCATAGCATACTAAACACAATGCAAAGCTGTATCGATACCCAACATGATCTGCAAGTATACCTTGCAATAACGATACCAGTGCTCCGCCGGATACCATTGTAACCATTAGTCCTGATCCGCGGCTTGTATATTTTCCCAGGCGGGCAATGCCCAGCGGGAAAATGCTTGGCCACATAATAGCATTGAATAAACCAATAAGCAATAAACATATTGCTGCCAGCGGAACGGTCAACGATTTGAAATTAAAGTAGAATTCTAATGTGTTGCAGTCCTCTCCCA
>Ga0247817_10001214_pt1 | contig 13725 bp, 6 predicted proteins | sample UWRJL212509R1_FD_178010 | JGI IMG/M metagenome (GOLD analysis project Ga0247817, IMG submission 178010) | Plant litter microbial communities from Arlington Agricultural Research Station in Wisconsin, United States - UWRJ-L212-509R-1 | ecosystem: Environmental > Terrestrial > Plant litter >... | reverse complement strand
ACTAATGCACAGCTTAGTTCTTAACTAGCGAAGTCTAAAGTTCACCTCTGCTTTCCTTTGAATAAATTTAAAATTTTTTATCAAATCCAAAGTAAAGGCGAAGTCTCCCGACTTCGTGCCCGTTCCAATTAGTTAAATCTATATTTTTCTTATTTCAATGAACGTATATATATCTTTCCATGTTTTTACACTTTTGTGTAAACATATTTTAGGACAAGACACCTCATGCTCACGAGCGAGACGCTCGCGCAAGCGGGGATTAGGCTACTCAATATTAGTCTCTAAACTCACCACTTCATAGTCAATTTCAAAAAACTCTAATCCTTCTAACTTCATAGCCTCAATTGCATTTTTTAAATTTTCTGAAACTAATTTATCACCAGTATTGGGATTAACTACATAATCAAAATACTCAGTTAAAAATATTTTCTTGCTGCCTAATTTTCTCTTTGTTTCTCTATATTGCTTTTTATAAAATAATAAATATTCTTCTTTTGATTGAAATATGTAAGTATCATTATCATCTTTTAAGATAAACTCACAATTCTGAAAATCTAAATTCTGAAATGGATCAATTGGAGTTTGAAAAATCCAATATTTTAATTTATTTCCTTTATACAAAAGTCTTGTTTCATAAAAATGATAGTTTAGTGCTATTTTAAAATTTTCTAATAAAATCTTAAAATCATCTGAGATATACCAATAACCACCAGCAGGATAATCATATATACCTCCATGTACATCTTGGAGCTTCCATTCCCATTCCTTTTCAGGTCCATAACTTTGCAAATGAAAATAATCAAAAATTGGAGCATCTTTAATTATTTCTCCATTTCCAATTCGTTCAAAATATCCTTTATCAGTTACAAACTCTCCATTAGCATGTCCTAAAACTTGTTCTCTTGTATTAAAAATACTTTGATAATCAATTTTATAATATTTCATAGTGTATTAAAAATTTATTATATGGTTTACATCTTTATTCCCTAATAATACTTCTTTTTTTAACTTTTCTTTCGTTGACTTAATTAAATCTTGAATTTCTTCAAACTTTTCTAAATTATCAAAATTAGAGTCAGTGCAAATTTCAGTGATCTTTTTACCTATTGCATCGTTATACTGTTTATGGGAAGCATGTCCAGTAATATCTAAGTTTACACTTTTCTTTTGTAGCATTATACCGTTATCAAGACCATTAAAATCGAATTTAAAATTGGGATCTGCTAAATGCAAATCAAATAACAACTTTTTTAAATCTGGATTGGATTTTAATAAATCTGCTGGAATAACATGATGGGCTTCAAAATTAGGTGTACCGCCTTCGTATTTCTTAAAAGTATTTTCAAACCAATCATCAAATTTTACATTCTTTAAGGTTAGGTCTGTTTTTTTAATATGTTCAAAATATTCTAATGCCAAATTTCGACTATCACCTAAATCAATAATAGCTTTCCTTATATTCGATCTGGCACTATAAAGAGCAGCAGCAAATTCATCTGCAGTTTTAAATACTTTTTTACCAACTTTTAAAACATCATCAATCTTATTTACCAAATTATCTGCTAGTTTTGGTAAATTGGTAATAAGTGCACCTCCAACAAGAACACTTTTTACAGATGTTACTACACCTCTTGAATATAAATGTCCTTTTTTACCTTCATCAGTTTCATCATTTGCTATCGCTGCCCATTCGTCATTTGTATTACCGCTTAGCATTTGGGCAAAAATTGGTATAATACCAGCAGGTTCATCTTTAACTACATCTTTTAGCTTAACAAGCCCCGCGTGCATTTCAGTTCTTGCTTTTTCATCAGTAGACAAGTCATAAATCATCGAACATAGGCTTGTAATATCTGTCACAACCGTTGCACCACTTTCTATTGTTCCGGTAACAAGTCCCGGTGCGTGAACAACTGTAATTGGTTTTGAACTAGCCAAATATGTCGGTTCTTCTATCTCAGCACTTTTCAGAAAAGTAGTTGTTAAGCCTATTAACTCTGAAGAAATTTTATAAAAGGAAGCTTTATTGTCTAAAGCAATCTTTTCTCCGTCTGCAAATTCTTCTGAATCTTTATTCAAATCTACACCCGCTTTAATTGGCGTTAGATCTGCTTTTACTACTTTATACTTTTGAAAAAATGTATTGGCTTTTTCTTTAATCTCCTTTGAAAGCTTTTTTACATCTGCTGTTTTTCCATTTGCAATAGGTAATTGTTTCCAAAAACCTAATGCTTTATATTGTATAACGCCATTATTGCTAATTTCATAACGGATTTTAACATCTGAATCTTCTGTCCAGTCTCCATTGCTAATTTGTTCATCGCTTAACGGATTTTCTACTTTTTCAACTTGATTATTGATGAAGCGGTACACTTCATTATTATAGAAAAATTCAACTGACTGATTTTTTCTGGCTGCTGTTGCCAAAGCCGGTAAAATAAAATTAGCTTTATTATCATTGTAACATGCTGAAATTTCTTCTGCAATTTCTTTTTCTGTTTTTGCAGAAACTTTTTTATCAGCATTACAAATTTCATCAGAAGCATATTTGACGTTACATTCAACTAATTGATTGTCGGTATGAACAACTGCCAAAAAAGTGCTTTTCTTTGTATTAAAAGCTTTTTTGGTGCTTTCTAAAAGTTTTTTATCAGATGCATTGGCTTGTTTTGCATCTATTTTTTTTAGTTTAAACTCTCCCTTAATTATTGATCCCAAAATACAGATGTATCTTTCTTTATTATAGGGATTAAAAGAAAAACTAGAAGATCCTATTTTATCAATTTGAACTGTACTAACTTTCTTTGCTTCATCACATTTTTTACATTTTAATACTGTTTCCAAATCCAAAAAGGAAACTAATTCATCAAATGTTTTATTTGTCTGGCTTATTGCCTCTATTAATTCTTTTTGAGCTTTCAGCTCTTCTTTTTTACTGCTAAACTCCGTTACTTTAGGAGCATTATTTTCTGTTGAAGCTGTAAAAGTATTACCTGCAACTTTACTAATATCGTCTTTTATCGATTGCGGTAAATCACTTGAATTAAATAATAGATCAAATTTTTCTTTAGATTCTTTTTCGTATTCACCCCAAATATTTTCAAATTCTTCCTGATTTTTTATACCATCACTATTATCCGCTAATAATTGTTCTTGCTTACTAATTAAATCAGATACAGCTTTTAAAAGATCATCAAAAGGCTCTTTTATATTTGCAACATTATTCCAATCCGGATTATAACTTGTTTCTACAATACCATTAATCAATTGATAATCGGTATTGATAATAATATTATTGAACTCTACGGCAATTTTAGTATCTGCCAGATAAGGCACTACCACATATCCGAATCCTGAGTAAGGGCTTTTTCCATTGAGTTCCAGAATTGTTACGGGAAAATCGCCGGCAGTAAAGGTTTCGCTCTGAATTAAGTTCGTCAGTGGTGTTTGGTTGCTGATTTTTAGCGCTGGTCGAATACCACAGTTGTAAGCCTGTACGGCATTGCTCTTGTCCGGCATTCTAAATTCCTGTATGTTACTGTACACATAACTTGGGTCAATACCATATTGCTCTGCTTCGCAGGTAGCGCCTACACGAAATTCATAACTCAATGCCGGTTCCAGATTCGTAAGCGTTACCTGATCGTTTTGCGTATAGACCGAAAACCATTCGGCTTTCGCTACTCCTTTTGTACGGTATTGTACATGAAATTTTCGGTTTCCGGACTGGCTTTGCCAGGTAATTTTAGCACTTTTGGCGCTTTGTGCCTGACTGAGCAAAAAGTTTGGAGCGCTACAGTTGGTCGCGTATTTGAATGAAAAGATTTCACTATACCCATCATTTTTAAATACCGCATTTTCAGATAAACCTGTGGTTGAAATTGCTTTTACACGCCATGCATAACGCATGCCCGGCGTAAGTATGGGCATGGATAAATTATAAAGCAAGGCAGTGCTGAAAACCGTTTCTTCATGCAGTAAAGGCGCCATCATAAACCCTATTTGCGGGTCTAATGTGGGATCGATAATTTGTTTTAATTCAAATTTATACGATACATTGGTGGCATTGATTTGTCTTGGTGTCCAGTTAAAAAGAATATTCGGAAAATCTGTGGCTACAATTTGTTCGTTTTTGGCAGGGATATTTAGTATTGGCGGATCATTAAGCTGCAAATACATCATGCCACAGCTCTTTTGCGATAGTTTTTCGTTTGTCAGGAAATCGTACATTTCAAAACAAAAATTATACATACCATCCGGCAATGGTGCTGCGTATTGTGCTGCGGTAATACCTTGCAGGTTTTCTAATCTAAAAAGTGCCGCAATATCGTTGTTGGTAAGGGTTTGCAGTTCGCCCCCGTTTATAAAGATAGGTCTTTGTCCTTGTATGTAATCGCTGCTTTGTATGTTAAGACGATTCCCTTGAATGTATAATTTAAGGCGTACCTGTTTTTGGGTTATAGCAAAATCTGTTGGGTTAATAAGCAACTGCATTTTGGTATCCATGCTGTTGGCATATTCCGAAATTTTAACAGAATACGGTACATTGAATATTGGAGTAAGATTTACGGGATAAAGTTGCGCGTAAGCTCCCCAGCCAAAGCCCCCTAGCCCCCAAAGGGAGAATACTATAAATAAAAATATATTTTTGTAAAGGTTTTTCATTTTTAATAGATGATGATTTTTTTAACAAGCGTTTGCTGTCCTGTTTCTAAAACTAAAATGTAAATTCCTGATGCCAGTGTGGCATTAAAGTCGATTTCATATTCCTTTTTGCCTGATTCCTTTTTCTCCAATAAGGCGTTTTGTCCGTTTGAGGTAAACAATCTCAGGTTTACAGTACTGTTATTTTCCAGGTTTACTATTACTTTAAAGTTTCCGTCACTTGGGTTAGGTGTTACTATAAAATCTTTTATAAAAGAAGTTTCTGCTGCCGCGGCATTGGGCATGATACTTCTTTTTTCTACCATGACGCTTTTAGTGAAAATCGCATAACAATCGCCTTGTGTTTGTTGCAGCGAAACGGTATAGGTTCCTAAATCTTTAAATTTTAAAGTAATAAAATTGTCTTTCTCCTCAACAATGGCAGCACCTTCTGGCGTTATCCATTTGGTGCTTTCCCCACGCGGACTGCTTGTGTTTACTAAAATTATTTCTTCATCGAGATAGGCCTGAGTACTTAATAAAAACTCTGAACTGATAATGGTATCATTGGTCGCAACTTCAATTTCGTCCTCGCCTATACAACCCAAATCTGAGGTTACTTTTACGTGGTAGGTTCCGGCATTGGTTACACTTACTTTGGCTTTATCTGAAGTAAAGCCGTTGGTTGAAGTCCACTCGTATCGCGGTGCATTGCCCGAAATAGAAGCGTCTAAATCTAAAACCTGTTGGTAACACAATGTTCTGTCGGGACCTAAATCGATCACTATCGGAGCAGGATCTGTTAATTCAAAATCCTGAATCAGGATACAGCCTTGCGCATCGGTTAGTGTTATGGTGTATTTTCCGGCTGTTAAATTCGAAAGGCTTTGTGTATTGGCTCCGGTACTCCAGCGGTATTCATAAGGCTGAACACCACCAGTAGGTGCTAAAGTAATGGCTCCGTCGTTGCCCTGATAACAGGTTGGATTTTTGATGTTTTCGTTGACTGCTACACCGTTCGGCTGTTCGATCAGGATGCTTCCCTGTACGACACATCCTTTGGCATCTGTAATTTGCACAAAGTAATTACCTGTATTTAAACCGGCTAAATCTGCTGTTGTTTTTCCGTTAGACCATTGGTATTTGTACGGAGCTGTTCCGCCTGTCACATGTGTTTTTGCCCAGCCGTTATTGCCCTGACTGCAAAAAATATCTTCTTTGGTAAACGTTAATTCTAATTTATCAGGCTGTTGCATGAATTGAATACTATCGCGCTCTACAGTTAAAATATTGTTGACATAATCACCCAGTCGGATTCCGTTTTTATCTTCGACATTTACGGAATAATTACCGTGCGACAAATATTCAATAGTAGCATCGTCATCATTAATAGGGGTCCAGGTTCCATTTTGCTGTTGTTTCTTCCAAAAGTATTTGTACGGCAATCCTCCATTAGAGAAACCTGTAAAAGGTACTCCACCGGTTACATTCACAGTTAAAATTCCATTCTGCGATTCGTCTCGTTGTCCGTCAACAGGTTCCATATCGCTTTCATTCCCAAACTGATTGGTGGCGTTACAGGAAATTGTTTTTTGAATGCTCAACGTCACTACAATAGGATCTGGTTGTATAACTACGATATTTACGGGTACTATGGTACAGCCTTCTTTGTGAGCTGCTACTGCATGGTTTGCATCCCAAACTGTTAACGTATAGGTATCTGCCGGAATACCCTGTAAGGTAATGGCATACAATCCTCCGCCAAATTGTGTTGTGGTTTTGGTGTTGCTGATTACTTCATCTTTACTGTTTCTCCATTCATAAGAATAGGAGTTACCCGCAATTGGCGTTCCCCCCGTTACCGAAGCGGTAATGCTTCCGTTTGTACCACCATAAAAAGTTGGTTGCTGTGTAGAAGAACTAAATAAAGAAACCGGAGTAGCGGGCTGACCAATTTCAAGCGATAATTGTTTTTCATTGCCGGCACTTTTTGCAACACACCCCACCGTATCATTTGCATCTTTGATTCTTCTTACTTTTACGTAGCAAATTCCCATCGATAAACCTGTAATGGTATGTTCCGCTCCATTGGAAAAATTCTGCCATGTTGCCCCATTGTCTATGGTACATTGGTATAAACCTCCTCTGGTCGTACCTCCTGTTGCTGTTACTATTATAGCACCGTCCTGACCTCCTCCATAACAAAGAACATCATTCTTTTTTACAATCGAAAAATCTACGGGTGTAGGAGACGTTACTTCGAGAGTCTTCTGGTGTTCCGGATCCATAATGTAAAGACTTCCCCCGACACCTCCTCTTATAAAAGTTCCTGATAATTTTACATAACCTACACCATTTCGAAGACCTCTTACTGTATATGAATTATCTGAATCAAATTTACCACCATTAAGTCTCCCATCTTTAGTAATGTTAGGAACGTCATCATTTTCAAAACTTCCACCTAAATCTAAAGACAAGATTTCATTATCTTCCAAAGGCCTGCTAAAATTTATTTTTATACTACCATCACTGGTATCAAAACATCTCGTTTCTGTCTCTTCAACAGATATAATATGTGGTGCAGATAAGTTATATAGTAATACAACCGGATCACCTTGTTCACTTGCTCTTAACTTGATTTTTTTTCCAACCGCTTCATCCGGTAAAAAGTCTTTACATTTTATATTTAATGAATTCTTACCCTGATATCCAGCCGGAAGAGGGTGCCAATTCTCTATCGTAAACCATACATTTTTTATTTGAAAACGTGTATCATCTCCCTCAATATGATACATCCAGTCAAAATATTGAGGGGCTACACCTGTTATCTGAGGTATCACAAGAGAAGATTCTGTACCAATAATATCACTCTTAAGATCTGTATTATACAAATCAATCTTTGCGAAAGTATTTACTCTTAGAGTGCCGTGAACTAAATAAGCAAATATTCCGTCAGGATTTTTATCACTTTTATAATCTTTATATGTAATATCCTGATTTATAACTATTGGTCTAATACTTTTAAGATCTTGCGTAACACTACAACCACCACTCCTAGTTCTTCTTCTAGTGTGTAAAGCTACATGTGTTGCTAAATTAGCATCTGTATAGTCTCTTGTAAAAAAATCGCCTTTATTTTCCCAAAAATCATTATCATTTTTCAAAACACTTTCGGCTCCGATTCCACTTAAATATAGATATCCTAATCCTCCTCCTGTACAACCATCTGCTGTTGCATCACCCATAGCTACAGTTACTTCAGTACGATAAGTAGCTTTACCAGCTATCTTTACTTGTGCAAAGCCAAAATTGGTAACCAATACAATTATCAATAAGTAAATCTTCTTCATAGGCTTAATATACAACGGTTAAAATTTCCTGTCTGGCAGGGGTACTACTCTGTAAATTGGGAATAAAATGATATTCGTATTCTGTGTTTATTTTAAGATTGCGATCTTCTAAAGTGCGTACCTCTGCATTTAATTCGCGCCACAATGTGGGCGGATTTCCTTTACTGCTTTTATATATACTTACTCCTAAAACTTTTTCTTTGTTTTTAGTATAATCCCAGTTTAGTACTATTTTTTTCTTTTCGCGATCTACAATTCCTTCCAAGAAATTAATTGTTTTTACGGGTGTAAAATCCAATACCATAACGGTTATGATGGAGTGCTCTAAAGAGGACCAAAGATTGCTTTTGTCTCTCGCCATGATTGCATATTGGTATACTTTTCTGTTTTCTACTTTGTTATCTGTATATTCCTGAATGGTGTCGTTCATTTGCTTGATCTCTGTCCAGTTGGGCAATCCTTTTTCTCTTCGCAATAATTTGTAGCCAACCACATCTTCACTATAACTTCGAATCCATTTTAGGATTACTTTACCGTTTTCACTTTCATAGTCTTTAAAAATAGGAGCTGCGGGCGGAATTTTATCTGGTTTGTCTAAAACCAGAGCATCTGAAGGATCTGATATGTTGTAGCGCATGTCTTCGGCTGCAATTTTATAGTATACTTTGCTGTTGGTCATTTTCAGACTCACGCTGTCTTTATATTCTGTTCCGGTAAATGATTTGTGGTAAATATCAACAAACTCTTCAGTAGGATTATGGGCTCTTAAAATTCTGTATCCTCTTAAATCGCGTTCGGTATTGGGCTTCCATTTTAAACGAACAACACCAAGGCTATCTATCACTCCTTCAAGTCCAACGGGTCTGGCCGGCGGTATAGAATCTACGGGCTGAACGAGCATACTTTGAGAAGTTAAACGCTGGTTGTTTTTGCCCACAGCCGTAATGGTAAAATAATTGGAGGGATAAAGATTATCTTTGAAATTCAATTTCCTTTCAGCAGGTGCAATCATAGTCGAAACGACTTTGTAAGGCCCTTTATCGTCCGGCGCTAAATTAATTTCATATCCCTGAATTATATTTTCTGACTCTTTTGGAAAATCCCATACCAAATTTACTTCATTTGAATTTACGATGTTATAATCTGTTAATCTTGCTCCAACAGAAAGTCCTGCCATTCCGGTAGCTGTAATAGGTTTTGTAAATTCTCCTTTTTCTCCAAAAGAGGTAATACCGTATAATCTGTAATGATATTGTTTGTCATTTACTTTTAGTGTATCTACATAATACATGGTTTTTGAGGGATTCCCCTCTTTATCGTTTAAATTGACCAAAGGTGTATTGGCAATAGGCGTAAAATTGGTTCCGTCAGTAGATTTCTCCACCATAAAAGAAGTATAAATTCTTTTGAAGGTTTCGTAATCCCACGAAAGCATTACTTTTTTATCATCTGCAATTGCTATAAAATCCGTTGGTGCGGGTAAATCGCTATAGTCTCTTAAGCCCACCATCGCAGATGCTTTTTTAACTTTAGGGCTTTCAAAAACACTAATCTGATACGCATATACTTCATTTGCTTTTACATTGGTATCAACATAACCCCATCCTGCTTTGACTGCGGCATCAAAATTCATATCGGCTGCGTACAAAGCAAATGTATAGCGCTGATCGAGTTCATCGGCCATATTTATGATTCTCGAAATATCCCCTTCTTTGGCTCCTGTAACTTCAAAACTATCTCCATAAATGGCTTGCGCGATAATGGCAGCATTACCGTCTTTTTGTACCAGATCTATCCATGAATCTAATACATCAGGTCGCAAAGGCGAAACTGTTAAAAGTGTTTTTTCCGGTTTTGGCAAAATCTTATCGTTACGCAGCACTGTAATTCTATTGATTACAAATCCCTTTTTATGCGCTTTTTTCCATTCACTTGGCGAATTAATTGCCCAGCGAAGCAGTATTCTGTTTTTCTGTGCTCGGGCATTGACCATAATCGTTGCCTCTTTTGTCTGAGAATAAGATAGAAAGGTAAAAAGGAAAAGAAATAAAAGGAGTTTAATTTTTGGCATTAAATGGTAATTATATCCGTGTTAAAAAAATGCAAAAATAGTACATAATTACTAATTCACAAGGAATTGGTTATTTACTAATAGATAATTAATGATGTATGTACTATTTGAAAACACAATGTAGATTTTTCTATACAAAAGAGAAAAATATCAAAGAAATTACTTGCTAATGCATTAAGTAAAAACCTAACACACCTATTTATAAGTATGTTAGATTTTTATGCTAAGCTAGATATTTAATACACATATTCTTCTGTGAAAGTTTCCAGCGAATTTGAGATCTTATATGTTATTACCCTTTCCGTTGGATATTTATTGGAATCGTATTTATACGTAGATTTTATAGTATTTGAATATGAATTCCCTGTGGTTGATTTGTTTTCAATTACATTATTAACATACCCATTTTCATCTCCAAGCAATAAATTGAAACCTAAAACATTTTTAAATGGAGAATTGTAAGTATCAAATTGGTTTGTAGATATTGATTCCACTTTATTTACAAACCTTTGTTCTTTTATTAAGTTACCCTTTTTATAAATGTATCTTCCCATAATTCCTGTTTTTTCCTCAGTTCCTGTAGCAGTAATTACTTTAAACTTCGCATAAGCAATTGTACTGTCTGTAATGTATGTATATCTCGTTACATCATAGAACCCACTCCCTGGTTGTTTTCGTGTGGTTGTTGACAACTTTCCGTTATTATAGGTGTATTCACTAGTAGAAAATAAGGTGTCGTTTCGCATTGTTTCTCGTTTAGTAATAAAATCTCCTGTATAGGTATATCTAGAACCATCACCATCTGAACTTGTAAAACTTTTTATTTTATTACCATCATAAACTAAGTAATTTGCATAAACACCTCTTTTATCTTTATAAATTACTTTCTGAACCAAAACAGGAGGAAGTACTATCGAATCTTCTTTTTTAACTATTGGGTCGGTAATTACTTTATCACCAGGAGTAAAAACTGAATCATTATCTTTTGAACAGGACACTAATACCAACAAGGCAACACTTAAAACACATAAAGCTCTTTTCATTTTATCAATTTTTAAATTATTACGTGAATTTAAGCACAAAAGACTAACCTAATAGGATCTATAAGGCTTATTAATAACAGATTAAGACATATTTTCATTTTAACACAATACAAGCATTTGTACGGCTAATCGGTAAAAGGGGATAGTTTTATAATTAGTACTTAAAAAACTACAAAAATAAAATTCAGACTAATATTAAACTATAGTTTACACAAAATTCTTATTTTTTTACATAATTTAGAATAGTAAAAACACTTAAATTTTAAGCACAAAAAAGAGCCAATACTTACCTAATTTGAGGTAGCATTGGCTCTTTTTATTTATTCTGACTTTCTTAGTAGATAAACTCTGTTGTTTCAGTAATAACAGAAGTTCCTGACTGAGTTTTAGTTGTCATCTTTGTTGGATAATTCTTCGAATCATACTCAAAAATGTACGTTTCAACAGTTGGTGTACTACTTCCTTTTGAATTAAAAGTTCTTTTAAGAACATTATTACTATTTGAAGAGTGATCTCCAATTAATAAACTAAATCCTGTAATATTTTTGAATGGATTGTTCTTAGTATCATACTCAGAAGTAATTACTGATTCTGAACCGTAATATGAATTTTCCTCTTTAACTAAATTACCATTTGCATACGTGTATTTCCCAATATAACCGTATTCTCCTTCTACACCTGTAGCGATATTAACTCTAAACTCTTCATAAGCAATTGTTCCGTCTGCATTATGTGTATATTTAGTTTTACGATTATATTCTGTATCTGATGCACTTTTTCTAACTGATGATGCCAGTTTTCCGCCAACATAAGTATATTCAGTTGAGTACTCTGATTTACCATCTGCATCAAATGATTCACTTTTAGTGATTACATCTCCTGTATAGGTATACACAGTAAACTCTCCGTCAGAATCTGTACTTTTGACAATTTTATTACCATTGTAAGTAACATCACTAGTTGTAGCACCATCTGAATCAGTATAAATTACTTTTTTAACTAAAATTGAAGATTCTTTAGCTGAATCGCTGTCACTTGAACAAGAACTTAGTACCAAAAACGCAGCACTTACTAAACATAAAATTTTTTTCATAATTTTCTTTTTTAAATTTGCTGCGAACTTAAGTAGAAAAATCAAAAAAAGAAAAATCAAAAAAAATTAATTATATCAGATTAAGACATAATTTCATTTTAACACAATAGAAGTATTTGTAAGGCTAATCAGTAAAAAACAAACCTTCATTTATTAATAGTGTAAAAACTACAAAAATAAAAATTAGTTAAAAAACTAAACTATAATTTATATTGGTTTGTAATTTCTTCAATATGTAAAACAGCAGAATTTTTCTTTTCAATAAAAAAGAGCCAATACTTATCTAATTTGATGGAGCATTGGCTCTTTTTATTTATTCTAACTTCTTAGTATGTAAACTGCATTGTTTGAGTATAATCATAAGTTTCTGAAGTATGACTATGGATTCTTTCCGTCGGATAGTTGTTTGAATCGTACTTAAAAGTAAGTGTCGACAATGACTGATGACCTCAAATTCTAAAAACATAGAAAATGTTTACAAATTAAAACTATACAGCAACTTGTAGCGCCTATTACATGAAAAACAAATTCAAAAATTAACATATAAAATATTATAAAAAAAGATTACGTTAATTTTAATAGACAATAATCTTTTTAACAAGTGTTTGTTGTCCTGTTTCCAGAACTAAAATGTAAATTCCTGATGCCAGTGTCGTATTAAAGTCAATTTCATAATCCTTTTTACCTGTTTCTTTCTTTTGCATTAACGAGTTTTGTCCGTTTGCGGCAAAAAGTCTCAGATTAACGGGACTTACATTTTCCAAATTGACAAGCACTTTAAATTTTCCGTCGCTTGGGTTAGGCGTTACTATAAAATCGTTTATAAAGGAACTTTCAGCTGCAGCTGAATTGGGCAGGATACTTCTTTTTTCTACCATAATACTTTTTGTACAAGTAGCATAACACTCTCCTTGTGTCTGTTGAAGCGAAATGGTATAAGTCCCTAAATCATTAAATTTTAAGGCAATGAAATTATCTTTTTCATCGAGAATGGTAACTCCTTCCGGAGTAATCCACTTTGTAGTTTCACCACGCGGGCTGCTCGTATTCACCAATACCACTTCTTCATCCTGATAAGCCTGAGTGCTTAATAATAATTCTGAGTTGATAATAGTATTGTTAACCGAAACCACAATATCATCTTCGCCTATACAACCTAAATCTGAGGTTACTTTTACATGATAGTTTCCTGCTTTTGTCAGGCTTACTTTTGCCTGGTCTGAAGTAAAACCATTTGTCGAAGTCCATTCGTATCGCGGTGCATTACCCGAAATTGAAGCATCTAATTCTAAAACCTGCTGATAACACAATGTTCTGTCGGGCCCTAAATCGATCACTATCGGAGCAGGATCTGTTAATTCAAAATCCTGAATCAGGATACAGCCTTGCGCATCGGTGAGTGTTATGGTGTATTTTCCAGCTGTTAAATTCGAAAGACTTTGTGTATTGGCTCCTGTACTCCAGCGGTATTGATACGGCTGAACACCGCCTGTGGGTGCCAAAGTAATGGCTCCGTCGTTGCCC
>Ga0247817_10001213_pt1 | contig 13745 bp, 17 predicted proteins | sample UWRJL212509R1_FD_178010 | JGI IMG/M metagenome (GOLD analysis project Ga0247817, IMG submission 178010) | Plant litter microbial communities from Arlington Agricultural Research Station in Wisconsin, United States - UWRJ-L212-509R-1 | ecosystem: Environmental > Terrestrial > Plant litter >... | reverse complement strand
AAACGCGAGATACGCAATCAAAGGAATTACGATGTCTGTAATTGTTACTCTACAGGTAGTAAGAAGACCATCGGCTTGTTGTTTCCCATGATACATTTTCACAATCGACAATTCCTTATCTACATTTAATTTCTTATCAAGGATCAATTTATCACATACAAAACTCGTATCCCTGATAACAACTGTATGTGCGGGACTATTTATCACACTGACTTGAATACTGTCCGGAAGCTGAGAAAGGTATTTTTCAGAAACGACTTTCAGATCATCTTTTTTACCTGTTAATATATATTCCAAACTATAAAAAGAGCCTGAGAATAATGAGAAAAGTACAAATACCAACGAAGAAATAAATATTACGATCCAAAACCTACTTAAAACCATTTGTTGTATTGTTTAATGTGTTGTGTTATTTGTAACAGTGATTTATTGTATCATACTTGTGTGCTACAATAAATCACTAAGTGCTGTTATTTTTTCAATGATTTGCTTTGGATAAATCCTAAAGCAACCAATAATATACCTAACAAAAATGAAATAAGTGCGCCCGGTGAAAATTCACGCAATCCCAACATCACTACAAAAGAAATTCCAGAAAAGATAGTCAGTAAGAACCCTCCTATTATCATTACTCTTGCTATTTTATTAAATAGATAAATATTTTTTTTATCATCAACCTCTGAATCGGGGAATTGTATATCAGAAATTCTCACACCAGATTTTTTAAGATCGTATTTAATATCCTCAATGGCTTCCCCCTCCTGCAAGCGTTTATAAACCAATCGTTGCAACTCTTGTGGTAACAATGTGGTCACCTTGATTTTATTTTCTTCCTGGTCATTCATTTTATTTGTATTATCTGTGGTTAGTGAGTGAGCTACTTACTGACTACTGACTACTGTTTACTGGCTACTAACCTTTAATTGCTTCACGAACCTTTGGTGCTATTTGAGTTCCAAAGATCTCAATCGACTTCATAAGTGAAGCATGAGAAGGGCCACCAACATCCATGTGTGCTGAAAACCGGGTAAGACCAAACAGTTCATGCATCTCCAGTATCTTATCAATAGCTTCATTGGCATCTCCAATAATCAGATGCCCGTTTGTACCTCGTCCGTAGTCATATTGACTGCGGGTGTATGGCTGCCAGCCGCGTGTGCTGCCAATACGGTTCATTTGCGAAGAGTATACAGGATAATATTCATCTGCTGTTTTTTTGCTGTCTTCTCCAAAAAAACAATGCATATGTACACCTGCTTCATATGCATTCATGTCGTGTTTGAAATGCTGATATACTTCCTGGTAATAGTTGAACAGCGGCTGAAACTGCGCCGGATTGCCTCCTATAATTGCGAAGATCACTGGCAAGCCCAATTTACCTGCCCGTACTACAGATTCAGGAGTCCCTCCTACCGCTACCCATATTTTCAATTTGTCGTTTACCGCACGCGGCACGATTATCTGATTATCGAGTGCAGCACGCAAACTACCTTTCCATGTAATGGGATTCTCCTGGTTTATTTTTACCAGCAGATCCAGCTTTTCTTCGAACAGAGTATTGTAATCTTTCAGCTCATACCCATACAAGGGAAAAGATTCGATAAAACTGCCCCGCCCAGCCATGATCTCTGCACGCCCATTGCTCAACTGGTCAATAGTAGCAAAACTTTGATAGATACGTACAGGATCCGAAGAGCTTAATACCGTAACGGCACTGCCCAATTTTATTCTTTTAGTTACCGTTGCGGCAGCAGCCAATACAATTTCCGGGACAGATACTGCATAATCCGGACGGTGGTGTTCTCCAATACCAAAAAAATCTAGCCCCACTTCATCCATCAATTTTATTTCATCGATCAGTTCTCTCAAACGTTCGCCTGAATCCATTGGATTACCCTGCAAATCGTAATGATTATCACCAAACATTCCTATGCCTAATTCCATATGTATATTTTCTGTTTGTTCTTATTGGTACAAATCCATCAAGTTGACTGCATATAAAGATATGGATTTTTTATTTATATAGATGTTATCTTCTCCTTAGCTATAGTATGGAAGAAAGCGGGGTGGTTCCGGATTAAGGCCTATTATTTCCCACCTTTATCCCACCTATATCCCACCTCTTTCCCACGTATGTCCCACCTCTTTCCCACCTATATTCCATATACCTGCCACCTTTTTAATATATATGTTACATACAAAAGATAAACTGCTAGTCTGCCGGCAGGCAAAAAGAAGTTCAACGGATATTAATGTTCTTTTACCAACTATTATATTTATTCTTTATCTTCATGAGAGATATCTTTATGAAATATACCAACAAACTACAGCTGTTATTTTTAAGCATTATTCTGTTGATCGGAGTGATTGTCACAACTGCCTTTTTGAGCAAACCGCCAGACGCTGAACCACTAGAGCCCGAACCGATTTATTGCGGAACCATGTATCTTGATGGTGGTTATGAACACCCGGTTGGAGAACAATTATTTAAGCAAAATTGTAAAGCCTGCCATAGAATTCATGAGGAAGTTATAGGTCCGGCATTATATGGAATAACAGAAAGACGACCAAAAAAATGGATCTACGCCTTTATTCATAATTCCCAAGCCTTAATTAAAAATGGCGATACAATGGCCGTTAATTTGTATCATAAATATCACAGAACCAGTATGCCATCCTTTCCCGAATTTACGGAAGCTGATATTGATTCTATTTTGATCTATATTGAAACTCCCGCATTATCCAAAAGCACGAATAAGAAATAGTTATGGGTAAACAAATACGATTATACATTGTAATAACATTACTGTTATTTCATATGTTATTCGTATGGTTTGCTTATAATGACCTGATATATTTCGGTCATGGTCTGGGTGGTGTGTTTTTCCTTTTCAGCATAACAGCAGAAGTTATTTTCTTCAGCCTGATAATTTATTTCCAATATTCTAACCATTGGAAAATGCGAACCTGCAATCTCATAATTGCCCTTTTAGTATGTACTGCAATTTATTATACCTTATCGTGTTCAGTATGGAGAGGTGCTGAATATGATTGGGATGGAAAACTATTTCATTAAAAAGCATTTCCTGCCGAAGATTAATTTCAACCTTCTGCATTCAGCATACCGGATGCAGGATGTAAGATAGATTCAGAAACAATTCTTTTTACCGGTAAATGTTCCGGGTAGTTTTTAATAATAAAATGCATCATTTTCTCACGCACAAGACAACGTAGATCAAAAAGCAACGCTGAATTGAGCGCGCTAAGTAAAACTCGGATCTGCATTGACTGTTCGGTTAAATCAGTGATCTGTAAAGCTGAAACCTTCTCGTCCCAGAAAGCTTTTCCTTCATTTGTAAGTATACGCTTTAGTTCTTCACGTAAAGGCTCAATAGGCATAGCAAAATCCGTGTACAAAACTACCGTTCCCAGCATTTGGGAAGAGGTACGTGTCCAGTTTTCAAATGAATTATCTATAAAATAGGATATGGGTAAGATAAGCCTTCTCTCATCCCATAGTTTTATTACTACATATGTAAGAGTAATTTCTTCTACTCTGCCATACTGCCCTTGCACGATAACTACATCATCATATCGTATGGGTTGTGTAAACGCGATTTGAAAGCCTGCCAGAAGATTTGCGAGTGATTTCTGTGCAGCAAAACCTATTATCACACCTGCAATGCCGGCTGAGGCTAATAAGCTTGTACCCAATTCCCTTACACGCTCAAAGCTCATTAATACGATGGCTACTGAGATAAAAACAACAAATACCGAACTTGTTTTTTGTAAAAAATCAACCTGGGTTCTGGCCCTACGTTCATTGAGATTGCCAACAACATCTACGTTGAATTTAAAATAAAGAACATCTTTAACGAATTGTATGATACGAATGATTATATACGCAAGAGAAAACACCATCAGTATAAAAAATATTTTACTGATTGTATTTGCAGTTTTATCTTCAAAATTTGTAAATGCAAGTCCAATATTCAGGGATACAATTGTAATAAAAAAACGAAGAGAAAAACTAAAGTTTCGGCTTACGGATTTATAATTGTGATTAGAAAGTCGGATCAACAAAAAACCAATCGCTTTATAAAAAAAGATACTTATTATATAACCGATTATGCCAAACACTACCAGTATAGAAACACTTTGAAACTTCCCGAAAAGCTGCGCCGACCAATGCATTATAAACTGTTCCATAGAGTTCAAATCCGATCTGAAATTAAATGTATGTGTGCAAATCTATAGCTAACGTTTTCTGCGTACGACAAAGATTTATTAACTAAAGATTTATTAACTATTACTTAATTTACTTTCAATAAATTTCATAATCAAATCATTGTGAGGAACATGTAACAATTTTACAAAATCATGTAATACAATTATCTTTGATGTAAACATTCTATAAATACTAGTAAGAAATTCAATTAAACACGAATCTCTCACACTTTGATTCGACAATTAAAAAACATGCACTATGGCAGATCAAAAAAAACAAGCAATTGATACTACACCAAAGGTAACAGGGATTGGCGGCATTTTCTTTTTTTCAGATAACCTGCAGGAAACGAAAGAATGGTATGCGAAAAATTTAGGATTTGAAATCAATGATTGGGGATCGTCGAGTTTTGAATCAAGAAATATCAATAACCCTGATGAAGTAGAATCTCTTCAATGGACTCCTTTCAAAAAAGGAGATGATTATTTTTCTCCATCTAAAAAAGATTTTATGATCAATTACCGCGTTCAGAATATTGAAGGACTTGTACACAAACTCAAAGAAAATGGAGTAACCATACTAGACGATATTGCAACGTATGACTATGGGAAATTTGTACATATTATGGACGCAGAAGGCAATAAAATTGAGCTCTGGGAACCTGCTTAATGTTTTTAAATCAACAAAATATGCTCACTCAAAATAATGATGTTTGGCTTGGATTTATCCGGCCAACATCACTTAAATTATTTGAGCCGCTGATTGTCCAGCGGCTCAAACAATTATTTATTTAATCATTAATTGGTCTTCTTTATTCGGATCCGTTGGTGTTGGATTTATTGGTTGTGTCGGATTCGTATTGGTTGGTGTTTTTTTATTGTCTGGAGTTTTATTCAGATCAGAATTCGGATCTGGCGTGTAAGTAGGCATTGTTGAATTATCATTAGGCAATGTTTTGATTGGCGTATTGGTATTAGGAACAGTATTGCTATTTGGCATACCATTATTGTCAGGTACACCGCTGTTATTAGGCACACCGTTGTTGTTGGGAACGCCGCTGTTAGGAACACCATTATTGTTAGGAACACCGTTGTTATTAGGTGTACCATTATTATTTGGTGTAATAGATGGGTTTGGATTTGGCGTAATTGTTCCCGGCTGGGTGTTGTTTGTTTGTGCATATCCGCCAGCAATGCCGGCAGACAAGAATAATGCAAGAGCAATGATTTTCATACGTGTATTGATTAGCTGGTTGAAAGTAGTTTGATGATACTAATTTCTTAAGAACATTTTTTCTTTCATTACACGATTTCATTTTTGTGTTATAATATTTCAGACGTACCTGTCACCAGCTGCCTCAATATAAAAATGCACGAAATAAAAACCGTGTAAAAATAATACACCTATTTCAAGTTTATTCGCACTACTTTTACACATTATTAAATCAAACTATCTGACCATTGATACGGATAATCTCTACACCTTTTTGGATGCTAATTTTTTCTGTACATGTTTATTCAATATATACATGAATCCTACCGCGCAGATCATTGATGAGATTACTGTATATCCAAGAATATTATAGTTCTCTAATAATCCCGATGGTGTCTGAATAACGATGATGCCGGCAATAGATGCAGCAATGCCTCCTGAAATTTGCTGTATAGAAGAGTTGATACTCATAAATGCGCCTCTATCCTGCGAATCAGGTACCGCAGTCATTAATGCAGATGATGCTGTGATACGGGATGTGATGCCAATAAACAGAATAACGTTTAATGTTGTTACAAGCCAGAATGGCGTCGTTCCCAGATTGGTGTATATCGCAACCATAATTACGCCCAGCATTGTTCCTAACATGAATACTTTAAATTTTCCGATCTTATCGCTCAACTTACCCAGCAACGGACTGAAGGCAATGGTAAATATACCTGTAATGCCATATAACAGTGGCAACGATTTTATTGACAAACCTAAATTATTTGTACTGAAGGCACTCCCAAAAGGCATTAACATATAACCGCCAGTGGCAAGAAAATTTGTCGTTACAAATCCTTTAAAATAATCGGAATTTGTAAGTGTTTTCAATAAATGTTCGAATGGATTTCGTGTAGAAGGAAATGCCAAATGATCTGTAATGGGCCGCATATATACAGCAATAACAACAGCTGTAATAAAAGAGAATCCTGCGATCAGCCAGAATGGTGCATGCCAGTTGAATGCATTTGCTAGCTGCAACCCAACCGGAATACCCAATATTTGACTGGCAGCAAATGCTGTTTGTATAAAGCCCATTACTTGTCCGCGCACTTCCATTTTAAATAAATCGGTAATAATAGCAAAACCAATTGCTGAAATTACGCCCCCAAATATACCTGTCACAATTCGCGCGATTAAAAGCAAGTGATACGTTGGAGCAAGTGCACATAATACCGTACCGATTATGAAACCGAAATAAAAGAACAAGAGTAATTTCTTGCGATCAAAACGATCTGCAAATCCTGCTGCCAGCAAACCCGAAGCACCCGCACTAAATGCATACGCCGATACTACTAAACCGAACTGTGTGGTAGTAATATCCAGTTTAGGCATAAGAATTGCGCCAAGAGGTGATAATACCATGAAGTCCAGAATTACACTGAACTGTAAAATGGCAAGAATAACGATTATAAAGATTTGATATTTATTGAATGCTGCAGGTTTTGGGGGAGCAATTGTCTCCATAGTTATAGAAGTATGAATTAAGTGAGGACTTTTTTAGAATTAGTTATTTTAAGGTTTTAGTGATTTCAATACCTGCTGAAATGCCTGTTTCAATTTGTGATCGGTTAATTTAAAATCAGTACCGGCAAATGCCTTTTGATCAAGATGAAATTTTACTAACGTGTAGAACGGTCCGTACGCTAATGCCCAATAGGTCTCGCGTGGAATTTCTATAAGCTCTTTCCGTTTGATGGCATTCTGCACAAACTTCGACATCGCTTCTTTAAACTGACTCCCATACATAGAAGATCGGTTGATCAAAGGCGAATGTTTGAATTGTTCCATGAAACGAAATCCTTTGGGATCATCTGTAATATTCTTAAAACGTGTCTTCCATTGATGCCATAAACCTTCTTCAAAAGACATCCTTTCCGGATCAAAGCCTTTGAGTGAAGATTCGTAGAAACGCTTTTCGGTTTCCAGGTACAATTGATTCAGCATATCTTCTCTGTTTTTAAAATACAGATAAATAGTAGCTGGAGATACATCTGCTGCTTTCGCAAGCTTTTGCATGCTCATACCATCAAAACCTTCGTTTACGATCATTTCAATAGCTTTTTCTCTAACCAGAGCTTCCTTATGTTCGTCGCGTACTCTCATATGAATACAAATATAAAAGAATGAACGTTCATTTATAAATAAAAGTTCAACTATAATTCGAACAAGATCTATTTTAGGCAAAGAATCCCAAAAACATAGTACCGAGACCTCTATCAATTTTTATCCCCAAGAAAATATTCATTATATTGATCTGGATTTTAACAAAATTATGCGCAATAGCCTTTTTATGCTTTTTTTCTTATGCATCTGTTTTAAAACATACGCTCAGAAAGATTCAACTCTAGAGGAAAATATAGGCGTATTTCAACCCCATGATTCGTGGGAAAATCAAGTATTCAATTTTGCAGAAGTGATGCCTAAGTTTCAAGGTGGAGGAGATGAACTTTTTATAACATATGTTCAAAGCAATGTTGTCCGGCCAACAGTTGGCCCATGTGCTAAAGGAACGGTATTCGTTCAATACATTATAGAAAAAGATGGAAGTATTACAAATGTACAGATTGCTCCAGGAAGAGGTATCTCTCCTTCATATGATCAAGCTGCAATTGATGTAATAAAAAAATCACCAAAATGGCAGCCTGGGATTCAAAATGGTCAGTTTGTACGGATCAAAAAGATATGCCGAATACGTTTTACCTAAAAAACCCATCTCCTATCAGAGATCTTTTATTGATCTATATTTCTTTATATTTTAACAAATCAAATTATGCGCAAAAATCTTTTTATTCTATTTTTTATATGTAGCTGTTTTCAAATCCAAGCACAGCAACAATCAGGTTCTGTAGATAAGGAAAATATGGGAGTAGAACTGCCTCCAGTGCCTGAGGAAGAGCAAGTATCCACTTTTGTGCAAGTGATGCCTAAATTTCAAGGCGGCGGGGATGATGCTTTTTCGGCATACGTGGAAAAAAATATTATCTATACTAAACGTATGGCAGATACTACAGGAACGGTATTCGTTGAATACATTATAGAAAAAGATGGAAGTGTCACAAATGTAAAAATTGTACCGAGAAGAGGACTTACTCCTGTACTTAATCAAGCTGCGATTGATGTAATAAAAAAATCACCAAAATGGCAACCTGGCTTAAACAACGGAGTGCCGGTGCGTGTAAAAAAGATATCCCGGATACGTTTTAACTAACAATGGTTGGTTCTTCCACTATTACTTCTAATTTATTTATCATATTATAAACGGATCCTTGTTCATTCAGTTGAACAAGGATCCGTTTATATTTTACGAAAAGATATTTTTTCTTATACTGGAATTGTTTTTTCCTATTTAAGCAAACTCAAATTCAATTTTTTTACAATATATTCACTCACCGTTTTTTTCAGGGCTGAATTTGAATTTAAAGAGCAACCCCAAACTGCATGAACGCATTTTAGAATCTGTTTTCCTACGATTGGTTATTTATTAAAAGGTAAAATATTTAGTAAAATGAATGATCAGTAAAATGTATTCGGGGTAAAAATATTGTCTCAGAATAATTACAAATTATTTAAGAAACCAACGAATGAACTATCAATAAAATAGATTAACAGAATTCACAATACTACCACAACAAGTCCAACTATTTATTAAAATATTTCAATAAGTTTATTCCTTTTAATAAACTTATGTTTGATATTTAGGAGTAAAATATGAGTTTTATTATCATTTTTCGACTTTTAAACCTGTAATTTTTGGTCTTTAAGGGATTATTTATAACTAAATAATCCTTTAAAAGCCGAAAAAACATAAATATGTCCTGAATGGATGTATTGCATCATTGCTTAACTATTAAAAATATGTTTTATTGCATAATAATAAAACATCTGCATTCAAGTATGTTGATATAAAGAGCCCTTTATCCAGCAATACAAAACCTGAATATAATCAGTAATAATCCCCTCATATTCCCCAACCCGAACAATCATGTTGAAATCTTATTATTGCATGAGCTATCACTTTAAAACGAAGGACGATGGAAGAGTGATACACTTAAGACTATTGCTATATACTGAAAATAGTAATGTTCATAAATGTAATTCGAAACTCATTATTGCTATAAGCAGAGAATATGATTTTGTTGAATATACTATGGAGTATTTAAGCCCATCGCATCTCGACAAATGCGGAGCTGAAGATAAAATAAACAGATATGGATATAAGTATACGATAAAAAGCAACGCTATAAAAATTGGCCTGCACCATTATTCTATTGACTCTAAAATAGACCACCCGCATTTCAATTATGTTGAAGATACCTTCAATACATTAGAAGAACATGAGATACTTGCTACTGGCTCAAAACCTAAGATCGAATATTTAAAGGCTATTGAAATAGTACATAAATATACTATTGAGAGATTGAATTACCCTGCAATCCGCCTTGACACGCTTGAAAAAGTAATATAATACCGGTGCGCTATAAATAACGCACCGGTATTATATTACTAATCTTTATCATGTTTTACCCATACTAGATCATTTATATTATAGCCCAATTCCTGAGCTTTTTTCAAATACTTATTTTTTGTAGCATCCGGAATTGTTTTCTCACGGGATAGAATCCATAAGTATTTTGTACTCTCTCCTGCAACAAGTGCATACTTGTAATCCTTATCAAGTTCTACAACATTATAATCTGAATAAAACGGACCGAAGAAAGAAACTTTAAGCCTTCCTTCATTAGGATCACCCACAGCTTTTGCCTTACCTACACTTTCTTCCCATTCTCCTTGCTGTAAATCAAATCCTTTATTATCTACTTTAATTGTACTGTCTACATTTAAGGAATACGTAGCAGTAACATTATCAAGATCTTTTTCCCAATAATAATCCAGACGCGCAATTTCATACCATTTACCTAAATATTTTTTTTGGTCGAATGGTTTAACAACATCGATCGGTTTTTGTTCTGGTTTATCTGACTTAAACGAAGAAAACAACAGTAGCAACCCAGATGCAACCAATGCAGATTTGATGATGGTATTTTTTTTCATAAACTGTATGCTATTTGTTTAATAAATGTAAATCAATTCAAATGTTCAGACTTATCTCTTGAATAAATCAATTCTTTGTCTTGCGGCAATTTTCCTGTTTCAACGTAGGCTTTAAAATTTGAAATATCTCTGCGGATCATTTTTTCAAATGTCGGATTCAGTAAAGACAATACCTTTTCTCCTGCAACACCAAGAGGTGCCTGATAACTGATCACAACATGTACTGCTGTACCTAATTCACCAATATCTTCAAACCGGACTTTTCCCGCATTATTGATCGTTGAATTTTCAAGCGAATTCCACGCGATTACTTCTCCCGGTATTTCATTTACAATTTTCGCTTCCCAATGAATACTTCCTATCCCCCCTGGGATATAAGCTTCCCAATCAGAAGTATCATGTTCCTTTTGTTTTACACTTTTTAAATGTGTCATGAATAAAGGTAAATTTTCCAACCTTCTCCAAAATGAATAAACAGTATCTACAGGCCTGTTGACAATAACCGTAGTTTCAATATTTATATTATGAGCTGGATCTGGCAGCCTCTTTTTTCCAATAGCTGCGTAGCCAGGACAATACCCTGTCACACCTCTATACAAAAGGAGTCCCGCAGATGCGATTCCTGCATAATTTTTAGGTGTGCGTTTTAATGCACGATACATAACGTATGAACCAGCTAACACAGAAGCGATACGCTCTGTATTAGACACATTAATATTTGATTTCTTTTCCATGGATTTGTCTGGTTAATTGAGTTTTTAATAGCTTATTGAATTTAGCTTTAACTCAAACCATAGTCAATGTTATATTGCGAACATGTAACAAGTATCCAAAATGATGTAATTGCATTTTTTATAAAATAAACGTAACTTATAAATACCGCTGATCATTTAAAAACCGATAAACTATGAATACAGAAGCTATGAACACATTAACAACTCACGCAAAAATCTTAAAGATCAATCATTTGATTTTGACAGAAGCATCTACGTTTAATCACCCTTTGTTTACTAGTCTGGTAACAAGTATGAGAGAACATCTTAAAGAACGCAATTGCGAAGTTGAAATTTACATTGAAGAGTTTGATGGAAAACATTTCACAGGTGAAGAAACAGAGCATCTATTCGACTCTATTGAAATGCTTGATATATGGTTAAAAAGTACGTATCCCAATAATGTTTAAGGGTTTCAAAAAAGCCAGCTTCATTTTCTTGCATAAAATAAATTAAAAAACGTGTTCATGGATTACATTAATCCATGAACACGTAGATGATACAACAATACCATCGTTTTCGCATCTCTAATTTCTCCACGAGCAATCATTTGAAGTGTTTCTTCAAATGAAACTTCTTCTATATCAATAAACTCCTGCTCTTCCTGCAATCCACCGCCGGTTGTTGTTTTCATAGCTGGTGTATAAGGTGCAATGAATAAATAAATACGCTCGGTAAAACCTGCAGGAGAAACATAAATATCTCCTACGGGAATTACTTCGGCTACTTTATAACCAGTCTCTTCAGTAATTTCACGACGTACACATGTTTCAGGCGTCTCTCCATCCAGCATTCCTGCACACACTTCTTTTAACATTCCAGACGGGTTTCCATTCAAAAATGTTGCCAGGCGAAACTGATTAAGCAGTATAACAGTCCCTGCTGCTTGATTATACAAGACTGCCGAAGCAGCATCACCCCGCTCATATATTTCACGATTGGTTGTGTGCTTTTCTCCATTTGTTCCAATATATTCTACTGTAACTTCTTTCAACAAATATCGTTTATTCGATAAAACTTCCGTATCGATAATACGCGCAGACTCGTTCATATTTTTTAATTCTATAATAAACTACTTACTTATAATTTTAAATTCAACACGCCTGTTTAATTTCCGTGTCTCTTCGTTTCCATTGCTCGCAATAGGCTTTGATCCACCATAACCTTTTCCGATAATACGTGTTTCTGATATTCCTTTTGCAACCAGATAATCCTTAATAGCAGCAACACGCTGTTCAGACAGCTGTATATTCAATTTGGGATCACCTTGATTATCGGTATGCCCCAAAAGCTCGATGCGCATAGAAGGATTGTCAATCAACAAGGTATACAGCTGATCCAACGATTCATTGCTGCTCTCAAGTAATTCAACACCCCCGCGGGCAAAATACACATTAGGCAGACTGATCGTTTCTCCGACTTTAATTGGCTGCAATTCAAAATTCTTTTTTTGACTTTGACTTCCTGCCACTATTTCCAGTGTAGTATTTTCATTTACATACCCTTCCTTTTCAACTTGAATAGTATATGTACCTACAGGTAACGAAATAGTATAACTACCATCCGGGTCGCTTTCGATTTTTTTAATGATCGTTTTATCGGCAGTGCTGTTAAATGAAATATACGCCCAAAGTGGTGACTGAGTAGATTTGATAAATACATTTCCTGAAAGGGTTCTTACAACAGGTGTTGTACTGCCATCCGGAATCAATTCTATTGCTTTGGTGATCTCAGAATTTGTTATAACCTTCAATAAATTAATACTATCAATAACTTTTTTATATCCCTGTTTCGTTATTGTAAACACATAGATACGGTCTGCATAGCCATTTATTACAGCACCTTTGCCATTATCAATAATCTTAGTCTCGATGGATTTATTTGATTGACGATCTACTGTTGTAACAGTTGCAGATAGAGATGCTTTCGTTGCAGCATCAATAAAGTTAAGCTGAACACTGTATTGTCGCGGCAAATAACCTTCTGCATACACAGGGATCGTTAATGCATCTGCAGCACCACTGATAGTAATAGCTAATTCTGTAGATGTTCTTCCACGCAGTGTAGGCGAAAAATTCAATTTGATTTCTGCAGATGCTCCACTCATTAAAGTAAGTGTTGCTGGAGAAAGAATTTTAAACTGTGTTTTATCCGGACCCATCAAGCGTATGGAAGTGATATACATTGTTGCTGCACTTGAATTGGTAAATACTTTTGCAAGCACAGAATCCTTTGTTTTTCCAACTTCTACCAAACCCATATTCAGTTCACTTAATTCTAAGCTATACGGTTTAACAATGCCTGTACCTGAAATAGAAACACGTATGGTATCATATATGGTTATCACTTTTATTTCTGCCTGCTGCAAACCTGATTTGATTGGTGCAAAGCGAATTTCCAGATCTTGTTTAGAAGATGAATGTATAGTAAAA
>Ga0247817_10001212_pt1 | contig 13753 bp, 5 predicted proteins | sample UWRJL212509R1_FD_178010 | JGI IMG/M metagenome (GOLD analysis project Ga0247817, IMG submission 178010) | Plant litter microbial communities from Arlington Agricultural Research Station in Wisconsin, United States - UWRJ-L212-509R-1 | ecosystem: Environmental > Terrestrial > Plant litter >... | reverse complement strand
AATTCCTTTGGTAAACCAACTCTAAAATGTTCTATAAATACTCCTTTCCAGGCTTCCTCACTTGGCAACAGTATCCCGTTAAACATATAATCGCTAGGAAAAACAATATTTGAACTGTTTCTTAAGTCACTTAAATCTAATATGGCACTACTTGTTAGAAATTCAAAATTTCCATTATAATTTTTAGCATTTCGTTTTTCTTTTAAAACAAAAGGCTTTAAATCGACGTTTACTAAAATATCATTCCAGCTGTCCACTGTAGCGTTAAACTCTCCCCTAACCTCGTTTGGAATTTGAACTTGTTTTCCGTTGTAATAGGTTTTAGTAATAGTTGTCTGGGCTTCATTAACTGTTTTTGAAACGGGATCTATCGGCAATATTAAATCTCTTGAAAATGCAACTGCTCCCGAAATTTTCATTTCTTTAAAACCGTCGCAATCAATTGTTAAGTATGTTAATTCTGCAAAGGGAATGTTTTTCAAATCAAAACCGCCATACAATGACACTTGCCATCTATTTTGACTGAACGGAATGTCAACATTTCCCAGCAATACCAATTTTGCTTCTCCAATTATACCGCCCTCATGTGATAATTTCACATCTTCTGCTCCAAAAAACAATTGTATTGGTTTCCCGTTTTTATCTTTTTGTGGAATATCAACTCTGCAAAAAACAGCCAAAGTGGTATGTTCCGGTAAAAGCAACGCTTCTCTGATTACGATCGAATACTGAATGTTATTTATAGTTTTACGAATACCAACCGGAAGTTCTGTTAATTTATCATTTGAAAATTTATCAACCCAACGATTTGTTTTTTCAATTTTATCTATTGCATTTGTTGCCAAACCAATTTCATGAGAAGCTGTTACTTCCTGAGCATACGAAAAAGGAATTGCAATCAGCAGCAGTAAAAGTGTTAATCGTATTTTTTTTGTTTTTCTAATAGAGCAAAAAACACTGTTTTTTATACATTCAATCATAGCCATTTTTTTATTTTTTTTGATCCTTATTCCATTAGAAAGAATATCCATAATTAAAATTTAACGTTACATCATTATTTTGAGGTTTATTGGTAGTACTTCGATACATCGAAATCAGACCTAATGTAAAATTGTGTTTTTGCAATAAGGCATAAGTATTATTGAATTTAATGCCAAATACAGAACTGGTAATATTACTTTGAGAGGTATTGTACAACAACCCGAAATTGGTATTCATTTTATCTTTTAATAATTTTTTTGAAACTCCCAATGAAGCTCCCACTGCTGAATTATCTGATCTTGCCACTTCATTATTTGTGTAATTCAACGAGCTGTTTAAGGAAGTTTTAATTCCAGTAAAATTGATCGTATGTGCCACACTATAATTTTGCACTGTGCTTGTTTGCCCTCTTCTAATTACTCCGCCCTGTTCATTAGCCTGACTCGCAATACCATAATTAAAATTTACATTTTGGTTCTTCTTCTTTCCAAAGGCATACATTAAACTAAAATTCGAATTTTGCGATAATTGCCTGTAATCAAGCGTATCAGCAGGTACTACAATAGGATTGTTAATGAGCTCAAACTGATCCGGATTTCTATTGGTATAAGTTGAAAAATTAGAATAACTCCCGGTAAAACCAAGTTGATCTGAGATTTTATAATTCATATTCAAAGACCCTACAACACGCTTGGAATCCTGCTTTTTATCTTTGGCTAAATTATCTCTCTGGTATCCCAGACTAGTAGAAAAATTAATTTTCTCCTTATAAAAAGAACGCGAAAATCGCATAGCAATATTTTCTAAATCATTGTTAAAATACATAGCACCCAAAGTATAATAATTGGGATCGATACGTTCGTATGTTAAACCAAGTTTGCTTTTTTGAATGCTATAATCGAAATTAACATTCAACGCATTCAAGTAACTTGTAGTTTGATTGGCTGAAAATATTTTGTCTCTTAGGTTTCCTCCTTTTCTTTTATCCGCACGCGAATCTTCAGTCAAGGCAGACATAGCATATTCAACATCAAAAGTCAAATTATTCAATAGCGATGTGTTAAAGGTTAAACTATTTACCAAATTTTCTTTCGGTGTTATACCTTTCTCATCTCTTCCCAGAAACAACGAGTTTTCATTATCTCTGGCATAAAAACCAATCCATCCAATTTTATACTTTTCTTTTTCGAAACTGGTTTTTACACCATATCCATAGCGCTCATATATAGGAACTCCGCCTAAAGCTCTGTCCTCCGTGACAGCTTTAAATATTTGTCCTCCCATTAAGCTAATCTTAAAAGGAATTCTTGGTGTTAGTTCCAGACCAATTCCCTTAAATGGAATTCCGCTTAAGGTATAAGGAGAAAAGGTCATACTCGCATTTCCGATATAGGCTTTGATCCATTTGTATTTTGGCGTGATGCAAATTCGGTTAAAATCAAAAGGTGCTGTATAGCCTGAATTCTCACCCTGATTGGTAATACTGTAAAAAACCGGAACACTAAAGCTGAAAGCTGAAAAATTCAGACTTCCTGACAGCAAATACGTAAAAGGTTCACGAGAACTGTCCTGATTCGAATTATAAAAGACCGCATTGGCATTTACAGCTCCGCTTACTTTAAAATTTGGCTTATAAACATTTTCTAAATCAATATCCTGTGCGTATGCCTTTTTACTTAAAAAACAAGTAAATACAAGCAACACCCAAAACAATTTCTTTTCTAGCATCATATAACAGGCGACATTATTGTTTTTGTACTTTGATATCACATAAAATATAGGAACCGGTTCCGTTTTTTACCATCTCTTTTATTTTAATCGCTCCTTTTCGTCCGTCTTGCGTCTGAAACAAAATAATACGCGGATAAGTAAATCCAAATTCCTGTGCTCCGGCAGCACTTTGAGGTATATTTAATCCTTTTACAGGATCATCATTCATCATCGCATCAAATTGTGCTTCTGTAAAATTCAAACCACAGTTGCATAAATTCTGTGAATTGACAAAAACTGTATTTTGTGCATTTTTCAAGGGCAGAAATTCTTTTCTTAAATTTTTCCAGCACTGTCATAAGTTGTTTTAACAATACCGCTGATTAATTGATAATCTGTATTAACCAATATGTTGTTAAACTGAACTGTAATTTTCGTGTCAGATAAATAAGGTACAACGATATAGCCTTTACCAGAATATGGACTATTTCCTGTAAGTTCTAAAATAGTGACCGGAAAATCGCCTGCTGTAAATGTTTCGCTCTGAATCAAATTGGTAAGGGGTGTTTGATTGCTAATTTTTATCTTAGGCTGAATACCACAATTGTATACTAATTCCGGATTGTTTTTTTCCGGCATTTTAAATACCTGAATATTGCTGTACACATAACTTGGTTCAATACCATACTGAGGCAAATCACAGGTAGCTCCCACCCGAAATTCATAGCTTTCGTTAGGTTCGAGATTAGTTAACATTACCTGATCATTTTGGGTATTGATAGAAAACCATTCTGCTTTAGCTACTCCTTTTCTTCGATATTGTACGTGAACCTTTCGGTACTCAGGCTGACTAAGCCATGTTATCTTAGCAGTCTTGGCACTTTGTGCCTGACTAAGTAAAAAGGTTGGAACAGCACAATTAGCAGCATATTTAAAAGAGAATATTTCGCTATAACCATTATTTTTAAAAACCGCATTTTCAGATAAACCTGTTGTCGAAATAGCCTTAACACGCCAGGCATAACGCATACCCGGTGTAAGTACAGGCATCCCTAAATTATATAACAGCGAAGAACTGAAAACCGTTTCTTCATATAGCAAAGGAGCCATCATAAATGCAGTTTGCGGATCTAAATTAGGATCGAGAATTTGCTTTAGCTCAAATTTATACGAAACATTGGTCGCGTTGATCTGTCGAGGTGTCCAGTTAAAAAGAATATTCGGGAAATTTGTAGCAACGATCTGCTCATTTTTTACTGGGATATTAAGTATTGGCGGGTCGTTTAATTGCAAATACATCATACCACAACTCTTTTGCGACAATTTTTTATTGGTTATGAAATCATACATTTCAAAACAAAAATTGTACATTCCGTCTGGTAATGGAGCTGCATATTGTGCAGCCGAAATTCCCTGCAGATTTTCTAATCTAAAAAGTGCTGCAATATCTGTATTAGTTAACGTTTGTAATTCGCCGCCATTAATAAATATGGGTCTTTGTCCTTGAATGTAGTCACTACTTTGTATGTTAAAACGATTTCCCTGAATGTATAATTTTAGCCTTACCTGTCTTTGCGCAATAGAAATATCGCTAGGATTAATCACTAACTGCATTTTTGTATCTGCGCTGTTAGCGTAATCCGAAATTTTAAGGGCATACGGTAAATTAAATGTTGGGGTAAGCTGCACTGGATGTAACTGGGCATATGTCGCCCAGCCAAATCCCCCTACTCCCCAAAGGGGAAAGAATATAAATAAAAATATATTTTTATAGAAGTTTTTCATTTTTAATAGATGATAATTTTCTTAACAAGTGTTTGTTGTTGTGTTTCTAAGACTAAAATATAGATACCCGAGGATAGTGTTACATCAAAATCAAACAGGTATTTTTTTTCTCCGGTCTCTTTTTTCTCTAATAAGGAACTTTGTCCATTAGAAGCAAATAATCTTAGATTCACCGGGCCTCTATTCTCTAAATCTACAAGTACTTTAAAATTTCCATTACTAGGATTAGGTGATACTACAAAATCATTTATAAAAGAAATTCCTCCTGCTTCCTTATTTGCCAGTATACTTCTCTTTTCTACTACTATGCTTTTTGTGTAAGTCGCATGACAATCTCCCTGAATCTGCTCGAGCGAAATGTCAAAGGTTCCAGAATTTTTAAATTTCAAGGTTATATACTGCTCATTTTCCTCTACAATAGTAACATCATTTGGTATATTCCATTTTGTACTCTCGCCAAAAGGATTACTCGTATTTATCAATATTACTTCTTCATCCAGATAGGCCTGAGTGCTTAATAGAAATTCTGAACTAATTATGGTATCATTGGTTGAAATCACAATATCATCTTCTCCAAAACAGCCTAAATCTGTGGTCACTTTTACATGATAGGTTCCTGCTTCCGTTAAATTTACTTTTGATTTATCGGACGTAAAACCATTAGTAGAAGTCCATTCGTATTTTGTAGCCAATGGAAATGAAACGTCTAAATCTAAAGCTTGTCCATAACACAATGTTCTATCAGGTCCAAGATTTATATGTACGGAAGCAGGGTCAATTAACTCAAAACTCTGAATCATGATACAGCCTTGCGCATCAGTTAATGTTACTGTGTAATTTCCTGCCGCCAAACTGGAAATATTTTGAGTAACTTCTCCAGTACTCCAGCTATATTGATAAGGCTGAACACCTCCTGTTGGAGCTAAATTAATAAAGCCATCGTTCCCCTGATAGCAGGTTGGACTTTTAATTGTTTCGTTAGCTGTAACACCATTGGGCTGCTCAATTAATATACTTCCCTGTACAATGCATCCTTTTGCATCTGTAATTTGCACAAAGTAATTCCCTGTATGTAAACCTGTTATTTCGTCTGTTATTTCTCCGTTAGACCATTGGTACTTGTAGGGAGCGGTACCGCCTTTAACATGCGTTTTTGCCCATCCATTATTACCTTGATCGCATAATATGTCTTGTTTGGTAAAACTTAACTCTAATTTATCAGGTTGTCTCATGAATTGAACAATATCACGTTCTATAACTATAACATCGTTTAAATAGTCTCCTAACCTAATACCATTTTTATCTTCAACGTTAACAGAATAGTTACCATGCGATAGTCCTTTAATAGTAGCTTGGTTATGATTTATGGTAACCCAATTTCCATTTGATTGCTGTTTTTTCCAAAAATACTTGTAGGGTAATCCTCCATTATCAAAACCTGTAAAAGGCACTCCACCTTTTACGTTCACTGTCAAACTTCCGTCTTGTGATTCGTCTCTCTGTCCATCGGCAGGATCTAAATCTTTTTCATTTCCAAATTGATTGGTCACATTACATGAAATAGTTTTTTGAATACTCAAAGTCACTACAATTGGATCGGGTTGTGTCACAATAATATTCACGGGCACTATTGTACAACCCTTTTTTTGCGTTGCTGCTCCATGATTGGCATCCCAAACGCTAAGCGTGTAGGTATCTGCCGGAATACCGCTCAAAGTAATCGCGTACAATCCACCACCAAATTGGGTTGTAGTTTTTGTATTGCTGATCACCACATTTTTACTGTTTCTCCATTCGTATAAATAAGAATTACCATTGATTGGTGTTCCACCGGTTATGGAAACCGTAATACTACCATTTGCACCACCGTAAAAAGTAGGTTCTATAATAGATGACTTATATAAAGATACAACAGCAGCTGGCTGATCAATTTGCAGAGATAACTGCTTTTCCCTTCCCTGAGCATCTTTGGCAATACATCCCACTTTATCATTTGAATCTTTTATCTTTCTGACTTTCACATAACACGTTCCTAGTGATAAACCTGTAATATTATGCTGAGCTCCATTTGAAAAACTCTGCCATGTTGAACCGTTATCTGTAGAACATTGATAAATACCTCCTTTGGCAGAACCTCCTGTTGCCATTACTGTAATGGCTCCGTCTTGACCTCCTCCATTACAAAGGACATCATTGATTTTATTAATCGTAAAATTTACAGGTAAAGGAGACGTTATTTCAAAATTCTTCTGATGATCCGGATCCATCACGTATGTATTCGCCTGATATCCATTTTTACTATAATATCCGATTAGTTTTAAATCGCTTTTACCCTTTAATACGTTAGTGATAGTATAAGAATTGTCTGCAGCTAATTTTCCACCCGAAAGATTTCCAATTTTAGTAATGTCATAAACATCTTTTTGATAGGTTCCACTAAAATCTAAAGATACTATTTCATTATCTTCTAAAGGCCTGCTAAAATTGATCTTTATTTTTCCGTCTTTGCTATCAAAACAACTCGTTTCACTTTCTTCAATAGATAGAATATGAGGTGCAGCAATAGCATAAAACAATTCTATAGGTGCATTATCTGACTTTTCACTGGCTCTTAAAAAAACTTTTTTACCAACTGCTTTTTTGGGTAAAAAGTCTTTACATTTTATATTTAATGAATTTTTACCCTGATATGCTCTTGGCAGACGAGTCCAGACGTTTACCGGATCTCCTTCTATATGATACATCCATTCAAAATACTGTGGTGCAACATCTGTTACTGCCGGAACAATGATAGTAGATTCTGAACCAATAATAGTATTGCCAGGATCCCGATTTACCAAATTAATGACAGGATACACATCTATTTGTAGTTCACCCGGCTGATTTAGTTTCAAATTAGAAAAGTGAAAAAATTTACTATACTTTCCAGTAATAGAAATTGTTGCGTCTGTAAACTTATTACCAAAACACCTATTGAACGTTGGTTTGTAACTAGTTCCTACAACCAACTCCTTAATTTCTTCATTGTCCCTAAAAATTATATAGTTAGAATCAAAAGTTTTATTTGCTAATGCTTTTCCTTTCTTTGGGTATGACTCACTACCCTGAACAATAGTTTTATATTTACCATTTCTGTCTTTTGTTGCAATCCACTGCAATCCACCAGTAATTTTGTTAATACAACTACCTCCCTTAAATCCAACTTTTCCACTAACTTTTAACTTATAATAACCATCACCACTTAAATTTATCTGTGAAAAGCTACTAAAACAAATCATTAAAAATATTCCTAAGTAAATTTTCTTCATAAGCTTAATATACTACGGTTAAAATTTCCTGCATTGCAGGATTATTATTCTTTAAATCAGGAATCAAACGATACTCGTATTCCGTATTCATTTTTAGTTTAAAATCTTCTAAGGTTCTTACTTCACTATTTACTTCTCTCCATAATGTTGGCGGAGATCCTTTAACATTTTTATAAATACTCACTCCTAAAACTTTTTCTTTATTTTTAATGTAATCCCAATTCAGAATTATTTTTTTCTTTTCCCGATCCGGAATCCCTTCTAAAAAGTTAATTGTTTTTATCGGTGTAAAATCTAATACGGTAACTGTTACGGTAGAGTGTTCTAACGATGACCAAAGGTTACTTTTATCTTTTGCCATGATTCCGTATTGGTATACTTTTCTGTTTTCGACCTTTTGATCCGTAAATTCCTGAATCGTATCGTTCATTTGCTTAAGCTCTGTCCATTCGGGCTGTCCTTTTTCTCTTCGTACTAATTTGTATCCAACCACATCTTCACTATAACTTCGAATCCATTTTAAGGTTACCTTGCCTTCTTTACTATCATAGTCCTTAAAAATAGGAGCCGCTGGCGGAATTTTATCCGGTTTATCCAAAACTAAGGCTTCGGAAGGTTCTGATATGTTGTATCGCATATCTTCGGCAGCAACTTTATAGTATACTTTACTGTTTGTCAATTTTAAGCTTACCGTATCTTTGTATGTTGTTCCTGTAAATGCTTTATGGTAAATATCTACAAATTCTTCATCAGGATTATTTGCTCTTAAGATGCGATATCCCCTTAAATCCCGTTCAGTATTAGCCTTCCATTTTAAATTTACGACACCCAGACTGTCAATCGCACCTTCAAGACCTGTTGGTTTGGCAGGCGGAATAGAATCTACAGGCTGTACCAGCATGCTATGGGAAGTTAGGCGCTGATTGTTTTTACCAACAGTAGAAATTTTAAAATAATTGGAAGGATAGAGACTCTCTTTAAAATTAAACTTTCTGTCTGCAGGCGCAATCAGTTTTGAAACCACTTTATAGGGTCCTTTATCATCTGCTGCTAAATTAATTTCGTAACCCTGAATTGTATTTTCTGACTCTTGCGGATATTCCCATACCAGATTTACTTCATTAGAATTTATAATGTTATAATCTGTTAATCTTGCGGCAACGGATACCGCTGTTATTCCAGTTGCAGTAATTGGTTTGGTCAGCTGCCCTTTTTCCCCAAAGGAAGTGATGCCATATAATCTGTAATGATATAGCTTATCATTTACTTTTAGTGTATCTATATAATACATGCTTTTTGACGGACTACCTTCTTTATCATTTAAATTTACCAAAGGTGTATTGGCAATAGGCTTATAGTTGCTGCCATCTTCTGATTTCTCTACCATAAAAGAGGTATAGATTGTTTTAAAAGTTTCATAATCCCAGGAAAGCATCACTTTTTTATCATCAGCAATGGCAATAAAATCTGTTGGTGCAGGTAGATCAGTATAATCTTTTAATCCAATCATAGAAGAGGCCTTTTTAACTTTAGGAGTTTCGAAAACACTAATCTGATAGGCATATACCTCACTTTCTTTTATATTGGTATCAACATATCCCCATCCTGCTTTTACAGCCGCATCAAAATTCATATCGGCTGCATACAAGGCAAAGGTATAGCGCTGATCGAGTTCATCAGCCATGCTGATTATTTTGGATATACTGCCTTCTTTCGCTCCTGTTACTTCAAAACTATCTCCATAAATAGCTTGCGCGATAATAGCGGCATTACCGTCTTTTTGTGCCAGATCAAGCCAGGCATCTAATACATCAGGCTTTAAAGGCGTGGGAGTTAAAAGTGTTTTCTCCGGTTTTGGTACAATTTTACCATTACGCAAAACTGTAATTCTATTGATTACAAATCCTTTTTTATGGGCTTTTTTCCACTCACTTGGCGAATCTATCGCCCAGCGAAGTAGTATTTTATCTTTTTGTGCCCGGGCATTGACTCTGATCGTTGCCTCTTTAGACTGAGAATAGGATAAAGTTGCAAAAAACAATAAAAGTAAAAGAAGTTTAATTTTTGGCATTACTACTTAATTTCCATGTTAATAAAATCATTTATCAATTCAATCCGCATACAAGTACCTGACTTTAATAAAATAGATTTTTTTTAAATCTCTATTTAGCGAATTAATTTCTATAAGTTTTCAAACATAATTACAAAAAAAAAGAGCATTGCAGTTGTAGAGGTTTATTTGTATCAACATAAGACATAAATGTATTTTAACACAATACAAACACCTGTAGGAAAAATACATTCATTAAAAGTTACAAAAATTAACACTTGAAAAGCTACAAAAAAATTGTAGCTTTAAATTTGAATACAAAAAATAGTTAGCAATTGAGAACGTACTTAACAGAAACAAAAAAAGCCAATACTTTCCTTTTTAGGGTGTATTGGCTTTCTTAAATTTTCGTAACTTTTGAAATTACGGTTTTAAAACTTATCTAAAACTGTTTCTGTTTTTGAATGTATACGTAAAATCAGAGGATTTTTTATTTCCGGGTAAGTTGTACTTCATCTCAATGTCGTAATTACCATATCGCATAAACAAGAATCTACTATTCATAAAGCGTTTTGCAATCGACAAACTAGCTGCTACTCCATCAAAATAATCGTTCATAATCTGATTGTTCAGATCAACCCAATCTTCCTTGTATAATAATGGCATGTTGTATTTATAAGGGAAATTTTCCTTCGTCCAGCTATGATTAATATCATTTTCAATACTAGTCATATAATACGCGTTTAGCGGTATTGCTTTTGCCGGTACAATACCATATTCTTCTGTATTTCTATTTCTTATAGTGTAAGAACCATTTACAGGATAATCTCTATACAAAAAAGGAAATATATCTGTTCTGAAATATTCATCATTTAGTTTAGACTGAGCTGCAATCAAAGGTTTATTGTCACTATAGGTTACCCCTTGAAGATCTGCCAGATCAAAAGCTTCATCACTGTTAATAGAGTTACTCAGGAAAATAACATCAGAATACAATACCCCAAAATTGTAACTTCTTGTCGCTATCGAATTCATTTTAGAAAGATACGTTTTGTACTTACTGGTAGTAAACGAATAATTAAGTCGATCAATATCACCTTCGGCTTTAGACAATGCATCTGCCTGATTTTCTTTTATTTCAATATCATTACCTTCATTATTAATACTATTCGATCTTGTACTGCTTACAGTATTATTTCTCGTAGCTGTTTTTAAACTGCTTACAATAGAAAAATTATACTTCTTCTGCTGATCGATATTTGGCAAGTCATAATAAATCTGATTGGAGTTTGTTTCATACGTAAAAGCAGCAGCCTTTATGTTTGAAGTGCCATCTTCATTTAATTTTACTTTGGTTTCCCATTTGCCGTCATCAAACAGATAATCCTGACCTCGTTTAAGCTGTACATATCCTTTTGGATATTCTTCTTCAAAGAAATATTTCTGATCGACCACCGGATACGAATACTGTACATTATTTAACGGAATGTAGTTTGGTGCACCACCCGTTGTAAAACTTCTTTCTTCAAATTCTTTTGCAATTTGTCCATCAACTTTTATAGGCTGGAATACCCCATTTATCATTTTCTGAAAACTTACTTCTACCTGAACTTTTAGTTTTTTATTAGGTGGTAAAATATCTTTAGAAACAAAATTTACTCTGTCTTTCATCGAACTCCATTCAAACACACCCGGTATTTCAGTTGCTCCATCAAAAACTTTAAATTTTTCCAGTATTATTTTATAAGTTACATCTCCCGAATCTTCAGGAATTACAAATGCTTCATTCACTTTCATAGAGAAAGCTGCTTGCGGTACTGCAAATACATCAATATCTCCTGAACCTTCTTTTGGGGTTACATCTGTAATTAATTTAATACCTCCTAACGGAGATCCATCTTCGAACTGACATTGCTCTCCTATTTCAAATTTAAAGCGGAATTTTCCTTTTATCAATCCTCCCAAAATATTCATATTCCCTGCCATATAACCCTGCATCCAAACCGGATTTGGCAATTTTGCCTGTAGCAGTACTGCTGCACCTCCCGAAATAATTGGAACTTTTAATCGTAAAAAAGATAATTTTACTCTAATACCCAGCTCACCCTGCAGATAAGCATACGATTGTCCGTTAGCATACCAGCCGTTTATTCCTACCTGATCGCCTGTATTAGAACATCTTGCCTGCTGGTAATCTTTTAGCATAATATCAAAGCCCATTCCTGCCTGAAAACGAGCATAGAACAACAAGAAACTTAAGTCTCCTGTGTCAAAATCTAAGCTGGCTCCAAACGCCATTCCTCCTCCATTTTTCAATGAATTTTCATCACGCATGTAGTCCAGTTCTTTGACATCAACTCCCAAAATCTTTGCTACAACCGGCGGTGGTGGCGGACTTCCCGGTAAAACTGAACCTGCCATAAAATAACTGGTTGTTTTCAGGAATAGTCCTGCAACCCCTATTTTTACACCACATCGGTCATCCGGTGTTCCCAGATACATATACCAGTCCTGCGGATCTTTATGAAAAACAGCCCAGACTGCTCTTCCTCCGGGTCCTGTTCCTGATAAGAAATTACCTGGTGTGTTAATATAGGTATCCATGGTGGCGTGCAGTGAATTGTGCTCAAAGTCAAATTCGATTGCTGTTGCCATTCTGATTCCAACATCTGCAGACAGTGGGCCTGGAATTGCTTTACTGGCTTCCGGAATATATTTACTGGCAAAAGAGCCTTGAAGATCGGATTCGCTTACGCCTAAAAAACTTGATTTTGCGGTTACGTCACCAGCAACCTTTCCGATCAGATCATTGATCTTTTTCATACCCGGTATTTTAGCCATAACATTTGCTTTACCAAAAATAGCCAGTCTGTTTACTCCTCCTCTTGAGTTGAACGCTATTTCAAAACCTGCTTCGCCATCGCAAATCGTTTCTGATCCTATATGGAAATAAATTAAGGCTTTCAATCCTAAATTTATTTTTTCATCCGGTGTATAACTTAAACCCGATGTAGAAAAATCACCAATAGGAATATCTGAATTTCTTCGCATTTTATAGTATGCACCTCCTCCAAAACCAGTAATCATAAAAGGAGTTCCAGGTGTAGGCGGGAATTTTACCGCTGCATCAAAATACCAGTATCGGAATGTTTTTCTACCAAAAATAGCTTTGGCGCGAACATTCACTATACTAGCAATATCGACTTCCAGATCTGCATTAAAACCATTTCCATATACAGGATCATCTTCCATTAAGATTAATCCACCTTTGATGGTTAATGAGCCAAATTTGCAATCGATATTAATGGCAGATAAATCTAATCCGTCGTACCTGCATTTTTGCCTGATGCCGTCATCGTACATTTTGCCTTTTATCCCAATTCTGGCGGTGGCACTTGCACCTACAGCATCCATTAAATTGATGCCGAGATCAAAATCGATTCGGGTATTGTCACCTTCCATCGCAACGTTTATGTTACCGATCGAAACAGGAAAATTACTAAATGAAACGGTGCCGGCATACCCCATATTTCGAACTGAAATTATAGGGGAAACCGTTTGCAATTGCAGATCTTCAAAAGTAATTCCTTTAAAATCAATTGCTTTATCTCCTTCTACGGCTTTATCGTCTGTTGCTTTTTTATTGGTAGCAAAGGATATCGTTCCGTTTAGGTTGGCTTTTGGCAAAAATCGTCCTTCCACTAATGCTAATTCAACAGAACTATTGGGTAGTAGCAACGCTTTGGCTTTCCATAAATCAAATGAAATGGAGTCTTTGGTAACTACGTTTAAACGGTATTCGTTCATCGAAATAAAACCATTGTACGCCAGACCTGCTTTAGTTGTTTTGCCACTTGCATCTTTTTCCGATTTCTTTTCCGGAGTTGGTTTACTTATTGGTAAAAGAATCAAGTGGCAA
>Ga0247817_10001211_pt1 | contig 13774 bp, 10 predicted proteins | sample UWRJL212509R1_FD_178010 | JGI IMG/M metagenome (GOLD analysis project Ga0247817, IMG submission 178010) | Plant litter microbial communities from Arlington Agricultural Research Station in Wisconsin, United States - UWRJ-L212-509R-1 | ecosystem: Environmental > Terrestrial > Plant litter >... | reverse complement strand
CAATTCCTTTTTCATATTAAGAAGACACTTCAAAAGTTGGATACTGTTATCGTTGATCTGAATTTTGTAGTAACAAATCATGATTCTAATACCAGTAATTTTTCTTTGATAAATTTGGAAGACGAATGTCATTCAATTTCCGATTTGTTATCTATTCAAATACAAAGCTCCGAAGCAAAGTTCATTTATAATTTTGAACCTTACCCAATCATTAATTCAGTCAAATCATATATTCATAATATTTTATATAATTTGATATCAAATGCCATTAAATATAAGAAGCATAGTTTGGCTCCGATTATTTATCTGTCGAGTTATAAAGTAGGCAATGATCGGTTTTGTATTGAATGCAGAGATAATGGAATAGGGCTGGATTTAGATCGCTATAAAGATAAGTTGTTTGGTTTTTATAAGAGATTTCATAATCATGTTGAAGGAAAAGGAATCGGATTGCATTTAGTTAAAAAACAAATTGAATTGTTGAAAGGCACAATTGAAGTGACAAGTACAATTAATCAAGGCACCACGTTTAGAATTTTTTTACCCATTCAATAAATTATTAAGTCCTGTATTAAAAATAAGTTTGAGGAACAATTCACAATAGGATCGAAAACTATTTTTAAAAAACCAATGAGATAATAAATCAAAAAGCCTGAAAAGGCCTCTTTTTAAAGGTTACTTTTCAGGCTTTAATCTATGCGTTAAATCCAATATTGGTTGAAATCCTAATTGTTATAAGGTGCTGACCATTCAAAATGGCGTACGATTTTATTTTTCTTATAATCCTGAATTAAAATATCCGGATTTAGATTTAATAAATCGAATGTGCAATCAGATTTAGAAAAGAAGCTAATTATATAGTTGTTATCTTTTAGTTCTTCTGTAATTTGTTTTTGAAGCTTTTTGTCATCTTCCTGAACAAAAACTTTGTAAAATGTCTTTTTCATAGCTTGAATATTTACGGTTAAGGAATATACAAAGTTGCCTAATTCAAGTATATGAATAATTACATGCTTTTGCGTAATTGTTGTAAGGAATCCATATCGCAGATAAATACTATTTAAAAGGAATAACAATGCTCATCCCTGTTTCTAGCTTGAAAAACTTATATTTTATACATAATAGCATGCGTTTTATAGAAAAAATATAGAAAAAGCACATTGTATGCCAGACCTATAAATAGCATAGAGTAGAAACTAAACTTTGCGCCGGGGAAGCCAAATTGAAAAAGGCGAGTAAAACTCAATAAAGATCTTCCCAATGAGTATATGAGATAAACTACATATATATAGCCAGCCATGCGGGCAATAGTATTAATTGCTTCAAGTGTTGGGTAGACGGATAAAAAATTTAAACTTGCAAGTAGATAGATAAAGCCTAGCGGAAATGAGAGTGCCGGAAGGATGCGGAACATAAACACATTGCCCGTACTCATTTTTTTGTAGTTCTCATTATACTTAAATGAATTGTAGATGTACATGAGTACAAAATAACTTTCCATAAGCAGCAGAATTTTGTTGATGTATTGCAACCCAACAAGCGTTGCTTTATCAAAGGTATGTTGAGTTACCTCAAGAGTTGTATTGGTAGCAGGGTAGCCCCAAAACAGACAGTATAAACCAAAGAATATTGTTGCAGCCAACAATATCTCCGTAGCAATAAATAAAAACAAAAAGCTTGCATACACAAAAGATTTTCCACCAAAATCAACACCTTTTTCTCGGCTAATAGCTTGCGCTGCAATAGCAGGGAAGATTATGATTAATAAAGATGCACCTTGCCCTGCGACAAGATACAGTACAGTTATCAGTGCAATTACAAGCAAAATGCACATTCCAAAAGTTGCTAACGGTGACATGAGTATGTTTTTAGAGTAACAATATATGTATTTATTCACTTGTTCCATAATACACTGTAGGTTGCAGAATTGTTAAAGGGAAGAATGTTTTTTGAAATGTATTAAATCAGTGCAAGTAGAGATGTATTTGAGATGAAATAATTTATATATTGTATTGCAAACCAGATGTGTTATGGAGCAAGATAAGGAAGAATTACATAAGGAAATTGCCAGATTACATAAGGAAATAGATTTGCTCAAAAAAATTGCACCATTGAGTCCCTATAAACTTCTCTTAGAATCTTCGCCTGATATTATTGTACAAGTTGATGCCAAGTATAATGTTATTGTTGCGCATTTGCCAGACTATCCAGTCGAGAAATTAGATTCATTTAGAGGTAGAAGTTTGTTTGATATAACTCCTGAATCCGTGCATGCAAAAATCAGAGAAGCACTGGAAACAGTTTTTTCAACAGGAGAAACAACTATATATGAATCTGATGGATTTGTGCGTGGGCAGCATCGGTTTTATGTAAATAATGTTTCTGCGATTAAAAATGAATTTGAAAAAATTGAGTATGCATATTTTGTATGTAGAGAAATAACGATTCAAAAGCTCGCTAGTATGCATGCTGTGGAAAGTGAACAAAAGCTGACTGCATTATTCGAAGGGTCGTCTCAAATTATTTCTTTATATGATAAAGAGAGCAAATTTGTATGGTATAATAAAGCAGCTTATGATAAAAGTATTACTATGTTTGGGAAATACATTAAAGTCGGAGAACGATTTGATCAATATCTCAAACCTGAATATAGAGCTGGTTTCAATGCAAATTTTGAAAAGGTTTTGAATGGCGAAACCATTTCGTACGATAGAGAATATGTCTACGAAGGAAAACCTTTTTTTTTAGAAATCATGCTTCAGCCTGTATACCAGAATGGCGATTTGGTCGGCGTTTCATTGATCGGAAATAATAATACTGAACGAAAGGAATATGAAGCTCGTCTTGAAAAGGTAAATAAAGAATTGATACAACAAAATGATCAGCTAAATCAATACTCATATATTATATCACATAATTTACGTGCTCCAATTGTAACCTTGCTTGGTTTAATAACCGTTTTCAACCAAACTAAAAATAACCCTGAGGATGCAGAAACAATTATATCCCATATTACCAAATCCGCTAATCATCTTGATACAGTAATAAGGGACTTAAATCACGTTCTGACAGTAAACGATAAAGATTCTGTTATGGCTGCAGTTGATTTAGATGCTGAATTTGATATTGTGCAGTTTTTATTGAAAAATGAAATTGAAATATCGAAGGCTGTGATTGAACATGATTTTTCAAAACACCCATTCATATATTCCATTAAAAGTTACATTCATAATATTTTATACAACTTATTATCGAATGCAATAAAATATAGAAAATTAAACAAGGAGCCAAACATTAAAGTGCGCAGCTATAGAGATGTTTCAGGAATGGTATGCATAGAGTTTTCGGATGATGGAATTGGAGTGGATCTGGAAAAATTCAAAGATAAAATTTTTGGTTTTTATAAGCGTTTTCATTTTCATGTTGAAGGAAAAGGTTTGGGATTACATTTAATAAAAAAACAAATTGATGCTCTTGGGGGGCATATAGAAGTTGATAGTGTTGTAGGACAAGGGACAACTTTTAGAGTATTGTTGCCGGAATAGATTTTTTTAAATTATATATAGAGTGCTGTTTTAATTTTATTTTTACCTGCTGCAATTGCAGTTGTAAAATTCTTTTAACGTAAGATCCTCCAGCAGAAGGAAATTTAAATAATGTGGATTGGGCCATAAGTCGCACCATTCTGTCTTGCCTAAGCGAGAAAATTCACGAATCAGGTATGTAGTATATTCATGCTTATCTTCAAAATCATCATAGCGAAGCGTAAGATATAATTTCAATCCTTCAAGATTTGGTTCAGGTCTTGTTGCAATGGGTTCAATAAGCAATTGTGCAATATCATATTTTTGCAAAGCTGTATAAAAGTAAGCTAGTTTTAAACGCTGTGTATCTGTTAACACTTCATCATTTGGGTGGAAGTACTTTTTTATATTGGGCAGCATTCGATTGATCTCAGGATGTAAAGGCATGAACTCATATAAAGAATGGATCGTGTATACATAATAATATTTCCATAAATCATTTTCAGTCTGATTGTTTACCTGTAGTTTTTTTCCTAATGATATATAAGTCGGAAATTCTTTCAGTGCATAATATTCTGTCTGATAGAATGCAATAGATTTATTTACATGTGGTTTTTGTTTTTTCAAAAAGAATTCTCCTTTTCTGTAAGCCGCATCATCAATATCATCATAGTTCATTAGCTCATTTAGATGTCCGCGTGTATTCAATTCTCGAAAAATTAATGTAAGGTTATTGTATACCAAATCATTTTTTAATCGGGCAGGGAAATATTTAGATCTGCCCAGTACATGGAGTTTATCGTAAAATACTTTATCGGATATAGAACCAAGTACTGTGTATTCAAACATAAGTTGATGGTATTTGAGTGCCGGGTATTTTTCTGTATCCTGTAATAACGGGTGATTAGATGCTGTACTATCTGTTTGCGACCATTCGTGATAAACTGCCAACTGTGCTCTTTCCAATGCAGCCAATAAATCCTGCCTGGGTTTTACATATTTAGCACATTCAATACGTAATGAATCAAAGATCTCAATTGGTGTTTTTGTTTTGATCTTTTCCTTAAATTCCTGTCGGTATGTTAATGCAACATCCAGATAACGTTGTTGACTTAAGAAATAAGACAGTAAGGTGTCGGACGTATGTTGATTTACATATGCCCGTATTGCATCTGGTTGCATTTTTTTTATAAACTGTAATCGTGTACCATCAAGTTGTTTATAGAATAACCGCCATTGTTCCTGTTTGATCAGTTTAGGCTGAATGGTAATTGTATCGAGATAAGGTTTAACAACTGTCATAAAGTTATCCATTCTCAATTTTGCCAATTGATCATTGCTTGCTTTGTCGCCTTCAACACTGGCAAAGGCTAAAATCTGAACGGAAGTTATTTTTCCTTTGATTGCATTAAACCGGTCACATATTTCAGATTGTTTTAAACTATCTATTATAACCTGACCGGATGCATAATATAGTTTTACGTTTAATGTATCATACGTAGTATAAATCTTGTATTTGTCGGGTATGATTTGTGATTTGAATTGATTCGTAAGTTCCAAAGATGGAAAAGGTGTTTCTAATAATTCTCCTGGTATTACAATATAGCTGGTGTACACTTCCAGGCTTTTATTTTTAATCAGGAAAAGGTTGAACTCCATTTCTTGTCCGTTTGGATACAATGGATATATAAAGTAAAGAGGTGGTTTTTTAATCAGTCGGATAAATTTTGTGTTGATATAATATCGAGGAACTGCTATTCTTCGGCTGTACTTCAGCAATTTCCTTCTGTATATGGGTTTGCTAAGCTCACCGTTAAGTTCATACAAAGCGTTTCTTCTGTTGGGCACCATTGAAAATTCAGTAGATGCACTATCAAATTGATTTAATGGGATAAACTCCTGTGTGATTCCGCTTCTGCGCCCTCTAAAAACTTTCTTTGCATTTTTATAACTTCCCGTGATATAACCCCGATCAATATTAAACTTTAGAAAGCCATTTATCGCTTTCTGTTTTTTTGATTTATTTGCTTTAAGTCCATAGGGTAATTTCGGTGTAGGTAAGTCAAGTAGATAACCCGAATAATCAGGAAGCTTTGCAGGAACTGCCGGTGTGCTACTGTATCCAAAAACCTGTACAGCAATCAATCGTTGCTGTACACTGTCGTAGGAAACGGCTAATGCAGTGCAGTTATAATTTTTTGAAATGATATTTTTATAATGACCTGGAGAAGATTTCCATAAAGAAGCCATCGTAGCAGCCGCGGCTTCATAGGTAACTGTGCTTCTTGTTAAGCCTTTGGAAATGACCTGAGCACCTAAAGTTATAGCAACAATATTTTCTCCTATAGCAGTGTAAACCAGTCCGCCGTGGATCTTAACCCGTTCAGCAGGAGTTTTCTTTCCTTTCAGTGTCTGATAATGAGAAAGTTTTTTTTCGTGGATCTCATATTCGGCATGATCAATAGCTGCCCTGTATAAGACATCATCCCAAACCAAATCGGGAAGTTTTTTATTTTGTCGAAGTGTGTTGACGGATTGATAGGTAAGCCATTCTAGTTTGGCTTTGTCAGGTGTACTTAGATTGACTATGTTTGATGTATTTTGTCCTTTTACAAATGGCAGAGAAAATACACTAAAAAATAAAATTAAAATCAGAATGTAAAAGCGCATACAAAGTCGGGGTAATATTTTGTACTAGACGGATTGTCATTTAAATGTACATAATATTTCAATATTTTTATTTAGCAATATTTTTATCATACAGGCAACCCTATTCAGAAAATGCTTGTCTACTACATACAACCAAAATAATTTTGTATGAGACTTTTATATCAAGCACTTTTAACCGCTATTTTAAACGTTTTTATTTTAGCAGGCACTGCTCAGGCAGATTGCTGTAATGCAGGCTTTTCCAACTATCATTTACCTCAAAGTTATGGATTGAATGCATTTCAATTTGAAATGAATGATTCTGCAACAGCAGATATACAATTTGCTCAATGGGGATTTGGAGATGGTACCTATTCAAATGGGAAAAATCCCAAGCATTCATTTTTATATGCGGGAGACTATTCTGTAACCTTGACTGTATTTAAGATCATGGTTGATGGAGTTCAAAAAAGCTGTTCAGAAACTCGAGTAGTTTCTGTAAAAAGCAGTTGCTCAGATTTTATTTTCTTTAAAAACGGACGCCAGGTTTCATTTAAACAGATAGCTACGTTCGATATAGATTCTACTTCTTCATGGGCATCTCAAAGAACATTCTTCTGGACCTTCGGTGACGGACAAACATCTAATACGTTAAATCCAATACATACCTATGCACAACAAGGGAATTATACAGCATGTTTGTATCAATATAGAAAAGATTCTGCATTCGTAGATTCTTGTTATGTGTGTCACACAATCGTTGTTCAGGATACTGCTAACACTGTTATTTGCAGGTCAGATTTTACATATGCAGTAACAGATACACTTGTGTCTCTTTATGCATATAGCAATACAGGAACTTCTTCGTGGTGGATACAAGGAGATACTACTTCCTATGTATACGGAAATAATGCTAGTATACGCGTACCTTCCAATGGACCGCTTACAATATGCCATCGCCAGTATACATGGTCGGGTTCAAGTTCATCTTCACAATATTGCGATGAATGTGCAATCATACGCAATGTGCCCCCGGTTGATACATTATCAGAAAGCTGTCACTCAGACTTTACTTATTCTTTGATAGGAGATTCTGTTGTTGTTTTAGATGCTGCCGATTCAGCATACATCTCGTATTGGTGGTTTAAAGTAAATGGTATTGACCAAGGCGGCATTTATTATGGTGGAGATACTACAATGGTCTTGCCTTCAGATGGAGAGATTACAGTATGTCATTTGCAGTACAATAATATATATGGAAGTGCCAATAGTGACAGTTGTGTCGTATGCAATGTTGTTCGTCATGCACAAAATACTATCCCCTGCTATTCTAATTTTGAATATACTGTAATTGGTAATACTGTGTCTGTGTATATTGACTCAACAAATTATGGCAGACATCGTTGGGATTTTGCAAACGAGTCTGTTCGATATGATACGTCCATAACAAGTTATACATTCAATACACCCGGTATAAAACGAATTTGTCAAACAACGTTGAATACAAACTATTCAACGAATGTTACAGATAGCTGTACTACATGTAAAGATGTTTTAATTGAAGCTGCTAATGTTTCTATTCATCCAAATCCTGCTGTTCACAATGTGAACATTAAGGTTAAAGACGGATTACTTTCTTCCATTACGATCTATAATGCGAATGGAATAGAAGTAAAAAGTATTACAGATCTTAGTACAGAAAAATGTATTGTAAATATAGCAGCTCTTCCAAGTGGTATGTATTATGCTGCGATTGTGTTGACTGATGGTAGGATAACGCGGTCAACCATTATAATTCAATAGGTTTTATTCTTTTTATTTTTTAGCCCAACGGATATGTCGTTGGGCTTTTTTATTTACGAGTCATTGTTATCACTTAATTTTTATGAACAAAACAATATTAATTCATATATGTGTATTTTAAAACATCCTTCATCAGCTTCAAACCTACTAAGTGGTAATAGTGTAACGAATCACTTCATATGTGTAAGTGGAATGCTTCACACTTGTATACCTTTCCTTCATGGAAACAATTCCATGCTGGTCCGCCCTTGCGGAAACTAACCACAAAACCTCCAATGAAATTTTCAAATGTATTGATCAGCCTTGCAATGGGCACGATGATTTTAATATCTGGTTGTAAAAAAGAAAAAAATGATCCTGCTCCTTCAAGCGCTACGCCAACAATTTTATCTAAAAATATAAATGATCAGGCAACAGGTGTTCCGATCAACAAAGCGATTGCGGTAACGTTCAGTGAGCCGATGAATGCAGCAACAATTACACCAGCAACGTTTGTTGTAAAAAATGGATCTTCACAAATAGCAGGTTCAATTAGTTACAGTGGAATTACCGCAACTTTTAATCCTTCAGTTGCACTAGCTGCGAATACTACGTATACGGCAACTGTTACTACAGGTGTAAAAGATGCTTCTGGTGTAGCTCTTGCATCAAATATTATTTGGAGCTTTACAACAGGAAATACTTCTGCAACTTTGGCAGTTGTTAATCTGCGTACGGCCGGCAATTATGTATTGCTTGCAAAAACAGCAATTAGTAATAATCCAACATCAGCTATCACAGGAGCAATCGGTTTAAGTCCTGCAGCAGCTAGTTACATTACTGGGTTGCCATTAACAAAAGCAACAGGTTATGCAACTTCTTCTCAAGTGACAGGGAACATATATGCAGCAGATATGGCATCACCAACTTCGTCAAATCTTACAACAGCTATTAACGATATGCAAACAGCTTATACAGATGCGGCTGGCAGATCAACGCCGGATTATTCCGAGTTGGGTACAGGAAATATTGGAGGTAAAACATTGTTGCCAGGGTTGTATAAATGGACAAGCAGTGTTACGGTGCCAACAGATATTACAATTTCCGGTAATGCAACTGATGTGTGGATTTTTCAGATCTCTGGTAATCTTTCATTAAGTTCAGCGGTTAAAGTAACTTTAAGTGGCGGCGCACAAGCTAAAAATATTTTCTGGCAAGTAGCAGGTACTGTAACAACAGGTACTACATCACACATGGAGGGTATTATACTTTCTAAAACGGGTGTTACATTCGGTTCGGGTGCAAGTCTTAAGGGTCGTGCATTAGCGCAGACTGCTATTGTTCTTGATGCAAATACAGTAGTAAATCCATAAATAAAAAAGCAGCATGAACTTAAAATTCATGCTGCTTTTTTATTATAATGATTTATGTATAATAATGTATCCGTATTTATTTTTCATTGCAATACGCTCTTAATTCCGCCACATAGATTTCGCCCCAATCTTCAATAATGTTAAGTTTAATTGCCTTTTGAAGATTTTGACAAGCCTGAACTTTATCGTTTTTCTTTAAATAATATAAGCCGTAGTTTCTATATACAAACGAATTCGTAGGATCTAATTGTTCTGCTTTATGAATGTATTCATATGCTTTATCAAGACTACCGCACAATAAATGCGAATAACCAAGGTTGTTGATATTTTTAACATCGAGCGAATCCATTAAATAAGCTTCATTGAAATACCTGCAGGATTCATTTGGGTTGTAATCCAGATTGGCCCAACCAAGGTTATTGAGCGTAAGCGTGTAAGTTTGATTCAGATCGTAAGAAAGTTTGAGATATTTACGGGCGCTATCGCTCTGTCCTGAAAAATAATAACAGCTCCCTAAATTTCCATAAGTAACATAATTGAATGGATAATTAAGAGAAAGGTTTTTCTTATAATAATTAATAGCCTTATTATAATTTCCTATTATCATATACGCGTAAGCTAATCTGTCTATTGCAAATGTATCGTTTGGCTCAATACGGAGTGCATGTTCGAAATCATTAATCATCTTGTCTGGTTGGCCCAACGCAGTATAACAGGAGCCTCTGTTTACCCATGCCAACCAATAGGTTGAATCTTTTTTGAGAACCTTTGTGTAGGCCTCTATTGCTTTATCAAAATCACCTGCCTGATGATATGCATCGGCTTTGGCATATATTTTTTTAATATTCTGTGCATTGCCAGAAACACAAAATGTGAAAATAAGTAAGAACCAGGCGATTTTTTTCATGGTATATTTGATGGAGGAATAAAGGCAAATATATCAATTAAAATAATTTCCCCCCTTTAAAAATAAATTTTCAGAATCAGATATGTTTTGATTAATCATTGAAGGCATGAAACAATAAAAGCCGCGTATTATTGCGGCTTTTAGGTATGGAATTAGGAGTTGTTAAACAACTTCAATTAATTTTGCTTCTTTTGGTTTCTCTTTTTCTTTTTTAGGAATCAATAGATACAATACGCCGTTTTCGTATTTAGCCTCAATTTTATCAGCATCTACTGTTTCTTTTGGTAAGTTGAAGGTTCTTACAAAAGATTGATAACTAAATTCACGTGAAGTGTATTTAGCATTTTCTGCGTTTTCATTTTCTGTTGTTTTTTCTGAACGTATGGTTAATACATTGCCATCAACCTGTATGTTAAAATCTTTTTTATTCATACCAGGTGCAGCCACCTCAACCATAAAATTTTCAGCCGATTCTTTTATGTTAACGGCAGGGACCGTAGCTGTGGTGTTTGAATAATCTGCTAAATCCCTATTAAATTGACGGTTCAGAAACTCGTCGAAAATAGATGGAAAATATCCATTTCTTTTTACGATAGTCATAAATACCTCCTTTTTTAAAATGGTTATGTAAGTTACTAATCGGGTTTATTCAAAGGACATACCAATTTAAATTGATCGCAAAAACATGAAAAAATTACATATATGAATAAAATTTTTATGGAAAAATCTGAAAAAATGTCTGATTAAAGGACATTTTTTCAGGCAAAAAACCATGTAGCTAGAGCAGTTTGTAATTTTTAAATAGCATTGCTATCTTTGTATAGCAAAAGCTCATACCTAAAAAAACTTCCAAGGTACTCTATATGTAATACATAATTTCTTTTAGAAGACACATTGCATTCCTGAAAACAGGTGCTCTATTATTCACTTTTAAAGAAAGAAATTATGCTCGTTCTTCAGAACATTACATATATACATTCCAATAAAGATGTGTTGTTTGATAACATCCATCTTACCCTGCACAAACAAGATAAAATTGCCCTTGTCGGTAACAACGGTGTAGGTAAATCCACATTGCTTCAAATCCTTGCTGATATACGTTCGCCTATGCAAGGTAAGGTGGTGTGCGATTCAATCCCTTATTACATCCCTCAGATTTTCGGACAATTCAATATGCATACGATCGCCCAGGCGTTACGAATTGAAGCTAAATTACAAGCCTTACAACACATCCTTGCAGGAGACGTGACTGAGGAAAATCTCGCTGTAGTGGGAGATGACTGGACAATTGAAGAGCGTTGCAAAGAAGCCCTGGCTTATTGGAAACTGGAGATTTTTGATCTTGATCAAAAAATGGAAACTCTTAGTGGCGGAGAAAAAACGAAAGTTTTTCTGGCGGGTATTGCTATACATAAACCTGATATTATTTTGCTGGACGAACCGAGTAACCATCTGGATATTGAAAGCAGAAAATTGTTGTATTATTTTATTCAAACAACTGCCAGCTCATTGATTGTTGTAAGTCATGATCGGACGTTGTTGAATATGCTGAATACAGTTTGCGAATTGAATAAACACGGTATTGCTGTTTATGGAGGCAACTATGATTTTTATGCTGAACAGAAAAAGAGAGAAAGCAATGCGTTAAGTCTGGATATAAAAAGCAAAGAACGTGCTTTACGAAAAGCAAAAGAAGTAGAACGTGAAACCATGGAGCGCCAGCAAAAACTTGATGCCCGGGGGAAGAAGAAACAAGAGAAAGCTGGTCTGCCAACAATTTCTATGAAAACATTTAAGAATAATGCAGAAAATAGTACAGCTCGAACAAAAGATATTCATGCCGAAAAAATAAAAACTGTTTCGAGTGAATTGAATCAGTTGAGAAATGAATTGCCTGATGCAGACAAAATGAAATTCAATTTTGATCAAACAGATCTGCATAAAGGAAAGATATTGATCTCAGCAAAAGGTATAAATATGGTTTTTGCCGAACAAACACTTTGGCAGGCGTCTTTAGATGTAATCATTCTCAGTGGCGAACGGATTGCTATAAAAGGAAATAATGGATCTGGAAAAACAACATTGATAAAAATACTGTTGGGCGAAATTCAACCACAAACGGGAACAATTTTACGGGCAACAAAAAAAACAGTTTATATCGATCAGGAATATTCGTTGATCAATAATTCAGTGAGTATATATGAGCAAGCCATGCAGTTTAATCATACAGGTTTGCTGGAACATGAAATCAAAATTCGGCTTGATCGATTTTTATTTGCAAAAGAATCCTGGGGTAAAATGTGTAACACCTTGAGTGGAGGAGAGAAGATGCGTTTGATGTTATGCTGTTTAACAATCGTTGATCATGCACCCGATCTGATTATATTGGATGAACCTACGAACAATTTAGATATTCAAAATAGTGAGATCTTAACACAAGCGATCAATGAATATAAAGGTACGTTGCTTGTTATTTCTCATGACACATATTTTCTGGAACAGATAGGTATACAGCGAACAATACATTTATAATAATGCAGTAGCTTATTAGCAAATTATAGTTGTTGTATTACTGTAAAAAGTAAAACAATCAATAACATTATACTCATGATCAATTCTAACGCGATTGTCGTCAGCAGGGTGGTGCGAATGTATTTAGCAGAATAGCTAAATCCTTTATAGGGGATGGCCGTGAGCAATAGGCTGATAACCGATGCTATGATTGGGAATCCAATACCAAAGCCAACAATTCCATTTTTTAAACTATTCAGATCGAGAAGTTTTGAAGCAGATGTTATGGTTTGGGTAAATGCATATAAGACAACGTTGGCAACAAAAATAATTAAAAACAGTTTCAGATATTTTTTGTGTTGAATGTCAAGGAAATCTTTCTCGTTCAATGGTTCTTTATTTTCTTCGTCAAGAATCTGTTCGGTACTCATGGAAATTGGTTTTTGAATAGGGTAATAATGAATAATTATTAAAAAACGAATGGGGAATCGGGTAAATACCCCTGTATGCATTTATTGTTATTCTTCTTTAATGATCACTGCTTCCTCTGGTGTTGGCATGAGTGTTGGATTGCGCTCATTGAAATCAGAAATGTATTTTATTAGATTTTTATTCTTTTTTCCAGGCTTTACTTTTAAATAACTTTGGTATAAAGTTGGATCACGCATAATACTTGATCCTAAATTTTTTTTATTCAGTTTGGATATTGTACCAGTCTTAATATCTAATAGACAAACCTGGTATTTGAATTCACTTGTACTAGAAGATCTTGTTTTAGTTTCTGCATTATATACTCCGGGACTAGTTCGTATGTATTTATAAATGAATGTGCATAAGGTGCCTTTTGAATATGTAGTGAAGAGTTCATTTTTGTAGTATATCATAAGTTTACCTTTTAAAACGGTCACAAATACAGGCGAAGTAAACTTTAAAAGGTTGTTTTCATTGCCTGCAATATAATATTTTAAATTAGGCTCATTAAAACCATTTTTAGCGACTTGTAACACACAAGCGGGGTATAAAGGCGC